>OOBM01000922.1_pt1 | contig 19095 bp, 17 predicted proteins | sample 1671581 | NCBI WGS metagenome assembly OOBM01 (sample SAMN06348171, study PRJEB24527) | human gut metagenome
GCACATGAATGTCGATCCTGCCCGTATCTTTTTCGTAGTGGGCAGCCGTTGATTCTACGATGGCATCAAAAATCGCCTGCTTGCTGGGAAAATGGTTGTAAAGCGACGGAGCCTTGATGCCGACCGCCTTTGCAATTTCGCCCACACTGACGGCATCGTACCCTTTGGTCGAAAACAGTTCCAGAGATTTTTCCAGAATGCGCTGCTTGGTATCTTCCATTTTTCTTCGCCCTTTGCTAACTAATATTTGTTAGTTCTACTATAATCAAAAAAGTTTCCATTGTCAAGAGGTTTTTTAAGACAACGGAAACCTGATTATTACCGCAGGCCAACGGCGTCCATAATTGCTTCAATGCTTTCCACAGGCTGATTTTCCCATTCGTGTTCAGCTTAACCGTGTTTGCTTTTTACTTAACGCCCTAATTTTCCAAACTGGGTTGATCTCCCGGGCGTTCTGCTTTCTCTTACACGACCGTTATCATGTCCTGCTGTTTGACGAATGTGATCTGCTGGGGGATGCTGTTGATCATCTGGATGAATTTGTCCTGCCCAAGCATTTTGACGAGGTTTGCGATTTGCTGGGTCTGCTGTTGTTTGTCGTGATAGTATACCGTCGTTTTTACGCCTTTACGGTCGATAAGGTCTTTCAGAATGTCCTTGTCTGTCACTGCAAGAGAATGGCCAAAAACAAACACATATTTATACGCATCCTGCAATCCATTCTGCGTGTGAATCCACTCTCTGTACTTAAATCCTGTCTCATTGATGACACGCTGAGTGAATTTTTTATAGATATTATAATTAGTATAGGTATCGCGTTCTTCGCCCTTGTAATATTCATCGATGCCAAGGACCATATTGTTTGTTTCGATGGTATCGGCATCCTTCGTCTCTCCATGGATATACTGAATTTTCGCATCCCGAAATATCGTCCCATACCGTTTGACAAACGTATGGGTGTAATTGAAGCAAAGGACCGCATTCGGATTCGTGTTCTGAATATCCGGAGACAACTTCGTAGTTATCCGATTTTCAACATAATTATGAAGATAAAGTTCCATACAGTAAACAAATTTTCGCAGCTGCTCATACGATTCATCCAAGAAATTCCGATAAGTAATGCTGCCATAAAGGTTGCATTTATCAAAGAGATTCAGAAACAAACTAAGGTTGGTGTCGTTTGGAAATTTAGCGTGCATCATAGACTTGTCAAGCTTCGTATAGAGGTTTTCTTCCGTTCTGTCAAAGCACTCTATGATATGACTGATTTCACTTTCAAAATCTATCCAGTTGATGCCATTTATTTTACCTTCTTTGTGGAGTTTAGAAAGATACTCATACCAAATATTTTTATCCAAGTTGTCATAGATCTCTTGTACGACCGGGTCATCAAACTCTTTTTCAGCGGATGGGAAGGCCGGATTCCACCGGGGATTTCTGGTACTGAAAACTTCCTGAAGGAGTTCTCTGACCTTCTCTGAGTTTCGATCCGAATACTCGGCCAAAAACTTCTGCTTGTAGCTGTTTATATCGCCAGAAAAGCAAGGCATATTCTTCACACCATGGAAAAACTCCAGAAAATTCTTATACAGCGTCGGCAGCCCATGCGCCAAATCAAATCCATTTCCGATAACAAGAATGTTCATATGCGCCCTCCCCATATAAACCACTATTTTGTCGAATTTTACGGTTCCAGTATAACATGGCTGCACAGGAACAGCAAGCGACGAAAAAAGCCGCCGCACAGTCTCCCATGCAGCGGCTTTTCAAAAGTTATAGCTTATTCTCCCAGCGCCGTCTCGATGTTTGCCAGCACCTTCTGGCTCAGCAGAACGAAAGCCTGCCTGGTGCGGCCTGCCGAGACACCCGGGCTGTGGACATTGGGCCTCCGGAAGAAGCCCTCGCTGACGGGGCCTGCGGCGGCGTAGGTATCACAGAAGAAGTGGGTGTCGGGCTTATCCAGCCACTTTTCCAGCGCGGCGGAGTCAAAGCCGGGGCCGATGGAGGTATTGAAAAGGACTTTCCCCTCCCCCAGCGCCTCAAACTCCGGCTCACCCAGGAGCAGAACATTCTTGTTCAAACAAGTAAAGACCACTTCGCTCTCCCGGAGCAGAGCGTCCAACGGCTTATACTTCATGCCTGCGGCCTCGGCATCGGGCTTATGGCTGCGGCTGTAGTAGGAGATGTCCGCGCCGAGGAAGGCCAGTGCATCGGCGATCATCCGGCCCGAAACGCCCAGACCCACGATGCCCACCTTGAGGCCGTAAATTTCCACGGGCTCGTCGTGGAGCATCGGCATCCCGAAGCCGTGGAGCAGGCCGGTCAGCTCGTGGAGGACGTACTCCACCACGCCGCGGTCGCCGTAGTCCCGGATGCCCAGCACCTTGATGCCCTTTTCCCGGGCAAAGGCGATGTCCACATTGGCGCTTTCCTCCGAGTAGAGGCTGCAGCACATCCCGATGTAGCGCAGGTTCGGGCAGCACTCGATGACGTTTTTGCCCATGCGGGAGGTATAGCTCAACAGCGCCGCGTCGGCGTCTCCGATGCGGCGAACGATCTCTTCGTCGTCGGCGGGAATATCGCGGTAAAGCTCGACCTGCTCGGCGTACTGATGTAGCGCTTCCTCTGCTGTGGGGATGAGGCTGACCGGCTCGATGGCTACCAGTTTCTTGAACATGAGGCCCCCTCCTTTTTAATAGAAGCAGACCGGCGAGGCAAGGTTGCGCAGAAGCGCCACAGCGCTCCAACCGGCGATGGCGCTGGTGGACGAGCAGATGTCCACCACGGCCTTCACGCCCTCGATCTCGGCAGTGATGCAGTGGTCGTCGCCCACCCAACCGGGTACGGAGTGCATGGTCACGCCGGTGATGTCGGGGCCGGTGGTGGCCAGCGAAGTGGCCACAGCGACGTTGACCCGGCGCGGGAAGGTTGCGATGGCTTCCTTGGCGCTGCCGGTGAAGACGGTGGTCTTCTCGGTGTCGGTCAGCAGATGGTCGGCCCAGACGGGGGTGTTGCGGAAGCCCTTCGCACCGGTGTGAGTCTCGATGCCGGCCTTCTCGTCCAGCTTCAGAGCCTCGGCCATGAGGGTGACGGTCTGCAGCACATCGAAGCCGCCGATGGCGCCACTGGCCAGATGCACCTTTGCGCCGCCCTCCCGGGCCGCCTGCTTGACCTCTTCATAAAACGCGAGGTCGGCGAATGCACCGATGGACAGCACCACGAGGTTTACGCCCCGGCGCAGCACCGGAACGGCCATGGCCCGCACCGCTTCCACCGAAGCGGCTTCCACGATGTACTCCGGCTCCAGCGCCAACAGAGCGTCCACGTCCGCGCAGGCCGCACACCCCACGCTTGCCGCCGTCTTCTCTGCCGAAGCGAAGGTGCGGCTGGTGACACCCACCAGCTCGTAGTCTTCCAGCAGGCCCTTCTTCCACGCATCGGCCACGATATTGCCGAGGAAGCCGCAGCCCACGATGCCAAATTTCGTTTTCATATTTCCGTTTCTCCTTTTTCCCGCCCGGTCGGCGGGTTTTTCTTTTCCAGTATACCATGCCATGTGCAGAAAAGCAAAACCCGGCGTTTTTCATAGTTTTTTTGTCATTCACGCACGAAAAGCAGCATTTCACGCAGGTTTGCTTGCTTACTTCCCCAGAAGTGCTATAATTGTATCAATCGAAAGTCCATATTTTTTCAACATTCAAAGGAGGTTTTTGTATGCTCTCTTATCGTAAACTTGCCATGCGCGTTCTGGGTCGGCCTCTCAATACGGGGGGGGGTAACAATTCGCCCCGTCCGGCCTCTCAGCGGGCAGCGGCGCTTGTCCTTACCGCTGCCCTGCTGACCGGGGCGGCCTTCCCCGCCTTTGCAGATACCTACTATATTGAGGATGGCGACATTACGATTTCGGCGGGTGAGAACGGCAACGACGTCACTCAGAACGAGACGACCACCAAAAATGACACCGACACCGTCATCACAAACCGTCACAAGGACACCGCTTCTTCCAACACTGTGACTATCGAGGCCAAAGATGAGGACGATAAGGTTGAGGTCACGCTCAAGGATGTGAACATCGACGCCAGCAGAGGGAGCGAAGCCGCCGTGAGCGTGACCGGCAAGGGCGATACCAATATCGAGCTGGATGGCGACAACGAGTTAAAGAGCGGCGCTGGCCATGCCGGGTTGGAGCACAACAAGACTGACACCAGCGGCGAACTGACCATTCAGGACAAAGATAATAACGGCAGTCTGGAGGCTGCCGGTGGATTCAAAGGCGCTGGCATCGGCAGCGCTGGCAGCAATGACGCTCAGGTGAAAATCACTGGCGGCAATATCACGGCCACCAGTGACGATTGGGGCGCAGGCATTGGCAGTGGTTCCTACGGCACCGGCACGGTAGAGATCACCGGCGGCGAGATCAATGCAACCGGCGGTTATTTAGGCGCTGGCATCGGCGGCGGCTGCAACGGCAGCGGCAATGTGACCATCAGCGGCGGCACCATCACTGCCGCAGGCAGTGATGGCGCTGCGGGCATCGGCGGTGGTTATTATAACGGTGCGACCGTTACGATAACCGGCGACGCTGTTATTAAAAATACATCTAGCACGAAGTACGGTGCAGGCATTGGCGGCGGCAATGGCAGCGATGGCAATGTGACCATCTCCGGCAATGCAAAAATCGAGAATGCGACCGGCGGCTACGGTGCGGCAGGCATCGGCGGCGGCGCATTTAGTTCCCCCGATAAAATCGGCAATGGCAACGTGGTCATCAAGGATAATGCCAAAATCGACAATGTGCAGGGCGGCGCTTATGGCGCAGGCATCGGCGGTGGTATTTTTGGTCTCAGCAATGTGACCATCGAGGGCAACACCAAGGTCAACGCTACCGGAGGCGCAGGCGGCGCGGCCATAGGCGGCGGTGCTGGCGCTGAAAACAACAGCGATAACAATGGCAATCAAATCACCATCAAGAGCAATGAGAATGGCAGTCCCACCATCAATGCGGTCGGCGGCGGTACAGATGAAGGGGAAGAAATCGTTATTGGCGGCGCCGGCATCGGTGCTGGCTGCGAAAGCGATGCAGATGCCGACATCACCCTCGAGGGCAAAGTGACCATTACGGCCACCGCCGGAAAAGACAACGTGGCCATCGGCGCTAACGGCATCGAGCAGGAGTTCTCCGGCCTTGCTGAGGGCAGCTCCATCACCCGCTACGGCTCTGAGGGCAACGACATCACCCTCCCCACCGACCCTGTCCCTGCGGTCCCCTCCTCTTCGGGCGGCGGCTCTGCGGGCGCCTCTGTGCAGGAGTCGGTCTTCCCGGGCCTCATCGTCACCGATAAGGACGGCCAGCGCATCTCCTACACCAGCATCCGGGGCAACAACGTCCTCTCCCTCCGCGTCGGGCGGTTCACGGCCTCTCTCCACGCTTCGCTGTCCACCCTGCGTCAGCTGCGGGCTGAGGGCATCGACACCATCACCTTCCAGACCATCCTCTGCTCCACCACCCTCTCGGTGGACGAACTGCTGGCCATGGGCGGTGAGGATGCCGAGGCTGTCCTGACCCACCGGTTCACCGCTTCCAGCCTCACTGTGGGCTGAAGCGCTCTTGTCCCCCGATCCGTTTTGTGCTACACTATGGACGTAAAATCAACACAGATCGAGGGAAAGTAACTTATGGCTGGCGATCTTCATACTCATTCCACCTGTTCTGACGGCTCTGTTCCCATCCACCGCCTGCCCCTGATGGCAGCGCGGCTGGGGCTGAGCGCTCTGGCCCTTTCTGACCACGACACCACCCTCAGCGCCCAGTACGCCTACGACCACCCGGTGCAGGACGGCGTGCGGCTCATCCCCGCCGCCGAGCTCACCGGCTACGACTTCGAGCGCAGCCACCGCGTCCACCTGCTGACCTTCTGGCCCGACCTCGACTGCCCTGCCCTGCGCCGGCACTGCGACATCATGCGCCAGCGCCGCAACGAGTGCGCGTTGCAGAGCTGCCGGGAGATCGAGGCGCTGTACCCCCAGTTCCGCACCGAGCAGGCGCTGGAATATGCGCAGGACAGCGGCGTCCTCTTCAAGAGCGGCATCATGCAGGCGCTGCAGCAGCTGGGCCTGTGCGACGGCATCTACACCGGGCTTTATCACGAACTATTCGGCTGGGAGCCGCGGGGCAAGTGCCTCCACTCCCCCACGTACCCTCCGGTGCGGGAGGTGCTGGCCACGGCAAAGGCCGCTGGGGCCGTGGTGGTGTTCGCCCACCCGACGGTGTACAAGAGTATGCCTCTGCTGCGGGAGCTGGTGGCTGAAGGGGCTATCGACGGCATCGAGGTGCATCACCCCCGCAACAGCCCCGAGGATATGGCCGAGTGCGCTGAGCTCTGCAAGAAACACGACCTCATCGTCACCGGCGGCAGCGACTTCCACGGCGCGAACCACGGCAAACCCCACCCGGTGGGTGCCTGCGTCACCGAGGATGACCAGATCGCGCGCATCGAGGCACTGGCCCGCAAGCGCCGGGGCGGCGCTCTGTGACCGGGCCACATTGACTTCCTCGTCTGACAAGGATATAATAAGGGTACTATGCGAGTCCGCTCGCCTGTCAGTCGGATATAAAGAGAGGAAGTTTGAATATGAGCAAGTCTTTCAGCTACCCCAACAAGGGTACCTGCTCCAAGGAGACCCACATCGTGCTGAACGATGACCACACCATCGAGTCCATTGAGGTCGTCGGCGGCTGCAACGGCAACCTGAAGGGCATCAGCCGCCTGCTCAAGGGCATGAAGGCTGAGGACGCCATCGCCCGCATGGAAGGCACCACCTGCGGCCCCCGCCCCACCAGCTGCCCTGACCAGATCGCACAGAACCTCAAGCGCGCTCTGGCTGAGCTGTAAGTCACAGTCCATTCAAAAGACCACCGTCCTGCCCTTATTTCCTGCGGGCAGAACGGTGGTTTTTTTGTTTATCGCAATTTTCAAAAATAGTGCCTATTGAAACGGCATATTTGCGATATGCAATTCAACGCTGTTGCTGTTGCATTAAAAAGTTGAATTGCTATAAAGTAAAATTTGGTTTTCTACGCTGCCGGCAGAGGAGTTTCTGGTTCCGACCAAAATCGAGCCAAAAAGCGGTTGACAAAACCCGTGTCCTTTGCTACAATAAATAAGTAAACGCAGGGTTAGCTCATCCGGTAGAGCGACTGCTTCCCAAGCAGTAGGCGGCGGGTTCGAGTCCCGTATCCTGCTCCACAAAAAGAGCGCTGATTCGTCAAGAATTGGCGCTTTTATCATTTCAGCAAGTCTAAAACTGAGAGGGACGTCATGATTTTTGTACCCCTTCTGCACTATTTCAAGTGCAAGAATCAATACAGCGGCAACGAAGACGGGATGCGCTATCTGCTCTCGCCCGGCAAGCGCAGTGTGCCTGACCCGGACGGCGGCGAGGGCGCGCAGAAAGAGGAAGCCATCCTCACGGTGGACATCTGGCCCGACCCCTGGGCGCTGGACCGCACCGACCCCGCCCTGCGCCGGCAGATGGTCTTTCCGCTGACGGACGAGGGCCGGGCCGCAGCGGCAGAGTATCTGTCCTCTGCCTACAGCACTGACCTGGCGCTCTGGAAGCAGCGGCCCTCCATCCTGGACTGTGAGCCCTGGTCACCGCCGCCGAAGGACGAGGACGCAGAAAGCGGGGAAAGCAAATGATATACCGTCTCAAAGAGCTCAAGGGCGACACCATCCCGGTGCCGCAGCTCATCTTTTCCAAGCTGGGCATCGCCGAGGAATACAACGTCCGGGTAGCGCTGTATGTGCTGGCTACCGGCGTCACCGACCCCGAAAAAATTTGTGCCGACCTTAAACTGCGCAGCCGCATCTCTGCCGAAAGCGCCCTCTCCTTCTGGGCCGGTGCGGGGCTTCTCGAGCGCTACGACGAGAACGCCGCGCCGGGAGCAGAGCCCTCTGCTCCTGCCCCCATGACCTGGGCGGAGATCGCCGCCGCAAGCCGCACCGACCCCATGATCTCGAGCCTCATCGACTGCGCTCAGACCGGCTTTGCCCGCCCGCTGACTCACAGCGAGATGGAAAAGCTGGTCAACCTCTACGTACAGGAGGGCTTTGCCCCCGAGACCGTCATGCTCTGCGTGGCCTATGTGGCCAGCCGGGGCAAGCGGACGATGGCCGCCGTCCTCCACGAGCTGAAAGTCTGGCGGGCCGAGGGCGTGGAGACCGGCGAACAGGCCGACGCCCACCTCAAGCTGCTGGCCCTCCGCCAGACCCGGGAACAGTATGTTGCTTCCCTGCTGGGCATCCCGGACAGCGAGCTCACCCTCGGTGGGCGGAAAGCCATCGCCCGGTGGTATGAGGTCTACGGCTACGACGATGCCATGGTGCAGGAGGCCGCTGTGCAGGCCGGGCCGAAGCGTGACCTGTGGTACTGGAACAGCATCCTCAAAACTTGGAACGCCAAGGGTCTGCGCAATATCCACGATGTGCGCACTCCGGTGGCTGCTGCCGGCGCCAGCCGGAACATCCGGGTGGACCGCGAGACCCCCAGCGGCAACGACTTCCTCAAGAACGCTGCCCGCCGCCGCACCCTCAAGAAAAAGTCCGAGTGACCCCCGGCATAAGGAGACACTATGCGTACCAAAAACGAACTGTATCAGGAAGCCCTGCGCACCGTCGCCCGCCGTCGTCAGACCGCACGGGCCAAGGCGGAGGACGCCCGCGCTGAGGCCGAGGCCGCTGTCCCCGGGCTGCGCCACGCCGAAGAAGAGGTGCGGGTGCGGGGCATCCGCTGCGCACTGGCCGGGGCGGCGGGCAAGGACCGCACCGATGCCGCTGCGGCCCTCACCGATGCCCGTAAAAAGCTGGCCGACCTGCTGGCCTCCAGCGGCCGTCCCGCCGACGCACTGGAGCCGCACTTCACCTGCAGGCTCTGCGAAGACACCGGCATTGTGGACGGCCACACCTGCAGCTGCGTCCACAAGGTGATGCAGCAGCTCCGCCGGTCGGAGATCGAGGCTCTGTCCAGCCTCTCCATTTCCAGCTTCGATACCATGGAGCTGCGCTACTATCCCGCCCGGATGGACACCTCCCTCGGCGAGCCGGTGCGGAGTTATATGTCCACCCTTCTGGACGACCTGCGCGGCTACGCCGACGAATTTGATACCACCAGCGAGAGCCTGATGCTCCTCGGCAACGCCGGTCTGGGCAAGACCCATGCCGCTCTGGCCATTGCCGGAGAGGTGCTTGAAAAAGGCTTCGACGTCATCTATGTGTCCAGCCCCGACTTCTTCTCGAAGCTCGAGGCCCTGCACTTCGGCTCCGACCCCGCCGGGGAGGAAGAGATGCTCCTGCGCACCGCCGCCGGGGCCGACCTGCTCATCCTCGACGACCTGGGTTCCGAGTTCAACTCCAGCTTCCTCATCAGCACCCTTTACAGCCTGCTGAACAACCGTCTGGGCGCGAAACTGCCCACCATCGTCACCACCAACATCACCGATGGCGCTCTGCTGGAAAAGCTCTACACCGAAAAGATCTCCAGCCGCCTCTCCTCTTTTGTCCCCTTCCTCTTTATGGGTGACGATATTCGGGCGCAAAAGGCAGAAGAAGCGTAAACAGGATAGAAGTCAAAGAGAGTTCTTATTCAGGAAAGGAATTTCAAATATGGGAATCGTAGTCATCGGCGCAGTTTTCGTAGACATCAAGGGCTATCCCTTCTCCACCTACATCCCCGGCGGACGGAACGCCGGCCGCATTGAACAGGTGCATGGCGGTGTGAGCCGGAACGTGGCGGAGGACATCGCCAATGTGGAGCTGCGCCCCACCTTCGTGGGTCTGGTGGACGACACCGGCATGGGCCAGGACGTCATCGATAAACTGGACAACCACAAGGTCAACACCAGGTACATCCAGAAGGTCCCCGATGGCATGGGTACCTGGCTGGCCATCTTTGACAACGACGGCGACGTCCACGCCGCCATCTCCAAGCGCCCTGACACCACCCCGCTGACCACCCTGCTGGAGGAGAAGGGCGACAAGATCTTCAAGGACTGCGACGCCATCGCCATCGAGCTGGATCTGGAGAAAGACACGGTCAAGCAGGTGCTCCGCTATGCCAGGAAATACAACAAAAAGGTCTTTGCCGCAGTCTCCAACATGAGCATCGCCATGGAGCGCCGCGACTATCTGCAGCAGATCGACTGCTTCGTCTGCAACCAGCAGGAGGCCGGTCTGCTCTTCTCGGACGACTACGAGCATCTCGCCCCCAGCCAGATGGCTCAGGTACTGGCCCGGAACGTCCACAGCGCCAACATTCCCAGCATGGTGGTGACCATGGGCGGTCAGGGTGCTGTCTACGCCCAGCATGACGGTGCCTGCGGCGTCGTACCCGCCAAGAAGGTGGACGTCATCGACACCACCGGTGCAGGCGACGCCTTCTTTGCCGGTACGGTCATCGGCCTGACCTACGGCAAGAATCTGGCCCAGTCCTGTGAGATCGGCAGCCGCCTGGCCGCGTCGGTCATCTGCATCACGGAGAACGTCTGCCCCCGTTTCCGCCCGCTGGAATTCGGGCTGGATGTGCCGGTGGTGGATTGACGCTGCTCCCTCTGAGCACAGGAGCTTCTGCTTCTGTGCTTATCTTTTGATACGGCCTTTCGATCCCTTCGAGGGGTCTTCTGCTTCTTATTGAAAAATCGGTTGAATCCCCTCCCCGGCTGTGATACACTGGGGGTATTGAATTTGTGAAAAGAGGAAAATCCAATGAATCAAAAACAGCACAAGCGAAGCGCCTTTTCGGGCAAGATCGGCTTCGTTCTCTCCGCAGCAGGCGCGTCGGTGGGCCTCGGCAACATCTGGCGCTTCCCCTATCTTGCGGCCAAGTACGGCGGCGGCATCTTCCTGCTCATCTACATCATCCTCGCCTTCACCTTCGGCTACACCATGATCGTTGCCGAGACGGCGCTGGGCCGGATGACCAGGAAAAGCCCGGTGGGCGCATTCGCCGCCGTCCGCAAGGGCGAGCGCTCCTTCGGTGGCTGGATCAATGCCATCATCCCCATCCTCATCGTGCCTTATTACTCAGTCATCGGCGGCTGGGTCATCCGGTATCTGGCCGACTACGTCAGCGGCCACGGCAGTGAGCTGGCCACAGACGGCTACTTTTCGGCCTTCATTTCCAGCAGCGCTTCGGCGGAGATATGCTTTGTCATCTTTACCATCTTCACCCTCGCCATCATCTTTGCAGGCGTGCGCAACGGCGTGGAGCGGGTGTCCAAGGTGATGATGCCCATCCTCGTGGTGCTGTCCGTCATCATCGCGGGCTACTCCGTCACCCGCCCGGGTGCGCTGGAGGGCGTGAAGTATTTCCTCGTGCCGAATCTCTCCAATTTCTCCTGGATGACCGTCGTCACCGCCATGGGGCAGATGTTCTACTCCCTCTCCATCGCAATGGGCATCCTCGTCACCTTCGGCTCCTACATGAAGAAGGATGTCTCCATCGAGGAGTCTACCGAGAACGTGGAGATCTTCGACACGGCCATTGCCATCATGGCGGGCCTGATGATCATTCCGGCGGTCTTCTCCTTCTCGGGCGGCGACCCGGACACCCTGCAGGCCGGCCCGGCCCTCATGTTCATCACCATCCCGAAGGTCTTTGAGAGCATGGGTCTCGGCACCGTGGTGGGCATCCTCTTCTTTACGCTGGTACTGTTTGCCGCCGTCACCAGTTCCATCGCCCTGACGGAAAGCGCTGTCTCCACCTTCGAGGACGAGCTGGGCTGGGAGCGTAAGCAGGCCACCGTCCTTATCGGCATCATCATGCTGGTGCTGGGCAGTCTGTCGGCTCTGGGCTACGGCCCTCTGGCCCGGTTCACGGTCTTTGGGATGCAGTTCCTCGACTTCTTCGATTTCCTCACCAACTCGGTCATGATGCCCATTGCAGCCATCACCACCTGCCTGCTGGTGTCCCGGGTCATCGGTGTGGAGAAAATCGAGGAAGAGGTCACGCTGGAAGGCAAGCCCTTCCGCCGCAAGCGCATCTTCAACTTTATGATAAAGTACCTCTGCCCCATCTTCGCGGCCATCATCCTCATCAGCTCGGTGGCAAACGCGCTGGGCGTCATCTCCATGTAAGCAGACAACAAAAAGCGCTGGAAGCCTTTACACCGCTTCCAGCGCTTTTCTTATGCCCTTTTCAGGATGCTCTTTATCTCGTCCAGATTCTTTACAAAATAAATGCCGCTCTGCCGCTCGGGGCTGGACAGCCCCATCTTGACCATATGGGCCAGCAGAGCTTTCAGGCCGGCGTAGTAGCCGTCGAGGTCATAGAGGATGCAGGGCGCGTCCAGATGACCCAGCGAGACCTTGGACATCACCTCCGTGATCTCTTCCAGCGTGCCGGTGCCGCCTGGGAACGCGATAAAGGCGTCGCCCAGCTCGATCATCCTAGTCTTGCGCTCGGTCATGTCCTGCGTGACGATGAGCCTGGTCAGGCCGTCATACTGCACCTCGGAGTCGATGAAGAACTGAGGCTCGACGCCGGTCACCTCGCCCCCCGCCGTCAGGACGCTGTGGGCCAGACGCCCCATCAGGCCGCTGCGGGAGCCGCCGTAGACCAGCGCGTTCCCGCTCTCGCCGATCCAGCGGCCCAGTTCCTCCACCGCCTCTTTCATGGCCGGGTCTCTGCCCTCATTGGCCCCCAGATAGACCGTAATATTCATCGGCATTCCCTCCGTTATCTTGCCCATGTCATTTCCTGATCCGGGCCGACATAATCAAACTTACCGTCGTTCTTTTCTTCCAGCGCTTTTATCATATGATAAGCAAACTCATTGTAGGGCGTCGGGATGCCCAGCTCTTTGCCCATCCGGATGAGCGCACCCGAGAACATATCGATTTCGGTATGGCGTCCGGCGTCGAGGTCTTGCAGCGTCGAGTAGCGGGCCGAGGGCTTGACGGCACAGCCCTTGCCGGACACAGCATCCACCTTCTGCATATCGATGCCTTTGGCTGCGGCAATGGCTTCCAGCTCACGGCGGAGGCCGTCGCTGATGGCCTTCATATGGACGCTGTCACGGTAGCAGCCTACGCCTGCGCCGAGGATGGCCTGGGGCAGGTTGTTGCAGACGTTGAGGCGGAACTTGCTCCACATCTCTTCCTGAATGCAGTCGGTGGCCCGGAAGTGCAGCTCTGTGCCGCCGAACAAAGCCTCCACGGCCTTGACGCGGGGGCTGTCGCAGGGCGGCTCCTTCTCCCCGAAGATGATGCCAACGGTGGTCGCCGGGTCGAAATGGACGCCGTCCGCCTCCTTGTGGGACGCCACTTTGATGAGGGAGTAAAGCAGATGCTCCCCACCCACGGCAGAGGCAATGATGTCCTCGCTGTCCACGCCGTTCATCAGGCTCATAATGGTGGTATGGGGGCCGGTAACGGCTTTGATGCTGTCCAGTGCGCCGGGCAGTGCGCCGTATTTCAGGCAGACGATGAGAAGGTCGGCGTCATGGGCCTGCCCGGGCGTCCAGACCGCCGGACGGTAGACTTTACCGTTGATGGCACAGCCATCCTTCTTCAGGCGCTCGCCGCGCGGGCCATCGGCCACCACGCCAAGCTCAATGTCCCTGCGGGCCGAAAGCCCCCAGATGACATAGGAGCCGACCGCACCGGCTCCCAGAACTGCAACTTTTCTGATGTCCATGACCTTCTACCTCACTGTCGTTTTCCAGCCTTTAGCATGAAGCTATTATACCATGCTTTCCTCTTCCGGAAAAGCCCGGAGTGTTTCATTTTTGGACGTCAAAAATCTTTGACTTTTATCGAAAAGTTATAACAAAAGTGTAGAATCTCTCTGGCAAATAGAATCTTTGCCAAAAAAGGGCTTGATTTTTTTCGAAAACGGACTAGAATATCTTTTTGCGGAAAGGTTTCACCTGTACAGCCTTCCGCGAAACTATTTTTTCAAAAGCAAGGAGATTTTCGATATGAAACTCAAGAATGTTTGTGTTACCGTTGCTGCTCTGGTCCTGGCTGTCAGCATGACTGCCTGCGGCAGCTCTTCTTCTACTGCTGCTTCTACCTCTGAGGCTGCTTCTGCTGCCGCTCAGTCTGAGGCTGCTTCCACCTCTGCCGTGGCCGAGGAGAACAGCGCTTCCTCCGAGGCTGCAAGCGAGGCTGCATCTTCTGAGGCTGCTTCTGAGGTCTCCAGCGAGGCTGCTTCTTCTGAGGCTGCTTCCTCCGAGGTCGCTTCTTCCACTGCCGCCTGAGATCGTCTGGCAGCACCCACCAAAGCATGAGCAAAGGCTCCGGCCTCGCCCCCACCGGGCAGGCCGGGGCCTTTTTTGCCCTGCGGCACAAAGAGACCCCCGGCACCCTGCGGAAGGTGCCGGGGGTCTTGCAATATGGAGGGGGGCGGGGTCATGCGGAAGCTCCGCCTCCGGGGATGGTTAGTCTTTCACCAGTTCGCTGTGGTCTGCCTCCACCAGCAGCAGGGTGGGCTCTTCGGCCCCACGGTGGGTGAGGTAGAACACCTCGCTGCCGCTGCCCTGTGCCAGCAGGTCGTTGATGGCAAAGCTGCTGGTCTGGCCATTGGTGACGAACTGGATGGTCTGTGCGCCGTGGTCCTGCAGGTAACGCAGGGTGTTCAGGTCGCCGGTAAGGGTGGCGATGTCGTAGGCACCGGTGTAGGTGCGCAGGGTGCCGTTCTGGCTCACGGTAAAGGGCTGGTTCATGCCCTCGGCGTCCACCACCCGCAGCTCAAGGGCGCTGTTGGTGTTGACAGGCTGGCCCTTGGTGGCACCGCAGTCGGGGCAGGTGTGGGTGCCGTTGCCCTTGTCCACCCAGTGGTGGCCGGTGGCGGGGATCTCCTGCGTCTCGACGTGGCCGCACACCGTGCAGGTATGCTGCTTTTTACCTGCAGTGGTGCAGGTGGCCTCTGTAACAGTAGTCCACTCGCCGTAGCTATGGGCCTCGGTCGCATCGCCCTTGACGCAGATATGGGTGCTGTTATCGCCGTTGTCCGTCCAGTGGTGGCCGGTGGCAGGGATGGTCTCCGTCTTTGTTTCATCACAGCGAGAGCATTTCCAGACAATAGTTCCCGCTCTCTCACAGGTAGCAGGTGTTTCGGACTGCTTTACTGTAAAGTCATGGCCCAGTGCATTGGTCGTCTCTACTCTTGTCTCAGTATGCTCCGGGCTGGCAGCGCCTTTATTGCTCTCAAAGGTGCATTTGTACGTTTTGCTGCCGGGGGTAGTGCAGGTAGCGGGGGTTTCATCCACCAGCTCTTCGGTGCAGAGGTTCTTGCTATGGACGATCTTCTGCAGCACACCATTGTAGTCAGTATACCACAGCTCTGTATTATCGCCAATAGTATTTACAAGACCCCCTGCTGTGGGGTTACTTCTTGTGCCCACCGCAGCCTCGTTATTGTACATGTTCTCTGTGATATACCTGCTACCAGACGAAGACCTCTCCTTCATTTTAAGTAAGACGTTGTTGCCGATCTTGACCTCGGTGCCGGAAATTGCACCATACAATCCAGATAATACACTGTTCTTGCCGATCTCCACTTTTCCGTTTTCTCCGCCGTCAATGGTCACCTTGACCGTTCGGTCTGCAGAGCTGTACATAGTGACGCCGCCGATAGCGGAGCTTGAGGTGCGCGAATTGCCCACGAACGCAGTATCCTCTGTATCAATCGCAGCATTGTCCTTTATGGTGACCTCTACATTCCCGTTTTCACTTCCAATCGCCACAAAATTTACAGTGCTTGCCGTCCGGATGGTCGCATGGCCCTGAATGGTGACTTTGGTATCTTTTCCACCATTGCCAATGGCAGCTCCCCAGTGTCCGGTTGCCGTCACATGGACATCTTCCTTCTCTGCCGTAGCGCCATCCGTGCCAATGGTCACCTCGCCATTTCCAACCGACGCAGCACCGATGGCGGCACCACCGCCAGTGTTCTTTGCAACGACCGTTGCATGGTCACGGATCACAATATTTTTGGCCTCAGTAATCTTGGAACACGCGTAGCCGCTGCCGACGCCGCCGCCAATGGCAGCTCCTCCGCATCCGGTTGCCGTCACCTTGGAATAACCCTGAATGATGATGTTCTCCGCATCCCCATCACAACTAGTGCCAGTGGATCCACCGCCGATACCGGCTCCGGTCTTCCCGCCGTCTGCCGTAACATCGGCATGGCCCTGGATGGTGATATTGCTGCCTTTTGCGCCAGCGCCGCCACCGATGCCGGCTCCATTATTATCCTTTGTATTTGCTTTTACCGTTGCATACCCTTCGATGGTGATATTCTCCGTGGCTTGACCGTAATTTCCACCAATAGCAGCACCTCCACCGGAAAGACTGTCACTTCTGTAACATCCTCCTTCTGCCCTCAGGCTTCCGGAGGTGTCTGTTTCCTCCTTTGCGGTAATGGTCTCGCCCTTGTCGCTGGTCTCATCTGTGATGGTCAGGTTTCCGCTGCCCTTTTTGCTCAGGCCCGCCCAAAAAACACATTTACTGCTGTCCAGAACATTCTGGCCGTCCAGCTCAATTTTGGTATTTCCGGTACCCTGTACCTCTGCTGCCGACACTCTGTGGTAAGCGTCAAACAAAACGTCCGTTGTTCCGTCCGCATATTTGCTGTTGGTATCCGATTCGATATTCACATTGCTGAGCCGGATATTCAGCACCTTCTCGGCCCAATCGTTAATGATTCGGATGACGTTTTTGGTGGGTTTTTTGGCGCTGCCCTCTGCCGGGGTAGTAGTGGCGGGATCAGCCGCCGGGGCGGCGGTGGGGGCGGCGGCCAGAGTGGTCTCCGGGGCCGTTGCCTCAGGCTCTGCCGGGACGGTGGAGGCGGGCTTGGTGGCCTGCTGTTCCGGCTCCGGGTCTGCCGGGGCGTACTCGTACACCACATCCTTCTTGGGATTCTCCGTGGGATTGTCTGTGGAGGGCTCCGTGGTGTCCTCATCCTTCTTGGTGATGTCCTTGCCCTCCTGGGTCTGGGCAGAGTCCTCCTCTGCCTCGCTCAGGGTAAAGGCATCGTCCGGGTCAGGCTGGCTCTCCCCGGCAGCGTCCGCAGACCCGGCTGCTTCCAGCTCCTGCGTGGCGGCACCGGCGGCAGGGGCTACCGCAGGATTTGCCCGGGTACCCTCAGCACGCTTAGCCTCCGTCAGGGTGGTATCCGCTTCGCTGGTGCCGTCCTTGATCACAATTTCGTTGCTCTTATCTTCGTAGGTGGTTCCCCCCTGAGTTACTTTCACATACTGCTTGCCGTCCGCATCCGTTGTGGCCTCTACGTCAATGCTGCCGTTGCCGATATAGTAAATATCCGCAAAGGCCGGGGCTGCAATGGACGTAACAATAGACATGATGGCTGCCGTAGACAGCACCCGCAAAGCTAAATCTTTTCGCTGCATACAAAATCCTCCCTGTTGTACATTCAAAGCCTGTCCCGCAGCAAAAAGGATACCTCGTTCGCCTCCGCATGGCGGGCATCCCGGGGTGTCGTTCCCGCTTTCTGCACCAACTCGGCACAGGTCTTTTCACCATTTTACCCCCCCCCCCTATACCTTTTTCAATAGCAATAATCTACAAAGTTTCGCCATTTTATTTGTTTACTTTTTGTCGGGCCGGAAATGCAAAAACACCCTGTCCCCGCCGGTCAAGGCAAAGAAAGGGTGTTTTTATGCCCCGTGATAGGCCCGGCGGGGCAGCCTCTCAGACAAAATCCTCCCGCATGGGGGTGAAGATGTCCAGCAGGATGCCGGCCTCGGTGCAGACGCAGCCGTGCTCCACGCCGTCCTCCTTCAGGATGGTATCCCCTGCCCTCACAGTGTGGGTCACGCCGTCCACCGTGAACTCGAACGCACCCGACACCACATAGGTGATCTGGGTGTGGGGATGATGGTGGAGTGCGCCCACAGCCCCCTTTTCGAAGGTGTTCTCCACACACATCAGGCCGTCGGTGTAGGCCAGCACCCGGCGGGTGACGCCCTCGCCTGCCGCCTGCGGCAGAGCTTCTGCATGATAGACCCAGCGCTGTTTCTTCTCGGGAAGCTTCATATCCATTCCTCGTTTTCCGCCGCCAGACTGCGGCTTTTTCTTCTATTATAGCGGCCTTGGGGCTGGATTACAAGCTTGATTTGAGCGGGTGGCGCAGGATAGTCTTCCGCTTTTCTGGCGCGGTGCGGTTGGGGTCGGAGAGATAGAGCTCGTGATGGAAGCGCATCTCAGAGAACTCCACCGCATAGCCCTGCTCTGCCGCAAAGGCATCCATCCGGGCCAGCGTCTCAGGCTCGTCGTCGTAAGAGCCGAGGTGCATACACTGGACACAGAGGCCCTCATTGTAGGTGAAGAACTCGACCTTGGAGAAATCCTTTTTCTTTTTGGCTGTCGCTTCCCGGACCGCCCAGTCGAACTCTTCCCGGGTCACGAACTCCGGCAGGCGGAGCATGGATGTCCAGTGGAAGCTTTCCTTCCCGGTCCCCGTCTGTTCCCACAGCCCTTCCAGCGGAGGCACTACGAAGTCAAAGTAACCGTCCACCCGGTGACTGCCCTTCTTGCTCATCTTGATGGTGTAGAGCAGGCCATACAGCAGCTCGATGGCTGCTTTGTACTCGCCTGTAGGGTCGTTGGGGTCGCCCTGCCCCCGCACTGCGGCAAAGGTCATGGCTGGCACGGTGACAAACTGCGGCTCACGAGGTGGTTGGTAGAGTGCCTTATATTCCTTCTTATAATCAAACGCCATCGTCGCTGACCTCCTCTGCCTGTCCAGCAGCTCCTTCGTCAGTGTGTCCGACAGCTCACGTCGGTCCAAACCAAGTTCCAGTGCTGCTTGTTTTTTCATCGCCAGTATACCACGACAACCAATCTTTGTAAACCATAAAGTTGTGCTATGCATCACCAAAAAATCCTCTGTCTGGAACGGCAGAGGATGCAAACAAAAAAAGACCCTCCCACTCTCCGGAATGGGAAGGTCTTTATAAGTGCTTAGTTCGCCTTAGAACTGACGTTCAAGGACAAAATCACTCAATGATCTTGCCGACGACGCCGGAACCAACGGTACGGCCACCCTCACGGATAGCGAAACGCAGGCCCTCTT
>OOBM01000927.1_pt1 | contig 19037 bp, 10 predicted proteins | sample 1671581 | NCBI WGS metagenome assembly OOBM01 (sample SAMN06348171, study PRJEB24527) | human gut metagenome
GGGGAGAATTGTGGGAGTGCGTAGCACGGAACAATTCGTAGGTATCAAAGTCGGGAGCTTTTGATCCCGACATCTTTATATCAGACAGATTTAATTAGGAGGATGGTTTTGAACACATTTTTTAAGCCTGTATGTGATACAGCAGCAATAGAGCAACTTAATAAAGAATTATCAGTGGATGGTGGAAAAACAGCACTTATAAGTGGCTGTATTGATACGCAGAAGGTGCATATAGCAAGTGCTATAGGACAGGATTATCGTTTTATGCTTGTTATAACAAGTGATGAAGCCAAGGCAAGAAATATGTGTGATGATGCAGCATTTTTTAATGGCGATGCATTGTATTATCCAGCTAAGGACGCAATATTCTATAGTGCAGATGTTACAGGCAATCAGATAACAGGACAAAGATTAAGCTGTATAAGCAGAATCATAGAACATATAAAAGCGGCAGAACACGTAGAAGTATCGGACAAAGACAGCAGTAAACAGGAAGCGGATAAACGTAATGGAGAAGCTGGAAGCATCAGAGCTGACTCGGGTAGTCTGCTGACAGTAGTAACTACCATTGATGGAGTATCAGACAGACTGATTCCTCTGAAAAGATATATGGATTCAATAATAACGATTGATAGCACAAGCAGTATTGATACAGAGGAACTTGCAAAGAAAATGGTATCCATGGGTTTTGTAAGAACAGCAATGGTAGAGGGCAAAGGTCAGTTTTCAATAAGAGGTGGCATCATAGATATATTTTCATATACAGATGAGGCGCCAGTAAGAATAGAGCTGTGGGATACAGAAGTTGATTCCATAAGAATGTTTGATGCAGAAAGCCAGAGGTCGATAGAAAAGCTGAAATCATATCATATATTTCCAGCTACAGAGTATCTTTTCACAGCGGAAGAAAAGCAGGCTGGACTTGATAAGATAAGAAAAGAAAGAGATAAGCAGCTTCAGTGCTTTGATTATGATAAACGAAGGCGTACACAGGAGCAGATAGAGGCTGGCAACAATATTAATAAGATTGTTGGGGACATAGAAAGAACAGGCAGTTATGATAAGTTTCTGGATACAATAATTAAAGACACAGTAGGCTTAACAGAGTATTTTCCTAAGGAAAGTACTCTTGTTGTGCTGGATGAACCTAACAGACTTAAGGAATGTAACGAGCTTACATTATATGAATATGGTGAAAGCATGAAAAACAGGCTTGCAGCAGGCTATGTCCTTCCAAGCCAGACACATAAGATAAAGACTCTTTGTGAGATAACAGGTGATATTAGAAAATATAAAAAGCTTATACTTACAACTCTTGATTATAAACCGGAAGGTTTTGAAATAAACTATAAGATGCATGTTGAGGCAAGAAGTATAAGCTCTTATAACAACAGCTTTGAGTACCTGTCAAAGGATCTTATGAAGTACAAGAAGAGTGGCTATACAACGGTGCTTGTATGCAGTTCTAGGACAAGGGCACAAAGAATAGCTGACGATCTTGGGAAACTTGATATACCAGCATTTTACAGTGAGGATTTTAGTAAGGATTATGGAAAAGGACTTATTATAGTTACATATGGAAGTCTTCATAAGGGTTTCGAGTATCCAGTTCTTTCGTTTGTTGTTATAGCAGAAAATGATATATTTACGTCCAAAAGAATAAAAAAGCTTAAAAAGAAAAAACATGATGGCAAAAATATAGCAAGCTTTAACGAACTGAATATAGGTGATTATGTTATACATGAGAATCACGGGCTTGGTGTATATAAGGGAATAGAAAAGATAAAGGTGGATGGAGTAGAGAAGGATTATATAAAGATAACTTATGCGGATGATGGTAATCTTTATGTTCTTGCTACTCAGCTTGACAGACTCCAGAAGTATGCAGACCAGGATGTAGAAAAGAAACCTAAGCTTAATAATCTTGGAGGCAAGGAGTGGAGCAAAACTAAAGCGAAGGTTCATGGGGCGGTTGAAGTTGTAGCTAAGGAACTTGTAAGACTGTATGCGATAAGACAGAAGGCAGAAGGATACAGGTTTTCAAAGGATACGGTATGGCAGCAGGAGTTTGAGGAAATGTTTCCGTATGAAGAAACTGATGACCAGCTTAACGCCATACAGGATACTAAAAACGATATGGAAAGTGGCCGTGTTATGGACCGCCTTATATGTGGAGATGTTGGATATGGTAAGACAGAGGTTGCCATAAGGGCAGCTTTTAAGGCGATACAGGATGGAAAGCAGGTGGCTTATCTTGTGCCGACAACAGTACTTGCAAGCCAGCATTATTCAACATTTGCAGAGAGAATGAAAGGATTTCCGGTAAATGTAGGACAGTTGTCAAGCTTCAGGACGTCGGCACAGAATAAAAAGACTATTGAAGAACTTAAAAGCGGAATGATAGATGTGGTTATAGGAACACACAGAATTCTGTCAAAGGACGTTAAGTTTAAGGATCTTGGGCTGCTTATCATCGATGAGGAACAAAGATTTGGTGTTACACATAAGGAGAAAATCAAGGAGCTTAAGAATAACATAGATGTTCTTACTTTAAGTGCAACGCCTATTCCAAGAACACTGCATATGAGTCTTGTTGGAATAAGAGATATGAGTGTGCTGGAAGAACCACCAGTTGACAGGCATCCTATACAGACATTTGTAACAGAGCATAATGACGAGATGATACGTGAGGCAATAACAAGGGAGCTTGCCAGAAATGGACAGGTGTATTATGTATACAATAAAGTGCGTAATATAGAAGAAAGAGCCGAATATATACAGAATCTTGTTCCGGATGCTGTAGTAGCATATGCTCATGGACAGATGGATAAAAGGCAGCTTGAAAAGATTATGTATCAGTTTGTTAATGGTGAGATAGATGTACTTGTATCAACAACCATTATCGAGACAGGTATGGATATTCCAAACTGTAACACTATGGTTATAGAAAATGCAGATCAGTTCGGACTTTCACAGTTATATCAGCTAAGAGGAAGAGTTGGACGAAGTACAAGAACTTCGTATGCATTTCTTATGTATAAAAGAGACAAGATGATATCTGAAGTGGCAGAAAAAAGACTTAGTGCCATAAAGGAATTCTCAGATCTTGGTTCTGGTTTTAAGATAGCTATGAAGGATCTTGAGATAAGAGGTGCGGGTAATGTGCTTGGTAAGAGCCAGCATGGTCATATGGCTGCGGTTGGATATGACCTGTACTGTAAAATGCTTAACCAGGCGGTGAATACTCTTAAGGGCGTGAAGAATGAGTATGAGTTTGAAACGACAGTTGATATGGAAGTAGATGCGTATATTCCAGCAACTTATATAAGAAGTGAATATCAGAAACTTGATATATATAAAAGAATCGCTGCACTTGAAACAAGAGAAGAACTGTCAGATATGAAAGACGAGCTTATGGATAGATATGGAAGTGTGCCATCAAGTGCTTCTAATCTGCTTATGATTGCACTTATCAAGATGAAAGCACATAAGATAGGGATTATGGATATAAAAGGTGCTACACAGCATAATCCATCGGGTGGTGCCTCTAACTGGCGTACGGTTATGACTATATATCCTAAAGCAGATATTAACTCGGATAATATACCAAAGCTTGTAGATTCATTTGGTGGTGCGCTGGAGTTTAAGCTTAAAGGTACACCTGAATTCGTATGGACAGTCACTAAAAGAAAGTTTACAAGTGCAAGTGAGTATCTTGAGGGTATGCTTGATATGATGGATATTATGCAGGATGCGCTTGAAATATAAAAATTGTGGTAAAGGTATTTACAAATTAAATAATAGTGTTATAATAGACAACAGTTTAGCACTTTAAAGTGTAACGCTTTAAAGCGAATCACATTAATCGTGGATCAATTTAAAGTTATCTGCGAACATTTAAGGAAGAAGAGGTAATCAGGTTATGGAACAGAAGGGTGAGTTAGTATCATACAGACCAGATATCAAAGTTGTAGATTGTACACTTAGGGATGGAGGACTTGTTAATAATTTTGAGTTTAGTGAGGATTTCGTGCGTGACCTGTATAAGGCCAATGTGGCAGCAGGTGTTGACTATATGGAATTTGGTTACAAGGCATCAAAGGAAGTCTTTAACGTGGATGATTATGGCAAGTGGAAGTTCTGCGATGAGAAGGATATCAGGGAAATAGTTGGTGATAACAATACTGACTTAAAGATTTCTGTTATGGCTGATGTTGGTAGAACTGATTTTAAAAAGGATATCATACCTAAGTCTGAAAGTGTTATAGATATGATAAGGGTAGCTACATATATTAATACTATTCCGGCAGCTATTGAGATGATTAATTACTGTGCAGATATGGGCTATGAGGTGACTATCAATATTATGGCTATATCTACAGCAAGTGAGAATGAGTTAGATCTTGCGTTAGAGCTTCTTGCAGCACAGAGCAAGGCAAGTGTAATATATCTTGTTGACAGCTATGGTTCACTTTATCCAGAGCAGATAAGAAGACTTGCAGATAAGTACCTTAAGGTAGCTGAAAAGTATGGAAAGAGCGTAGGTATCCATGCACATAACAACCAGCAGCTTGCATTTGCCAATACAATAGAAGCTTGTACTATTGGTGTAAGCTATCTTGATGTTACAATGAGTGGCATGGGAAGAGGCGCCGGTAACTGCTATTCAGAGCTTCTTATGGGCTTCTTAAGAAATCCTAAGTATAGAATATCACCAGTACTTAAGTTTGTTGAGAAGCATATGGTACCGCTTAAGAAGGCTGGAGTCGTATGGGGATGTGATGTACAGTATATGATAACTGGAAATGCTAACCAGCATCCAAGAACTGCTATCGCATTTACAGCAGATGGAAGAACAGATTATGATAACTTCTATACACAGATTACAAGCTATGAATAATCGCGTGTTCAGGTATGTGAAACATCCCTGAACACGCACGGAAAAAACAGATAAAAAGCATCTGTACCGCACAAATATATAAAAAATACATGTATATAATGATTAGATAGACAAAATTTATTGACTTATAGAAAATGTGGGTATAAAATATCCGTAATTTAATTAATCGATGGGATTCATTATAATGAACACAAAAGGGTGTGTTATGCCAAGGGGTTAGTGGACTGGCGTATATGCTGACTGTACTGCATGTGAATTATGCAGGATAGAATTGTCTGCAGCAGTTATTATAGAAAGCTCCTGACAGTAGGTGAGTAAACTGTCGAACACGAAAGGAAGTAGAATTATGGCAAAGAAAGATATTGATTGGTCTAATTTAGGGTTTGGCTATGTAAAGACTGATAAGAGATTTGTAGCTAATTATAAGGATGGAGCATGGGATAACGGTGTTATCACAGATGATGACAAAGTCGTTATCAGCGAATGTGCTGGTGTTTTACAGTATTCACAGTCATGCTTTGAAGGTATGAAGGCATACACAACAGAGCAGGGACACACAGTTATCTTCAGACCAGATATGAATGCAAGCAGAATGGCAGATTCATGTAGAAGACTTGAGATGCCTGTATTCCCAGAGGATAAGTTTGTAGAGGCTATTGCTGAAACTGTAAGAGCTAATGAGGACTGGGTACCACCTTATGGTTCAGGTGCATCACTTTATATCCGCCCATATATGTTCGGAAGCAATCCAGTTATAGGTGTTAAGCCTGCTGATGAATATCAGTTCAGAGTATTTACAACACCTGTTGGACCATACTTTAAGGGCGGCGCTAAGCCACTTACAATCAAGGTTTCAGATTTTGATAGAGCAGCACCACACGGAACAGGTCATATCAAGGCTGGTCTTAACTATGCTATGAGTCTTCACGCAATCGTTACAGCTCATGCAGAAGGATATGCTGAGAATATGTATCTTGACCCAGCTACAAGAACTAAGGTTGAAGAGACAGGTGGAGCTAACTTCCTCTTTGTTACTAAGGATGGAAAGGTTGTAACTCCTAAGTCAGATAGTATTTTACCATCTATCACAAGACGTTCATTAGTACATGTTGCTAAGGAATACCTTGGACTTGAAGTTGAAGAAAGAGAAGTTCTCTTTGATGAGGTTAAGGATTTCGCTGAGTGTGGTCTTTGCGGTACAGCAGCAGTTATCTCTCCAGTAGGAAAGATTGTTGATCATGGTAAGGAAATCTGCTTACCAAGTGGTATGGACGAGATGGGACCTGTTACAAAGAAGTTATATGAAACTCTTACAGGTATCCAGATGGGTAGAATCCAAGCTCCTAAGGGCTGGATTTACACAGTAGACTAATATTGCTGATGGTTAACAGGCTTGTTAGAAGCTTAGCTAACTGGTTTATAGATGTTTATTACAGCTGATAATGTAATTATTATATTCGGTCAGAATGTTAAAAGTACGTTCTGACCGAATTTTTGTGTTAATTACAGACACCAGATTAAAAATACTTTATCCGATTTAATTATAGATATCCGATTAAAAAATACTCTATCCGATATGAACGAGTTCATGAGAGATTAGACATTTTGATTATGGCATCATATATATTTATATGTATACATTTATATTTATATCTATATCTATATCAATATCTATCTCACTATATGTATAGATGGATAAAAAGATAAAAAAGACAAAAAGACAAAAAAGATAAAAGAGTTCTGTTAAAAGGATTAAGATTAATAAAAAAAATAATTACAGGATAATGGAGTTACATATGTTGTTTAGTGGTAAAGATTTAAGGAAGCTTATAATTCCGCTTATGTTTGAACAGCTGCTTGCTGTTCTTGTAGGACTTGTGGATACACTTATGGTATCCCAGTCAGGAGAAGCGGCAGTTGCAGGAGTTGCACTTGTTGATAATATCAACAGGCTTATCATACAGGTTATGGCAGCACTTGCAACAGGTGGCGCTGTTGTTTGCAGCCAGTATATAGGTAAAGGCAGGGATGATGAATCAAGAAAGTCAGGGGCACAGCTTGAGACCGTTTTGTTAATATTTTCAGTTATAATGACTGCATTTTCAGTTTCATTTACAAGACCACTGCTTAAGATGATATTCGGAACAGTTGAAGAGTCTGTTATGGATTGTGCAGTGCTGTACTTTATGATAACAGCGCTTTCGTATCCATTCTTAGGAATGTATAATGCGGGTGCGGCGATATTCAGAAGTGTAGGCAACAGTAAGGTAAGCATGAATATAAGCATACTTATGAATGTGATTAATGTAGCTGGAAATGCGTTGTTTGTATTTGTATTTAAGTGGAGTGTAGCTGGTGTTGCGCTGTCAACAGCACTTAGCCGTGTTGCAGCTGGAATAGTTATGACAGTACTTGTATGCGGAAAGACTAATCCGATAAGAATAGATCATATAAAATATTTTGTTCCAGACTGGATGTATATAAAGAAGATTCTGACAATAGGTATTCCATCAGGCATAGAAAATGGTATGTTCCAGATAGGAAAGCTTATGGTTGTAAGCATGGTTGCTACGTTTGGTACGGCGGCTACAGCAGCGAATTCAGTGGGTTATACAGTTATAGATTTTGCAAATATTCCGGCTTCATCTATGGGACTGGCGCTTATCACAGTTGTTGGGCAATGTATAGGAGCTGGCAAGAAGGATCAGGCAAAGATGTATACAAAGAAAGTTCTCTGGTGGTCATATCTTGGCGACTGGGCATGCAACATACCACTTTTCTTTGCAGCAGGATTTATAGCCTCATGGTTTCATCTTTCACCAGAAGCAACACATATTACTGTTACTATATTAAGATGTTTTAATGTTGTATCACTTTTTATATGGCCGCTTTCATTTACATTGTCGAATCCTTTAAGGGCTTCGGGAGATGTAAAGTATACTATGATTGTAAGTATAGTATCGATGTGGCTTTTCCGTGTCGGCAGCAGTTATATATTCGGAGTTGTACTTGGACTTGGAGTGCTTGGTGTATGGATAGGAATGTTCGTAGATTGGGCTGCAAGATCATTATGTTTTGTCATAAGATTTGTGAGTGGCAAGTGGCTTGAGAGAGGGTCATTGGCGTAGAAAGTTAATTAATTTTGGATATTACCGGTGTAGAATTATTAATAAGATATTACTTGTGAAAAATATAGTGAACTAAGCAAAAAATAGGAAAAACTAAGTAGAAAATTAAGCAGAAGATATTATTCCATATTAAGGGAAGAGAGTATCTTCTGCTTTAATGTTTTATAGGAAAATTTCTGATGTTCTAATTCTTGTTTTGTTTCTTGAGATTTGTTACTTAAAATTTTTAAAATATCATATTGAAATAAACATAAATGTATGATATATTGTTAAATGAAATTAACATAAGAATTAATAAACAAAGCTAAAAAATAATTCTGAAAAATAGTAAATAAAACTAAGAATCACGAATTATAGTTTATTATAATGAATTAAAAATTCAGAGTTATAATTTTTATAATGTATCTTAAAAGATAGCAGGATAGTTAAGAATTATTGTTAAGAGTGAGATTACTATACCCGCTATAATTTGTTTCAATTATAATCCCCCTATTATTAAAAACAAATATGAATGACAGACTATTAATAGCTGATGAATAACAGAAAAAAATCTATTGTGTGTACATTAATACATAGATAATATGAGTTACGGAGGTGTAAATGAAATATCTAAAAGTAAATACAAATCTTGCAGAAACGCTTACCAGCATAGAAGAAAAGCAGGCCATGCATGATGACTATGCAAAGCTGGTTCTTGCTGATCCGCAAGTGCTAGCTAATATTGTAAAGGTGATTGTGCCAGAGTTCAGGTCATATAGTATAGATAAGATAATTCCATGCATAGGCGAAACAGTAGTATCACTAAGGTTGCCTGAAAAACTATGTATAAGGATAGAAAGCGTAGGAACAGAGGATATAGATGCGGATGATGGGAAAATAGTTTACGATATACGATTTCCATTGTATTATAATAACAGAACAATAAAGTTCCTTGTAAATGTAGAGGCACAGAGAAGCACGTCTAATAATAAACTTGGATATCACATAGAATCAAGAATAGCTTACTATATGGCAAGAATGGTATCTTCCCAGAAAAATGTGGAGTTCATAAAGTCGAATTATGATGAGTTAAAGGATATATACAGCATATGGATATGCATGGACACGCAGGATGGAGAAGATTCTATAATAGAGTTAGGAATCCAGCCAAAGCTTCTTTATGGAAAAAGTAACTGGATGCCAAAGCGTAGTATAATGAATGGTGCTATAATAAGAATAAGAGATAGCAAAGACAGGGAAGAATCTAAGAATAAGTTGATAGCAATGCTGGAAGTGCTGCTGTCGAGCACAAAGAAGAAAGAAAAAATGCAGCAGCTAGAAGGCTATGGACTGAAAATGACAACAGAACTGGAAGGGTGTGTGAGTGATATGTGTAATATAAGTGAGGCTATATTAGAACGAGCTCTGGAAGAGGGGCTAGAGAAAGGAATAGAGCAAGGAATAGAGCAAGGATTAGAGCAAGGTCTAGAACAAGGAATAGAGAAAGGAATAGAACAAGGAATAGAGAAGAATCAGTTAGATAATATAGTAAAGCTGATGAAAAAACTAAGCCTGACAGAAGAAGAGGCAATGGACATGTTGGATATAGCTAAGGAGAATAGGATAAGGTATCATGATATACTTAAGAAATAAGAGCAGATAGGAAGAATATATCTTAAGGTGCGACAGGACAGTAATAACAGTAAGGATTGAATATAATATTTATGAAGCGTGTGTATGAATAATGACATACGCTTTATTTAATACTTTTTATATTGATTTTGTATAAGATAAATAAATTAAAACTGTGAATTGTGCTGAAAATATTTAAAGTGCATAAAAGAGTAAGCATAAACGATTTTTCGACTTTCAATCCTTACATCATATAATTACAAAATTAAATATGTTATTATAAAAGCTTTTAAATCACGGTGTACCGGTATACAACAAAAATTTAAGAGCTTTTTTATATTATTTTCATCAGTTTTGTACAAAATATCCAAAATAAAACTAGCGATACCGCCGAAAATGTGGAAAATACCCAAATAATTATTGATTTTTGTGGACAAAAATGAGATACTAGACATAAAGTTCGGTTGAGGTGACTTCGCCGGATACAACGGGTACACCGTAATATATTAGGAGGTAAGTTATGAAGAGACAGACAAAACGCAGAATAATGGCGTTAGTTATGGCTGCTTTGATGGTAGTTGGATTGATTCCTACTGGATTTGCAGCTAAGGCGGTTTCAGCAGCTAATAATGTGTATACATTTGATGCATCGGCAGAAACAGCTATAACAACAGCTGAAAAGAAAGCAGATATAGCAGCAGGTAAGTATGGTACAGAAGGATACTTTACATTATCTGGAAAAGTAACAAGAGGAAACAGCAGTACATTTTCTGCAGAACTTGCAAAGGGAGCTGATGATAAAGAAGAAGGAGCACTTACATTTACAGTAACAGGAACAGCAGATGTTGTAGTTACAGCAACAAGTACAGGAAGCACTAATACATCAGACCTTGCATTAGTAGATGCATCAGGAAACAAGATTGATGGAATCAAGGCTGTAACAGGTACAAAGCCAGAAACAGAGATTAAGTACACTAATCTTGTAGCAGGAACATATTCAATCATAGCACCTAAGGATGGAGAAAATAATAGAGGTGTAAGAATCTTAAAGACAGTAGTTACACAGACATCAGGTGGAGAAAGACCAGCAAGAGCTGACTGGAGCGGAGTAGCTGCACCAGTACTTGGTGATGTGACATCAAAGGATGGTAAGATAACAGTTCCATTTACAATGGTTATTGGTTATGATGGTGCTGATAAAGTTGTAGTTACTATGACAGATGAAGCAGGTAAGGAAGTAGCTTCAGAAAGTTATGCAAAGGATACAACAGGAGCAAGTGTCACATTTACTCCAAGTGCATCAGGTAAATATACATTCTCAATCAAGGCAGTTCGTGATGGCGGAGCAGACAAGACAGGCGCAGAAACAAAGACAGCAGATTTTGTACTCCCATTAGCAACATCTGCTATAGGCAGCATTTACAACAAAGGTAACGGAAGTGTTGCTGTAGAATGGTCAGCAGTTAAAGAAGCTACATCATATGTTGTTGAATATTCAAATGATGGCAAAAACTGGGCATCATTAGATGCAGCAGATAAGACAGAGGCTACTATAAAGGGACTTACAGTAGGTTCTGAATATTCAGTAAGAGTAGTTGCTAAGAGAGGTGAAGACACAACAACTTCTAAGGAAGCAACAATCAAGGTAACAAAAGAAGCACAGCAGAAGTGGGGACAGATTACTTATGGTAACGGCGCAAGCTCATCTAAGGACAGCTTTACAGGTTCTGCTAATGAAGGCAAGGTAACAATCAAGAGTGCAAGTGGTAAGTTAGTACCAGCTTCTTTTGATGGAGTGTCATTCTACTATACAGAAGTTCCTGCATCACAGAACTTCACATTAAGAGCTAAGGTAACAGTTGATTCTTGGACATTATCAAACGGACAGGAAGGCTTCGGTCTTATGGCAGCTGATAAGTTAGGTGGTTCAGGATGGAACAACTCTTATATGGCAGTAGCTTCTAAGACAGAATATTACTGGAATGAAGAAGCAAAAGAAGTAACAACTGATAGTTCAGCAACAAAGGTATCTCAGAAGATTGGTCTTGCATCACAGGAAAAGACAGGTGTGACAAAGGACAACATTGCTGCTATTGAAGCTAATGATACAGCAACTGTTCAGGCAAACTTTAAGTCAACATCTTATCCACTTGAGCAGAGATATCCAGAAGCTAAGAATATAATAGGTAACTCTACTAATACACCAGCAGATGCTGGAGATATAACAGAGATGTACCTTACAATCCAGAAGAATAATACAGGTTACTTTGTAACTTATGAGTCAGCAGATGGTTCATATTCAACAACAAAGAAGTATTATGATACTGAGGCACTTGAAAGAATTGATTCTGATTATGTATATGCAGGTTTCTTTGCATCAAGAAATGCAACAGCAACATTCTCAGATATAACATTTACAACAATTGATCCTAAGGAAGATGCACCAGCAGAAGAAAGACCTATTGAAAAGGTGTCAGTTAACACATATGTACAGTCTGCTACAGCAACAGGTAGTGCTGATTATGAATTCTTATTCTCAGCAAACTGTGATGGTACATTATCAATCGAGGATGCTAAGGGAGAAGTTGTTGTTTCTGATGTAGAAGTAAAGGCAGATACACTTGTTAAGCCAGCTAGTGTAACACTTAACAAGGGTAAGAATGAATATAAGATAAACTTTACACCAGCAGAAGGATATAAGCCAAATGGCGAATATTCAGCAATGGAATCTTATGAAACAGTAGTTATTGATCATACAGTAACTTATAAGACATTCGGTGAAGCAGGTCAGTCTATCTGGGTTGCACCAGATGCAAAGGGTTCAGGTTCTAAGGAAGATCCTATGAGCATCTATGATGCTGTTAAGTATGTAATGCCTTCACAGCAGATTGTTCTTACAGAAGGTACATATAAGCTTGAATCACCATTAAAGATTGCAAGAGGTATCAATGGTACAGCAGATCAGATGATATACATGGTAGCAGATCCAGATGCAAAGACTCGTCCAGTTATTGACTTCCAGGGACTCTGTACAGGTATGACTATCGGTGGTGATTACTGGTACTTCAAGGGATTTGATGTAACAGGTTCAGCAGATGGACAGAAGGGACTTCAGGTTTCAGGAAGCCATAACACATTAGATCAGATTGAAACATATCACAATGGTAACACAGGACTTCAGATCAGCAGATTAAATGTAACAGATACATATGCTGAGTGGCCTTCATACAACTTAATCCTTAACTGTACATCATATGGTAATGCAGATAAGGGTTATGAAGATGCAGACGGATTCGCAGCTAAGCTTACAGTAGGTGACGGAAACGTATTTGATGGCTGTATCGCTCATCACAATGCAGATGATGGATGGGATCTTTTCGCAAAGGTTCAGACAGGTTCTATCGGTTCAGTAACTATCAAGAATTCTATAGCATATGCTAACGGATATCTTGAGGATGGAACTAATGCAGGTAACGGTAATGGATTCAAGATGGGTGGAGACAGCATGCCTGGTTCACACGTACTTGAGAATTCAATAGCATTTGCAAACAAGGCAAAGGGTATTGATTCTAACTCATGCCCAGATATCAAGGTAAAGAATTGTACATCAATTAACAATCAGGGTGCTAACGTAGCATTCTATACAAATTCAGCTAAGAATACAGATTTTGAAGCTACAGGAGTAATATCATTTAGAACAGCTAAAGAAGATGTTGCAGAAAATATCAAACCAGTTGGTTCACAGGATTTAACAAAGATATATAAAGCAACAAACTTCTACTGGGATACAGCTTCTAAGACTTCATTCAACACACCAGCAGCTGGTGAAGCAGTAACAACAGTTTCAGCAGACTGGTTTGCAAGTCTTGATTACTCATCTATATTAGATGGTAATAAATCAGTAGCAGGTATTGTAAGAAATGCTGATGGTACAATAGCACTTGGTAACATCTTTAAGCTTACAGATAAGGCTCCAGCAGGAGTTGGTGCTGATTTCTCAATAGAGAAGTTAACTAAGTCATCAAATCCTACAATCGGTACTCCAGTACCTACAGGAGATAAGGCTAATACAGCACTCTATGTTGTATTAATCGTACTTAGTGTTCTTGCCCTTGGTGGTGTATGCTTCTATGAAGTAAAGAGAAAGAAGAACAGTGTTAAATAAGTTTATATCCTAATATACCTAATATATAGTATAAGACAGCCGTTTTATGGTTAATCCATAAAACGGTTGTTTTTTGTAGAAATTGCTTTTGTGGAAATTGCTTTTGTAGAAATTGTTTTTATAGAGAATTATGTGTTATTTGAATGTGCTTTTTTATAAAAAGTACATATAAAATATTTTACAATAATTAAATACGATAATTAATCAAAAGTCATATAAATGATAAAAGATATTATAAAATGATTGTATCTATCATAATTTACCTAATTATTTTAAGTGGATTTTTTAGAATTGATGTGATAAAATCTAAAAGTATAAAGGCAAAGATGATGAGAGGTGTCAGGTTATGAGTGAAGTTTCTACAATGGAGAGAGTTATTCGTTCGGATGTTTCTAAGGATGAATGCAAAAAGATAGAGAAGGTGCTTAGAAAGAATAATATTTCATATTTTGAGAGATGGAAGTTTCATACAGGCCTGTTAAGATTCCTTAACAATGATAAGAATGCGAAGTGTGACATTCTTGTTCATATGGATTCTTTTGAAAAGGCTAAGAATTTATTGGAACAGAATCATGAGAATATTGGGTAGGATTGTAGAAGTGCGTAGCAATAAACAATCTGTAGGTATCAAAGTCGGTGGTTTTTGACCAGGACATCATAATAAGACTATAAAATAGCAAAGTAATATGATTATAAAACAAGATTATAAAATAGCAAAATAATAGGATTATAAAATAAGATCATAAAATAATTAAGATAATAAAGATGTTATATGGTGATACTATATGTACACATGGTACAGACAAGCTGTGATATGAATGAACATTGGATTCATATTACAGCTTTTGTTAAATAATATTTTACATCTTATTATAGAACTATTGATGATAGATAGAATAAGTAAATGTCGAATGGAGTTATTGTATGATAAAACATAATTATGTCAGTAAACTAAAGAATGTAATGAGAAAAAATATTAAAAAGAATATTAAAAAGAATATAGCAATGCTAGCATGCATAACAATGTCAGGTACGCTCTTGCTTACAGGATGTGGAAAATCATCAGAGACAGCGGCTGATATTGATAACACAAACAACAGCAGTGAAGTTGTAACAGAGGAAGTAACAACAAGAGATGTGCATCCTTATGATATAACATTGACATTTACAGGGGATATTAATCTTGCTGAGGGTGAGCCGACAACAAAGGAACTGGATAAAAATGATGGAGATATAACAAAGTGTATATCGCCTGAACTCATAAAATATATGAAGGCTGCAGATATAACGCTTGTAAATAATGAGTTCTGTTATAGTGACAGAGGGCAGCCATTGCCTAATAAAATGTGGACTTTCAGGGCTAAACCAGAAAGAGCGAAGGTGCTTAATTTGCTAGGTGTAGATGTTGCGCAGCTTGCCAATAATCATGTATATGATTATGGTGCTGATGCCATGAATGATACATTTGCAGCACTTGAAGCTGCTGGGATACCTTATGTAGGAGCCGGTAAGAATCTTGATGAGGCCATGAAGCCATATTATGCAACAGTTGATGGTAAAAAGATAGCGATAGTGGCAGCTTCAAGGGCAGAAAAATATAAGATGACACCACAGGCAACTGATTCTACACCAGGGATTCTTAGATGCTATGATACAGAGCTGTTCATACAGACTATTAAAGAAGCAAAAGAAAATGCCGACTATGTAATAGCGGTTGTTCACTGGGGAACAGAGCATACAACAGTTCTTGAAGAGGTTCAGAGGTCAACAGCGAGAGATTATATAGATGCTGGTGCAGACGTAATAATAGGTGGCCATAGCCACTGCCTTCAGGGAATAGAGTATTATGAAGATAAGCCAATATTCTATAGCCTTGGAAATTTCTGGTTTGATGAATACAACGTTGACACTATGCTTGTTAATATAAGGATAAGTGGTGATGATGATACAGATGGAAAAGTAGATGTATCAGTAGTTCCAGCAGTTCAGGATGGAACGCTTTCAGGCTGTGTAACTCGAATATGTACTGAGGATTCAGATAAAGACAGAATATTCAGCCTGCTTAACAAAGTTAGTATTAATGCAAATGTAGATGATAGTGGAGTGGTTACACAGGTGAAATAATCTATGACCCTGTTTGTCTTTTGTTACAAACAGGGTCATAATTTCTTTTTAGTAGGGAGATAAAATGGGCTTCAAGTGTATCACACTCAAGCCCACAGAGTATACCTATGCCTCATCCAGCGACTGCATATAAGCATGCATGGATTCAGCTACGATTTTACTATGTGCAACAGCTTCAACAACGGTTCTTGCACCATTTACAACATCACCTGATGCGAATATGCCTGGTCGGGATGTATGACCGGTTTCATCAGCTTCTAGAAGTCCACGTTTGTTGGCGTTAAGACCTTTAGTTGTATTAACAAGTCTTGTCATAGGTCCCTGGCTTATAGAGATGATAACACTGTCAGATTCATACAGCTTGTCTGTTCCTTCTACATCAGTGAAAGAACCATCTTCATTCTCTATGATATCACGGAATATAACTCCATTATCTTTAATCTCAACAGGACGTTTATTATATTCAAATTCAACACCTTCAAGCTTGGCATAGCTGTATTCATACTGGCTTGCAGCAACCTCTTTAGTTATAGAGAAGCATGTGAGGTAACGTACGCCTTTTCTTATGGCAGTTCTGGCTACGTCCATGGCAGCATTACCGGCACCGATTACAATAACACGTTTACCAAGCTTATAGCTGTCAGGGTTGTTTAAGTAGTTAATACCAAAATGAACGTTGCCAAAGGTTTCACCTTTGATATGTAGAGTATTAGGGTTCCATACACCTGTACCTACGAATATTGCCTTATATCCGTCACGGAAGAGATCCTCGATAGTTATGGCACCTCCGATAGTTGTATTCGGACGTACCTTAATACCTTTAAGTTCAAGATGGCGGTATTCTATATCATCAAGCACTGCTTTAGGAAGTCTGAACTCAGGGATTCCGTATCTTAAGACACCACCAATCTTATCTTTTCCCTCAAATATAGTTACCTGATATCCATATCGTGCAAGTATAATAGCGATAGTGATTCCGGCTGGACCTGAGCCGATAATAGCGACACGTTTACCATTGGAAGGTTTAGGACCTTCGGTCATCTTGTTAGCATAAGTTGTGGATATGTAATTCTCTATAGTAGAAAAATGAACTGGAGCTCCTTTACGCCCAAGTACACAGTGCCCCTCGCACTGGTTTTCATGGTTGCAGACAAGACTGCATACAGTCGTAAGAGGGTTGTTTTCAAACAACATTTTACCAGCTTCATCAAGCTTGTTTTCTTTAAGAAGTCTGATAGCCAGAGGAATGTTAGTGTTTATAGGACAGCCCTTCTGACACTGTGGAACCTTGCACTGAAGACAACGATTAGCTTCATCCATTACATGTAATGCCATAAAATACCTGCTTTCTGCGCAGAATGCGCTTTATAATAAAAAGAGCTAAGATGCAACTTAAATGTACATCTTAGCTATATTTTATCATATGGATAAAAATATTAAAACAAAAGATAATATTTTAACGAGTATTAAACAAGTATTTAAATAAGTATTTTAACGAATATTTTAATAAATGTTTTAATGAAAATTTATGATGATATTTATCTTAATTCCCTTATAAACATATATAATTCAGAAGCATAAGCAGTAGCTTCATAATCTCTTGAAATGGTTGTGCCATCTTCATACTCAACAGTAAGGGTTAACTGTGTTTTAAGAGAGGACTGGTTATAAAGACAGAAGCTTATATAAAGGTGTTCAAAGTCATTATAATCAGCGGAATATCCGTTTGCATGGTCTATATAAAGAAACTTTTCTTTTGAGTTAAATAAGCTGAATGTATGATATCCAAAATCAGCAGATGGTCTGAAAAGAGAATGCTGCATGCCATATTCCTCAGATATTTTATAGTTATTTTCGATAATCTCATCAGGAACAGGTTCGCGTGTAAGTAAATGTGTGTTTTCATCAGATGAGGATAAAGTTATCCGTCTGATTTGTGATGTGCTGTCGGTCAGCTGCATGTTGAGATCAAAGTATAACACCATGGTCTGGTTCTTTCCCTGTGGTCCCCATGCCTGTATGTTGCTGGCATGGTCAGCAGAATTCCTGCTGTATGCAAGTGACAAGCCTCCTTTTCCAAGTTCTTCATTGTTCTCACCAGCATATACTTTAAGAGTTGATGATGATGGACTGCTATGACTGCTATTCAGTGATGGTAATAATATATTATAAGATATAATGCATAATGTAACAGCAGCGGCAATAGCAACAGCGGTTATTATATAGCTTAAGCCTTTGTGCGAAGACGCTTTTTCTGTATGTTTTAAACTGGTTCTGCCAGTGCCATAAGGCGTGCGGTTATCCATAGTATGTGAGTTATCCATAGTATGTGGATTGTCCATAGTATGTGAGTTATCATCATCTGTCATTGCAGCCATAAGAGTCCGGTTTATAAGCTCGTCGCTTACATTTATTTTGCTGCAGTCTTTATCGAAGGCATCTTTAAAATTCATAATCGTTCACCTCTTTTCTTAAGATTTCCCTTGCTCTTTTTAGACGTGTTCTTACATTTACAGTAGATATACCAAGAATATCTGATATTTCTTCAGTTGAGTACTGCTCATGATAGAAAAGATATATTACATCGCGGTACTTTTGCGGAAGGGCAGCAACAGTTTCCCATACATACATCGAATCTATATCAAAATCCTTATAAGAGCTGCTGTTTAGTGGTTCGTAAGAATTGTTTGTATACCCCGAAGAATTATTTACTGCGCTATCTGAGCTTACAATAGAAGAATTATCATCGTATTCACAATTATCATTGACACTTTTAATAACCTTTGAATTCCATGAACTTTTAATAGTGTTGATACATTCATTCACAGTTACTTTAAGCAGCCAGGCCTTTATGTGTATATCTGATTCAAATGTCTTATCATATGTGTATAATTTGATGAATACATTTTGAAATATATCTTCTGCCTCACTGACGTTTTTGGTTTTAAGAAGCGCCATTCTGTAGACGTCATTACTGTACATCTTAAGAATACGTTCATATTCTTTTGTGTTGTTTTTATATCCCATGCTGTTTCCCCCTGCTGTTATCTGGATATTGCTAATATTAACACAAGCATATGTATTATTGTAATATGCAGATCGGAAGAGC
>OOBM01000934.1_pt1 | contig 18977 bp, 16 predicted proteins | sample 1671581 | NCBI WGS metagenome assembly OOBM01 (sample SAMN06348171, study PRJEB24527) | human gut metagenome
TCTTGCGTGTAGGTATATCATGGCTTCGGTCTGATAGAACCTTTGGCGGTTTCTTAGGAAGCCGCCTTTTTAAGTTGCCACATTTCTTGTGACAGCTTTTACATTTCCTTTATCCCTCAGATCACGCCCCTCGTTGGCTTCCATGAACTTTTCCAGAATGTCAGTTTTAATAAGGACTTTTCTTCCGACTTTTAATACCGGAAGCTTCTTCCATTCAACCAGCTTTCTCAAAGTGTTTCTGCCAATTCCTGTATAGTCGGCTGCTTCCTCGATGGATAATGCAATCTTTCTTTCCGTCATCTTGTCACCTCCTTATAAATTGCATTATGCAATTTTTGTTGTGCTGTTAGTATAGCGGTTTTATATTGTGTTGTCAAGCGTTATGAAATTTTAAAAATAATTATTATATTGCATATTGCAATTATGTGAGGTACATGCTATAATTCATACATACCGAAAAAGGAGGCAATCAGCATGAAAGATAAAGAACTACGCAAGCTGATAGGCAGCAGGGCAAAACAGCGTCGTCTGGAATTAAATCTGACACAGCCTTATGTTGCAGAGAAGATGGGAGTTACCGCTTCCACAATCCTGCGTTATGAGAATGGTTCGATTGACAATACCAAAAAGATGGTGCTGGAAGGTCTTTCGGAAGCACTTCATGTATCTATTGAATGGCTCAAGGGGGAAACCGATGAATACGAAACCGATATTACGGATAAGAAAGAATTACAGATTCGTGATGCAATGGGCGATATTCTCAAACAGTTACCTCTCGACCTTAGTAAAAAGGAAGATGCTTTTTCCAAAGATTTACTGCTGTTGATGTTAAAGCAATATAACCTGTTTCTGGAATCATTCCAGTTTGCCTGCAAGAATTACAAGGGCAACACGAATGAAGCTGATATTGCAAAAGTAATGGGGTTTGAATCGAATGATGAATATAACGAGATTATGTTTCTCCGGGAGATCACCCATACCGTTAATGCCTTTAATGATATGGCAGATATTGTAAGGCTCTATTCCAAGAAACCGGAAATGGCAGAACAAAGGCTTGAAAATCTTTTATCAGAAGTTTTGTATGAGGATTCCGATTCGGTATAGAACGACAACCGGAGTTATGATATACTTACACGCAAGAAGCATTTCATCAGTTCCGATTGTCTGATATCGAAAGGAGACACACGATTATGGCAAAAGGATCTGTAAGAAAAAAAGGAAAGAAATGGTACTACCGCTTCTATGTAGAAGATGCAAGCGGCAATCTGGTTCAGAAAGAATACGCTGGAACAGAAAGTAAAAGTGAAACGGAAAAACTGCTCCGTCAGGCAATGGATGATTACGAAAGCAAGAAATTTGTCGCAAAGACAGATAATCTTACTGTAGGAGAACTTCTTGATATGTGGGCGGAAGAAGAACTGAAAGTCGGAACACTCAGCAATGGTACAGTGGAAAATTATCTTGGTGCAATCCGTTGTATCAAGAAACATCCGATTGCAGAACGCAAATTAAAAACCGTTACTGCTGAACATTTACAGGCATTTCTCGATCTGCTTACATTCGGTGGGGAATTTCCAGATGGAAAAGTGAGAAAAGGATACAGTAAAGATTACATCCATTCCTTTTCAGCAGTATTACAACAGGCTTTCCGGTTTGCAGTATTTCCAAAACAGTTGATTACTTTTAATCCTATGCAGTATATTAAGCTGAAAAAACAGGCAGAGGATGTGGATTTATTCTCAGATGATGAGGTAGAAGAAGGCATACAGCCTATTTCCCATGAAGATTATGAGAGACTGATAGAATACCTCAAAGTAAAGAATCCACCTGCAATCCTGCCAATCCAGATCGCATACTATGCGGGACTTCGTATCGGTGAAGTTTGCGGATTGACATGGCAGGACATCAATCTTGAAGAACAATGCCTGACCATTAAAAGAAGTATCCGCTATGATGGCACAAAACATAAAAACATCATCGGACCGACCAAGCGAAAGAAAGTAAGGATTGTTGATTTTGGCGATACTCTGACTGAAATACTGAAAACCGCCAGAAAAAAACAGCTTAAAAGCCGGATGCAGTATGGTGAACTTTACCACCGCAATTTCTACAAGGAAGCACAGGACAAAAACAGAGTGTATTATGAATATTATCATCTGGACGGAACCGAAGAAATCCCGGCAGATTACAAGGAAATCTCCTTTGTCTGCCTGAGACCGGACGGATGTCTGGAACTGCCAAGCACACTCAGCATTGCCTGCCGATCAGTTGCAAAAAGGCTGGACGGATTTGAGAATTTCCATTTCCACCAGTTGCGACACACCTACACAAGCAACCTCCTCTCAAACGGAGCTGCCCCAAAAGATGTGCAGGAACTGTTAGGACACTCTGATGTCAGTACCACAATGAATGTCTACGCCCACTCTACAAGAAAGGCAAAGCGGAACTCCGCCAGACTTCTTGATAAAGTGGCAGGCAACGACTAAATAAAAAATTCCCTTATTTCCCTTGCTGATTCCGCATAAGGGCAAAAATAAGGGAAAATACATATCATTTCACTATTTAAGGGGCTAAAAAGCCAGTAAAATAAGGAAAGTTCAAGAAATCTCTCCACAAATCCCGATTTGTAAAATACCTTCTTTTTTACATAGGCACAGTATACCACATTTCCTGTGCCTATGCGATAACATTTACTGCTTCTTCCGATATGAACTCATCTTCTCCACAGTAACCTCCGGATAGAAGTAAGTAAGAATCGTTGCTTTCGGAACTCCTACGGCAAGTGCTTTCTTCACTTTCTCTTTCTGCTCCGGCGTATATGACCAATGCAACATTCTGTTTGTGATGGTATCTTCCCACTTAGGCTTAACTTTCATCTAAGAAAGCGTTTGCTTTCTTGGACTGTAGGGCGTTCGCCATATCAGACTAAAGCCTAACAAAAAGCTTTGTGCTAGCACAGCTTTGATATAGCTTTATCTGCCCACTACTCCGCCGTGCGCAAGTCTAAGAAAGCGTTCGCTTTCTTAGACTGTAGGGCATTCGCCCTATCAGCTAAAGTCGCATCAAAGTGCTTTGTGCAAGCACAGCACTTTGATACGACTTTAGCTGGCACGGCTCATTTTATATCACATAGTCCCAGACTTCATCTTTGAATACTATTTTTCTATATGTTCCGAAGTCTGTCCACTTGTTGAAGAATGTATCATTGAGAGCTTCTTTGCCTTCCTTAACGGCATCAAGTTCTGCGAGTAACTGGGCGTATTCGCTCTCGTTGGCTGCTTTGACTGCAAAACCTCTGCTATTTACAACCGGAAGTCCTGTGTATGTATAATCTTCTATCTTTTCTATAGACTCTATCTTCTTATTTCTTACAGTAACCGCTACTCTGTCCCTGAATACTATTACATCAAAGCTGTCAGGATAGTTGTAAGAGTCACCACTTACACTGATTTCCTGTCCTACTGTATAGTTCTTTCCGGCAGGACTTACCTTTGTAACTGTGGCACTTTCAAGGTTGTAGTAATATTCTTCAAATAAATCTGCATTACCCTTGATATTGCCATTTACAAATGCACATTTGACTTCCTTCTTGTCATATGCACTTGTGTCAGTAACAACACCGCAGGCAGATGTCATGTTGCTTATTCTGTCTATAAGTATAAGCTCACCAAGTGTCTTATGTTTAGCGAATTCATCTATGACAACAGGCTCCTGTAGTCCGATATCACATACTGCTATTTCATTCTTGCTAAGTCCGTTAGCCTCAATAAACTTACCTGTATTAACATCTATCTTGTATTGGATATTCTTTAATACACCAAGTACCTGCTTAGTTCCTATCTTTACGATATAATCCTTACCAACTGTAAGTTCTTCATCATCCATCCATAGCATTGTAGCTGTGAAAGACTTGATAACTGGAAGTGTTGTCTTTGCTGCAAGAACGCATCCTCTTGATACATCAACTTCCTTATCCAGCTGGATAGTAACAGGCTGTCCTTCCTGTGCACTCTGGCTGTCCTTATCTCCTATAAGAATACTCTTTACATTGGCAGTTTCACCACTTGGAAGAGTTGTTATCTCATCACCTACAGATACTACACCAGACTCTATCTGACCCTGAAAGCCTCTGAATGTATGGTCTGGACGGCATACTCTCTGAACCGGCATGTAGAAGCCTTCTTCCTGCTTCTTCTGACTTACATCAACATTTTCAAGATAAGTAAGAAGTGCTTCCCCATCATACCAAGGTGTGTTATCTGACTTCTTAGTGATATTATCGCCCTCTGTAGCTGAAACAGGGATAATCTTTACACTTGCCAGTCCTAATTCCTTAGATAATTCATCTATCTGTGCTGTAATCTCATCAAATCTTTCCTTAGAGTAACCAACAAGATCCATCTTATTAACTGCAAATACGAAATACTTGATGCCCATAAGCGAGCATATTCTTGCATGTCTTTTTGTCTGCACAAGTACACCCTGCTTTGCATCTACAAGAATGATTGCAAGGTCTGCAAATGATGCACCAACCGCCATATTTCTTGTATATTCTTCATGTCCCGGTGTATCTGCCACGATAAAGCTTCTCTTATCTGTTGTAAAATATCTGTATGCAACATCAATTGTGATACCCTGTTCTCTTTCTGCCATAAGTCCGTCAAGAAGAAGTGAGTAATCAATAGCACCCCCACGGCTTCCCACTTTACTGTCAAGCTCTAAAGCCTTTTCCTGATCAGCATATAAAAGCTTTGAATCATATAATATATGTCCTATTAATGTAGACTTTCCATCATCCACGCTTCCGCATGTTATAAACTTTAATAATCCTGTCATCTTAGAAATACCCCTCTCTCTTTCTTCTTTCCATACTTCCTGCTGCTTCGTTATCGATAACTCTTGTTGTTCTCTCAGAAGATACAGCACTGAGTGTTTCATCGATTATCTCATCAAGAGTTGTTGCATTTGACTCTATTCCACCTGTTAAAGGATAGCAGCCAAGTGTTCTGAATCTTACATTCCTGTATTCTATCTTTTCACCTTCCTTTAACTTGAAACGGTCATCATCAACCATTATAAGCATGCCATCTCTTTCAACTACAGGACGCTTATCTGCATAGTAAAGAGGTACTATATCAATATTTTCTCTCTTGATATACTGCCATATATCTGTTTCAGTCCAGTTTGATATAGGAAATACTCTTATGCTCTCACCCTTATTGATACGTGAGTTGTAAAGCTTCCACATTTCTGGCCGCTGGTTTTTAGGATCCCATGCCTGGTTTTCGTTTCTGAATGAGAATATTCTTTCCTTAGCCCTTGACTTTTCCTCATCTCTTCTGCCACCGCCAAATGCTGCTGTAAAACCATACTTGTTAAGAGCCTGCTTTAAAGCCTGTGTCTTCATAATATCTGTATACACTGAACCATAGTCAAAAGGATTAATTCCCTTCTTAACACCATCTTCATTAATATATTCTAACATTTCGATGCCAAGCTTCTTAGCTGTTTCATCCCTGAACTTAATCATTTCCTTGAACTTCCAGGTTGTATTAACGTGAAGAAATGGAAATGGTGGCTTCTCTGGATAAAATGCTTTCATAGCAAGATGAAGCATTACTGAGCTGTCCTTTCCTATAGAATAAAGCATAACCGGCTTTTCACACTCCGCCGCTACCTCTCTTATTATATATATTGCCTCAGCTTCAAGCTGATCAAGATGCGATAATTCTGCCATTGTTTTATCTGTCCTTTCCTTATATATTAGTTTAGAATAACTATCTACTTTCATAGTATGTTTATATGTTTATTAGTTAATAATCATTCAAGTTAAATAAACTATTTTTTTACATCAGTACTTATTAGATTCTTTCTTATTAATAACTATCGTTTCCCTACTGCCATCTGTTTTATCTATGTTCCAGTTAAGGTAGTCACCTTTGGTAGTAACACTCATCTTACTTCCCATACCACCCATATCTGCTCCAAGATACAGTGCAATAGCCTCGAACTTACATTCCTTAAGACATGATGAACATCCCCAGCAATCCTTAGGATACTTTATATATGCCTTTTTATCCTCACCCATCTTTATAAGGCTTCCTGGACAGACGATACTACATTGTCCACATCTTGCACATTTGCTTTTATCTATCACTATGCTCATATGTCTCACCTCTTCCTACAAGATTTCTGAATATAACTTCTATGTTATCACCATTCTTTCTGGTGTTGACATACTTAAGCCACTCATCTGACTTATCAGGATAATCAAGATTTTCAGCAAAGCTATGCCATCTTGTTTCCTTTCTTGCCTTTAAATGCTCTATAAGCACCTGACAGACTGTAAGTCTTTCCTTAAGCTCATATACAAACATAAGTCCATGGTAATCTGCTGCTGACACATTTCCTGAAAGTGTGATAATCTGTTCTATCTTCTGCTTTGCAAGCTCAAGCTGCTTTTCATTAAACTGATAGTGGCTTCCAATACCACCAGCATAGGTATCCATAACCTTCTGCATAGCTTCTTCAAGCTGTTCTGTAGAAAATACTTCATCCTGTCTTTCAAGATATGCATTATATTCCTCAAGCTTTTTACTTACGAATTCTTCAGCAAAGCTTTCTAAGGCTTTATAATCATCTTTAATATCATGACAGCCATAAGCGGCATCCTGTGAACTAAATGTATCTGTCAGCTCTGCCTCTTCTTTAAGTGCCTTAACAATATCTATAGCAGCTATCTCACCCTCTGCCATAGCTCCTGTTACATACTTCTGAGGACATCCACCTGCAACATCACCTGCCGCATACAGTCCATCTATGGTAGTTCTTCTGTTAGTATCTACCCAGTAACCACTGGCTGTATGTCCACCTACGATATAAGGTTCTGTTCCTTCTATCTCAACATTCTGCTCACTTGGATTCTTTCCTGACTCTATCCACTTAAGTGTCTGGCTTGGTGCCATATTAAGATAAGCCTTCTTTAAAGATTCATCCTGTTCACTGCTTATTCCTTCTGTTCTTAAGTAACATGGGCCTCTTCCTTCGATATTCTCTCTTACAGTTCCATATACTCTCTGTGAGGTTGTAAGACCATATTTATCTTCATACACTTCTCCCTTTGAGTTAATCTGCTTAGCCCCGACTCCCTGAGCTATGGTCCCTGTTGGTGCTATAGTATCTTTACAACGTAATGCTATGAATCTCATCTCAAATGTTGTCATCTCAGCCCCGGCATTAATCCCCATTGCATATCCAGCTCCGGTATTAAACGGTGGATACCACATCTTATGCCTTGAAAATCCTGGATTGTTAGGCTTATAAAGTCCAGCCGCCCCTCCTGTTGCACATAAAACTTTCTTTGCCTTTATCTCATATGCATATCCATCATCAATGTTAAAACCTATAGCACCAAGAATTTTATTATCCTTAACTATATAATCTGTTATATTAAGTCTGTTTATAACTGTCACTCCATCAAGTGCTTCAACTGCCGAGGCAAGTATAGGCTTGATATTCTCACCATTTATCTTAATATTGCGGTTGCCTCTTGCAACATACTTTCCATTCTCATCCTTAAGTATGACAAGGCCAAGCTTCTCCATCTTAGCAGTAACTTCATTAAGTCTTTCCGACATAGTAAGAAGCAGATCCTCTCTTACTATATCATCAGCATCATTTTTAGCATAATCAACATAATCTTCTGGCTTTCTGCCTTCTACTATATATGCATTGATAGCATTAACACCTGCTGCAAGACATCCACTTCGTTTTATATTGGCTTTCTCCGCTATAATGATACTTGCTGTATCTGACTGCTCTTTTATAGTAAGTGCCGCATAACAGCCCGCTGTACCACCACCTATTATAAGAACATCCGTTGTAAGCTTCTTTAATCCATTTATCTTCATAAGCACTCCTTTTTGAAGTAAAGTAATTTCTATTTTACTACTATCACCTTAGAGATTTCACAATACTATAATAATACACCATCAGATATAGAATACGTCATCTGACTTCATACCCTTATTCTCACACAGATAAGTTTTCTCACTGTCAACCGCATATATTCTGTATATAAGCACATGGACCTTCTCACCTACCGCAAGAGGTTCCTTTTCCAGCGACCACTCACCTGTTATTCTTGTACATCCGATATTAACTGTGACATCCAGATGATTGCCCCTGAATAATATATCTTCAACATATCCTTCTTCTGCTGCACTGTTGTACTGCTGAAGCTTTCCATATTTTGATATTTTTACAAACTCTGGTCTTATGACAGCCCTGTCAGCCCCCCTAACTTCATCAAAGCCCTTAAGCCTTGAATAATCACTAACCTCTGATGCCTTTCCTATGAACTCAACAACAAAAGGCGTTGCCGGACTTTTATATATATCTATCGGACTACCCATCTGTTCTATTCTGCCATGATTAGTTATGATAATCTCATCAGCAACCTCAACAGCCTCATCCTGATCATGTGTTACAAATATACTTGTTATTCCAAGCTTTGTAACCATGCTTCTAAGCCATGTTCTAAGCTCTGTCCTTACCTTGGCATCTATCGCAGCAAAGGGTTCATCTAAAAGAAGCACCTGTGGGTTAGGTGCAAGCGCTCTTGCGAATGCAACTCTCTGACGCTGCCCGCCTGATAACTGGTTAGGATATCTTTTCTCAAGTCCTGCAAGTCCAGTTATCTCAAGAAGCTCTGTAACTCTTTTCCTTATCTCATCCCTTGGCACCTTCTGAAGCTTAAGACCAAAGGCTATATTGTCATATACTGTCATATGACGAAACAAAGCATAATTCTGGAATACAAATCCTATACCTCTCTTGCTGGCTGGTATATCATTAACCCTCTTTCCATCTATGTATATATCTCCAAAGCTTGGAGTTTCAAGTCCTGCGATCATTCTTAATATAGTAGTTTTACCACTTCCCGAAGGACCAAGCAGTGCAACCAGCTTTCCTTTTTCGATAGCAAAGTTTACATTATCCGATGCCCTGAAGCTTCCATATTGCTTAAATATATTTCTCATCTCAACATACATTACTTAACTCCTCCCTTCTTAGCATTCTTCTGTCTGTATTCAAACACATTCTTAAGTATAAGTACTATGACTGCTATTATTACAAGTATTGATGACACAGCAAATGCAGCTGTTATAGATGAATCTGTCCCCGACATATACAGTGCATCTATCTCAAGAGGAAGTGTAAATGTCTCTCCCCTTGTCTTTGACAATGCGTTTACCGCACCAAACTCTCCAAGTGCCCTTGATGTACACAATATAATTCCATATATAAGTGACCACTTTATATTAGGGAGTGTAATCTTAAAGAATATTGTAAAGCCATCCGCACCCATAAGCGCTGCTGCTTCCTCCTCATCCTTACCAAGTGAATTAAGCACCGGTATTATTTCTCTTGACACATAAGGAAATGTAACTAATATCGTTGCAAGCACAACACCCGGAACTGCAAAAGCAATCCTTATATTTGTTCCAAATATCTCATTAAACCATCTTATAACAGGATAAAAGAAACCAAGTCTTCCAAATGTCATAAGAAATGCAAGTCCAACTATAACAGGCGATATTGAAAATGGTATATCTATAAGTGTTGCAAGCACCTGCTTTCCTTTAAAATCAAACCTTGTAAGTACCCAGGCTGCTATTATTCCAAATAAGGTATTAATAACAAGAGCCACAAAAGTTGCTATAAATGTAACCTTAAGTGCACTTAACACATAAGAAGTCGTTACTGCCTTTATATAAAAGCCCACTCCCTCTTTAAGTGAACTTACTATAATAGAGAACAGGGGAAGTATAAGCATCACGATGATAAAAACCACTGTAATAAGCACACATATATTTCTTGTTGTTCTTTTTCTTTTTTCAAGCTTATCATTTCCGCTCATGCTTACCTCCATTCTGTTAAGCTTCTTAATTAATCTTTCATTAAGCTCTTATCAGCTACCTGTTAATTTATATGTTAGTTATTGTTAATAATCCAAATATTTTAATAGTTTGATGTATTACTTAAGATGTTCTTGCTGCCACTCTCATCTGTATAATATTTATGATAAGTAATATAAGAAATGATATAACAAGCATCACAAGTGCAATAGCTGTAGCAGAGGCATAATCAATATAATTGAGCTTCTGCATTATCACATAAGAAACAACCTGTGTATGTTCCTTGGCACTGTTACCTGATATATATATGACACTTCCATACTCTCCTATACCTCTTGCAAATGCCAGCCCAAAACCTGTAAGAAGTGCCGGACTTATCTCTGGAAGTATTACCTTAAAAAATGTTTTTGCCGGACCTGCACCTAAAATATAAGCTGCTTCCTCATACTGTGAATCCATCTTTTCAAGAACTGGTGTTACAGCTCTTACTACAAAAGGTATACCAACGAATACTAAGGCAATAACAAGTCCGATATGTGTATATGAAACCTTTATTCCAAGCGATGCAAGAGGCTTTCCTAACATTCCTGTCTCTGAATACAGCTTTGAAAGTGTTATGCCTGCAACTGCTGTTGGAAGTGCAAAAGGAAGCTCAATAAGTCCGTCAAGTATCCTTTTACATGTGAAATCATATTTAACAAACGTCCATGCAAGTATTGTACCGAATATACAGTTAATAACTGCTGCTATAAAGGAACAGCTTATACTTGTTATAAATGCATTTACAACATTTTTCTTAGTCACAAGTGCTATAAACTCACCAGGCGAAAGCTTTAACGAATAAACCATAACCGATGCCAGCGGTATAAGCACTATAAGCGATAACATTGCCACTGTTATTCCTAATGTAAGATGAAATCCAGGAATAACCCTTACCTTCCTGTCCTTTACTTTTTTTCCGTTGAATTCAGGTTCTATATTAGTTTTATCAGTTGTCGTATATTTCATCGAACCATCCTCCATCATCAAAATATATCCTGTAAGCTTCATCCCATCCACCATAATCTTCTATTGATGTAAGCCGTACATTCAAATCAAATTTATCACCATACTCAGATAATATATTCTTATCTGATGGTCTGTAGCCATATTTTGCTGCCAGTCTTTGTGCGCTCTCAGAATACAGATATGAAAGATATGCTCTTGCAAGCTCTTCTGACCTGTTAACTTTAACATTATCATCAACAACTGCCACACTAGGCTGTGCAAGTATACTGACTGAAGGTGTTACTATCTCGTATTCATCAGGATAAGAATTCATCGAGTTAATCGCTTCGTTTTCCCATGCTATAAGCACATCACCTTTTTTATTCTCAACAAATGTTGTTGTTGAACCTCTTGCTCCTGAATCAAGCACTGAAACATTGGAATATAATTTTCTTAAAAATTCTTTCTTAGAACTCTCATCCGTATATTTTTCTTCTGCAAAGCTTAATGCCGCAAGAAAATTCCAACATGCACCACCACTGCTCTTAGGATCAGGTGTTATTATCTCAACTCCACCGGCAGTAAGATCATCCCAGTCCTTTATTCCAAATGGATTGCCTTTTCTTACTAAGAACACAATCGTTGATGTATATGGTGCTGAATCTTTATCATACTCATCCTTCCATCCAGCAGCTATCAGTCCGGTATTTTCTATAAGCGTTATATCATGCTCAAGTGCCAGTGTCACAACATCAGCATTGCAGCCTTCAACCACTGATCTTGCCTGGCTTCCTGAACCCCCATGCGACTGTATCACCTTTATCTGTTTTCCATAATGGTTCATATAATAATCAGCAAATATGTCGTTATACTCCTCATAAAACTCTCTTGTTGGATCATATGAAACATTAGTTATTGTAAGTCCGTCTCTCTTATTTGCACATCCGGAAAGAAAAAATACTGATAATGTCATACATGCCATACCAACCGCTTTTATTGTTTTAATTTTATTATTAAGCTTACTGATATTTATTGTCTTCATTATTCATATCTCCTTTCCGTATTTTGTATAGCTGTTATTTAATGTTAATTTTAAACCTGTTTTCATATATACATAGTCTGTTAGTATGTTTATTGATTAAAAAATATTGCCAGGCTTCTTTGAGTTGCCTGGCAACCTTTGGAAATTGTATTGTTATATTATACCCATTTCCCTACAAAGTCAATATGTTTATGTGGTTTGTTTTAATTTTATTTAATTTCTGATATTTTGCGTACCATAAATTCTATCATAAACTTATATATTCATGTTAACAGTATCACCTGTAACAATAACAGCAGGTGACTGTATACCTTCTTTAGCAGTTTTTTCTACTATATCTTTAAGTGTACCTCTCACTGCCTTATATGTACCATCAAACCCTCCACTTATAACAGCAGCCGGTGTGTTTTCTGATTTTCCTTCTTTCATAAGGGTATCTGCTATCTCTTTAAGATGTGTAAGTCCCATCAGATATACACATGTTCCATCCATGGCAGCAGAATTTCTGATATCCGCATGCAATGTTTTTTCACCATCTTTTCCATCGCCTGATGTATGTCCTGTTATAATCGAAAAGCTTCTGCTTACATCTCTGTGTGTAACTGGTATTCCTGCCATTGCAGGAACTGCTATCGCAGAACTTATGCCTGGTATTTCCTCTGTTTCTATACCTGCTTCCTTAAGATACTGTATCTCTTCAGCACCCCTTCCAAACACATAAGGATCACCGCCTTTAAGGCGTACCACATATTTTCCTTCATTTGCTTTGGCAAGAAGAAGCTCATTGATATCCTGCTGTGGTGTTGAATGTCTTTCATTTCTTTTACCAACGTATATCTTCTCACAGCTCTCTAAAGCATATTCTAACAGTCTTTCATCTATCAGGTCATCATATACAAGAACCTCTGCTGCCTTGACCGCATTAAGTGCTCTTACGGTTATCAGGTCATATGCACCACAGCCAGCTCCTGCTATCACAACTCTGCCCTTTTTCGTTTCATCAGCCTCGTTTTCTTTAACAGATGCTATTATCTCATCAAGTTCGTCATCATCCAGCTTTCTTCCAAGAACCATGCACCTTCTTGCTGATGCTTTAAATATAGCAGCTCTCTTAGATGAATCTTCCACCTTAGCTTTTATATTTTCCCTTATTGAACACAGATAATCAAGTATCTGCTCTATATCAGGCGGAAGCTCTGATGCTATACGATTTTTTATATCAGCAGCTATATATGGGCTGGCTCCCTGTGTCGATATGCCTATAGACAGATTTCCAGCTTTATACACTGATGGGAACAGAAACTGACAGTTATCCTTATCATCTACAACATTTATAAAAATATGATATTTTCTGCATACACCAGCAACATATGCATTGAATTTTTTATCATCCGTTGCTGCTATACAGAATGAACATCCTTCAAGATCCGAATTAACGAATTCTCTTTCGATGAACTTAACACCCTCTATGCTCTTTATACTGTCACTTATCTTTGTTGCAACCACAGTTATATCAGGCTCATATGCAAGAATCTTTCTTAGCTTATGCTCCGCAATCCTGCCACCACCTATGATTAATCCTTTTTTTCCTTTAATGTCAATAAAAAACGGAAAATATCCCATTTATTTATCCTCCTATAACATTCTGAATTTATTATGTATTATACTTTTACCTTATAACATGTTATTGTTTTAGAATATCTGCAAGCTGCTTGTATGCTGTTCCCCATCTGGCATTAGGTTTAATGTTATATAACTTTTTATCCAGCACATAATATTTTCCTTCTTTCACAGCCCTTAGTGAATTCCATGCTGCATTATCTGTCAATAGATTATTAATGCTCTTCATAGCTGCCTGGGTATCATTCCCCTGCGTTGTAACAAATATATAGTCTGGATCAGCCGCCACTATACCCTCAAGACTTAAATCGTCCAGCATACTTTTATCCGAATCTGCTATATTGACACAGCCAAGATCTGATAGAATCTCACCACACACAGAGCCCGTACTTCCCTTTGCTTTAACACTACTGGCAGCTGTTCTTATAAAAAGCACCTTTGGATGATTATTACCCATTGTACTTTTTATTTCATCTATCTGCTGCTTCACATCCTCACCATTAATCTTATATAGATCTCTTCTCCCAGTAATCATTGTACAGTGATCAAGCATATTAAGATACTGGGTAAAATTAGAAACATCAAAGTATGCTACTGTTATGCCAGCATTTTCAAGTGTATCCATAAGTGCTATATCAGCCTCAGTATTACAGCTTGCTATGACAAAATCCGGCTGTGAAGCTATAAGCAGTTCTACGTTAGGATTCAGTATGCTTCCAAGATTAATGACTGAATCTGTAAGCTCCAAATCAAAATTCGTCCATGTATCATTGGCAGCTGCAACAAGGCTTCCTCCTGCGGATACCCATATATCAGCAAAACTTCCTATAAGTGCTGCGGCTCTCTTATGTGAAGTCACTGTTACTTCTCTGCCATAATCATCTGTAAATGTATACGGATTACTTACAGATGCGCCTGCAGTCATATCATACTCTCCTGAATTAACCTTACTATCAGATACTGCTGTTTTAGCACTTCCAGCACCACACCCATACAGTCCTGTTACTATTATTGTTAAAACAGCTGTCGATACAAGTGCTTTAACAATTCTTTTTTTGTTTAAAAACATATTTTCACTCTTTCACTCTTATTTTTCTTTCCAGTTTTACATAATATTTCGTTTAATATTCTGATGCAGCATATTATTTCTAATTGGTAAGATAACTTGATACAGCATACAGCTTCTGCCCATTATACTCAACCTGTGACCATCCTCGTACGCTCATTGCTGTACGTTTTACATATTCTCCATTCTTTATGGATGTAACCACAGTACCCGTATCAGTACTTGGAAGAGTTCTTAAGTTTGTTTCTTCCTTTGCCGTTACATTATCATTATATGGAGAGAATTCCATGCCGTTCACAGAAAAGTTACCATTGGTGTTATCATATGGTTTACTATTAAGATCTGTCGTCAGATAGCTTGATATTGCATAAACTGTTGTTCCATCATATTCAAGCCTTGACCATCCATTATCTCCTATTCCTGTGCGTCTTGCTGTATCGCCGTTATACAATACCGAAGCTAAAGCCCCTCTTATGTCCGGAGAAGTACGAAGATTAGTTTCTTCCTTTGCTGTAACTGTTTCATCAACATTCTTAAACACTATGCCAAGCTCAGCCACATTTATATCATCATGCGGCTTATCAGGATCAAAAGGATCAGCATCTGAATCATAGCTGAAATAAGCTACATTCATATCCACATAGCCTTCTATGCCATCAACTCTTCCCCTGTTCGTATACTGCCACATAGCAACTGTTCCAGAATACGAAGGAGACGTAACATCAGGATATGCACCTTCACTATAAGAAGCTATCCATAATGGATACTGTTTTTTTATGTCATCAGTATTCCATAACCTGTTGTCAACAAGTTCATTCTTACCTGCATACAACATAGCATCATAACCCTCATCAGAAATCGTGCTCATAAATGCAATAGCATTATTGGTTCTGTCCTCATTAGTAATACCATACATTCTGCTTGTCTGGCTTGTAAAATCCTCACAATTATATACGACCGGGTATGTAATGGCATAACCTGCTATATAATCTACAACCCACTCAGCCTCTTCTATTGCCTCAGCCTCATTAACTGCTGTAGAAAAAAAATATACACCTGTTTTAATGCCAGCCGCCTGCGCACTTATAAGATTATATGATGCATACTCATCTTCACATATTGTTCCGTTTATGTCTGTCCGATAGCCTATTCTTATCATGGCATAATCTATACCACTGGCTGCCACTTTCTTCCAGTCTATCGTTCCCTGCCACTTTGAAACATCTATTCCATTAGAATATGAAGTACTATCACCTGGCAGTGACGATACATTTACCTCTTCTCCATAAACAAGATCATCCTGTTTTTCCGGGTCACCATCTGTATCTGATTCATATGACTCTTCACTTTGTGTATTTTCATTTTCAGTTACATCCACGTAATCATTATTCGTAGCTGTATTACTCTGTGCATCATTTAATGAACCATTACTTTTCTTATATTTTACCCCTGATGTAATAAGAATAACGATACATATTATTATTATTACAACCGCTGCCACACCAACAATAATATATTGTCTGTATTTTTTCAGCATTTTCCTGAATTTGTTCTGATTTCTTTTTCTTATTCTTGTCTCCATATACAACTCCCTCAATTATAACTACAATTACAGCTACATTTATATCTCCATTTACAGTTTTATTTACAACTTCATTAATAATACCTGCTTTAAAATATATCCTAAGCTGCTGTTTTAAAAAAACATATCCCAATTTATTTAAAATAACTGTATTATCTCATTTAGTCAATAATAATTATAATCATTGCCATATTATTTAAGAATTATTTTATATATGTTAATTTATATATTTCATTCAGTCTAATTTAACATAATAAGCATCATATCTTTTGTGATTTTGCACAAAAATATGTTTCATATATAATTCTTGCATACAATGTACTAAATGTGTTAATCTTTGTTAAAGAAATAACAATATGTTCTTTATACTTGTTCAGCTGAATAATACATGTGTTATTACATATTCTATTTTAAATATACAACCTGTTTGTCCTGCAGACATTGCAAACGGCTGTAGCTATAAATAATTACAATGTCTGCAGAAATGAGGATTAGTATGAAAGTAAATAGTAGAAAAGTCGCTGTAATTGGTTGTGGATTTGTTGGTTCTTCTTCTGCATTTGCACTTATGCAGAGTGGGTTATTCTCTGAAATGGTTTTAATAGATGCAGATACTAACCGTGCTGAAGGTGAGGCTATGGATATAAGCCATGGTATTTCTTTTGCACGTCCTATGCAGATATATGCTGGAAACTACGATGATATAGCAGATGCAGCTATTATCGTTATAACAGCTGGTGCAAACCAGAAGCCAGGCGAAACCCGTCTTGACCTTATAAAGAAAAATGCCGCTATTATGAAATCGATTGTTGGTGAGATTAAGAAAAGAGATTTTGGTGGAATTCTTCTCATAGTATCTAACCCTGTTGATATACTTACACTTATCGCACTTAAAGAATCTGGCTATCCTGCAAATCGTGTAATCGGTTCAGGTACAGTTCTTGACACTGGACGTTTTAAGTATCTTCTTGGTGAACATCTTGATATCGACAGCCGTAGTGTCCATGCATTTATAATCGGTGAACATGGTGACAGTGAACTTGCTGCCTGGAGTAACGCAACAATCGGTGGACTTTCAGTCAATGAATTCTGTGAACTCAGAGGACACTTCAACCACGAAGCATCTATGAAGAGAATATTTGATGATGTTAAAAACAGTGCCTATGAAATAATCGAAAGAAAGCATGCAACATACTATGGAATAGCCATGGCTGTTAAAAGAATATGTGAAGCAATCGTCAGAAATGAAAAGTCCATTCTTCCTGTATCAAGTCTTATGACTGGAGAATATGGCCTTAATGATGTCGTACTAAGTATTCCATCAGTTGTTGGAGAAACAGGTGTTGAAAAGGTTGTTCCTATTGGACTTAACGATGATGAAATGTCTGAGCTGAGAAAATCTGCTGATATTCTTAAAAATATAGCTGCAGATTATATTTCGTAAGAAGCTAATAAAGCAGGGTCACATATTCTTGTGACTCTGCTTTATTATATATAGTTTTGAGGGAGGTAGTAACCTTGTAAGCTTTAATAAATAATACGATATCAGCCTTTAACGCCACCTAATGTAACACCCCGTACTATGAACTTTGACAAACACAGATAAACTATAATAACTGGAAGAATAGCACACCCTAGCATCATGTATACCTTGCCCATATCAAACTTCAGGAAATCTGCACTTCTTAGCTGTGCGATAAGTATAGGCAATGTTTTCTTTGAATCTCTGTTAATAATAAGAGATGGTATAAAGTAATTATTCCATGATGATACAAACGTAAATATCGCCTGTACAGCTATTGCCGGTTTCATAAGAGGAAGAACTATCTGGTTAAATATACGAAACTCATGTGCGCCATCTATTCTTGCTGCTTCTACCAGCTCAATCGGAAGAACACTGTCCATATACTGCTTTATAAAAAAGAATACAACTGGCGATGCAATGGATGGAACAATCAATGGAATAAACGAATTCATAAGTCTCATCCTGCTCATCTGATCAACAAAACCAAGTGCAGATACCTGTGTAGGAACCATCATTATAACCATGATAATTGTAAATGCCAGATTCTTGAATCTGAAATTATATGCATGAATAGCATAAGCTGTTAAAGCTGAAAAATACACAGATAACAATGCAGAGCCACCAGCAACAACAAGACTGTTAAACATACCACTAAGCACAGGAAGATTAGCATCTCCTAAAAGATTCTTTAAGTTGTTAAAAAACGACCTTCCTGGCAGCAAAGAGAATCCCTTCTGTATATCTGGATGTGACCTTGTAGTGTTTATAACCAATACATAAAATGAAAAGAGACAAAGTATAGCTAAGAGTATTAACACTATATAACATAATGTTCTTTGAATATTCAGCACTACTTTGTCTTTTCTATCAGACTTTTTCTTAGTAACCACTGTACTCATAGTTATACCCCCTTACCTGCTGCTTTACTTTCTTTTACTTTTTTTGATTTCTTATATGTAGATGCACCTGAATCAACCATTCCCTTAGTTACGTATTTAAATACAAACACACTAAGAACCGCTGTTATTATAAAAAGAATCACCGATAATGCTCCCGCCATACCATAATTCTTACTATACAAATGCTTATTCAGGTACATTATAACTGTCATACTTGTATCGTTAGGATTACCATTACCATTAGTAAGAATCTGTGGAACATCAAACATCTGGATACCACCTATAAGTGATGTTACAAGTGTATACGCCATAATAGGTTTTATAATAGGAAGTGTA
>OOBM01000955.1_pt1 | contig 18730 bp, 17 predicted proteins | sample 1671581 | NCBI WGS metagenome assembly OOBM01 (sample SAMN06348171, study PRJEB24527) | human gut metagenome
TGGGCATGATGCCCATGACCCTGCTGGCCTATGATCAGGCCAGCAAATTCAGCGAATACAGTGCCGCGCTTCCGGTCACAAAAGAACAGCTGGTGGGGTGTAAATACATCGTTGGTCTGTGCGGGCTGGTGCTGGCAGAGGTTTTCGCCGCTGCAGCCCTTGGCGTGGCAAGCCTGCACTGGACAGCTGTGGACCATGCGCTTGTGGTTTCCACGCTGGTGCAGGTAGGCATGACAACGCTGCTGAACAGTGCCGTTCTGCTGCCGTTGAATTACCGTTTTGGCTACGAAAAGGCAAAATATGCGTTTTATCTTATGGTCGGCCTGGTTGCGGCTCTGATGGGGTTTGGCATGTCCGCCAATGAGGACGGCCTGGCCCGGAACCTTCTTCCGCAGAGCATCTCGTCGCTGGGGTTGCTGGGTATTGCGGTGGCGGCGCTGGCGCTGTATGCGCTTTCGTGGCGGTTGTCTGTTGCATGGTACGGAAAGGCGGAGCAGTAAAATGAAGAAAAGTCAGATCGCGGGTATCCTGTTCGGCGTTGCCATGGGCGTTTTGTTCAGCGTGTCGATGGGGACAGTGGGTTTTGTGCTGGGTGCCAGCTTTGCAATTCTGGGCATGGTGATGTTCAAAGGATTGGATGACCCACAGGATAAAAAGTAAGCTGCAAAAAAGAGCGCCGCCCCTGCAGGAGAATCTTCTCTGGCAAGGGCGGCGCTGTATTTATTTTTCGGGCTTTTCGGCGTTTTTCTGTGCGTCTTCCAGCTCCTCCACCCGCTTTTGCAGAGCGGTGATCTTGTCGTCCATTTTCAGGAACGTCCACACCAGAACAGCCAGCACCACCGCAGGCGGAACCACCATCCACAGGGACTGCTGGCACCAGAGCAGCAGCGAATAGCCGCCGAACACGGTAAAGAGGAACACGGCAAACAGGCTTGCAGCCAGTACAGCAAAAAATCCCATATAAATGCCCTCTCTCGGCTTATTCCTCGGTCTCGTCCTCTTCGTCCGGGTCCAGCTCGATGCTGAACACGGCTTTCTTCAGTTTGCCGCAGCCCTGCGCCTTCAGGCCGGATTTATAGGGCTCTCCGGCCAGATACAGGGCAAACCGCCCCTCGCACAGCATTCCGGCAATGCTGGTGCCTGCGGTACCCACGGTGGTGTCGGTGGCTTCGTCGGTGGGCTTTGTCGGGGTCAGCTCTGCAAGGCTCACCTCAAACAGCTCGCTGCCGTCCAGATCGGTCTCCAGCGTGATGTGGCTGTCGTGGCGCTGGAACAGCGCTTTATCGGAAGTCAGCGGTGTGACGGTGCTCACAGTGACCACAGCCTTTTCGCCGTCGATGCGGGTGCGTCCGGCGGGCAGGGTGGTGATGTCCCGCGCCATGATATACTCAATGACGGTGTCGAGGTTGTCGCTCACGCCCAGATAGTTGGGCAGGTTGTTCAGGGTATCGTAGATCATAGAAGAACTCCTTTATCGTGCAAAACAAGGTTCACCGCCTGCATATAGCACAGACGGTGAACCGGAATTTTAAATTTTATTCTGCGTCCTTCGGGTCGGTCATCAGCTCTTTGATGCTGGGCACCACGCCGCCCAGATTCTGAAGCTCCGAAGGAATGATGATCTTGGTTGCCTTGCCGTTGGCCACCTTGGCCAGAGCTTCCAGACTGCGGATGGCCAGAACCTTATCGCTGGGCATGGCCTCGTTCAACAGGCGGATGGCATCGGCGTTGGCCTTCTGCACGGCCAGAATGGCCTGTGCTTCGCCCTCGGCTTCCAGAATGCGCTGCTGCTTCACAGCATCCGCGCGCAGGATGGCGGCTTCCTTTTCGCCCTCAGCGGCGGTAATGGCGGCCTGCTTTTCACCGTCGGCTTTCAGGATGACGGCGCGCTTCTCGCGCTCAGCCTTCATCTGTTTCTCCATGGCTTCCTGAATTTCACGCGGCGGGATGATGTTCTTCACTTCCACGCGGTTCACCTTGATGCCCCACTTGTCGGTGGCTTCGTCCAGGATGGCGGTGATCTTGCCGTTGATGACATCGCGGCTGGTCAGGGTGTGGTCCAGCTCCATTTCGCCGATGATGTTGCGCAGGGTGGTGGCAGACAGGCTTTCGATTGCCGCAATGGGCTGGTTGACACCGTAGGTGTAGAGCTTGGCATCCATCACCTGAAAGAACACCACGGTATCGATCTGCATGGTAACGTTATCGCGGGTGATGACCGGCTGAGGGGGAAAGTCTGCCACCTGCTCCTTCAGGCTCACCTTTTTGGCGATGCGCTCGATGAAGGGAATCTTAATGTGCAGGCCTGCCGACCATGTGTCGGAGTAGCTGCCCAGCCGCTCAACGACATACACCTTGGACTGGGGCACGATGACGATATTGGTGATGATCACCAGCAGGACGACAAAGACCAGCGCGAGGATCAGAAAAAACATGACCATAGTGGTTCTCCTTTTTCAGATGGGTGCAACGTTTCAGCGCAGAACGCAGATCACGCTCTGCGGCTTTCGGTCAATACGGGCTCCACGATGAGCAGGGTGCTGTGCAGTTCGGTCACACGGCAGCGCTGCCCGGGGGTGAGAATGTCGCCGGGAGTGGCGCAGCGGGCATTCCAGTCCACGCCGTCCAGTCGCACACGGCCCGGCAGGTCGGCGGTGACGGTGGTCAGCACGGTGGCCTCCCGGCCAAGGTTTCGGTCGCCATTGGTGGGGGTGATTTTCTGGCGCAGCTTTGCAGCCAGCGGCCGGAACGCCAGCAGGCACAGAATGCTTACCACGATGAACACCAGGGCCTGCGCCCGGAACGAATCCGTGAACAGGCAGGTGAGCAGGGCGGCAGCTGCGCCGACGGCGAACCAGACGGAGGTCATGCTGAAGGTGGAAGCCTCCAACAGCAGAAAGCCCACCACGGCAGCCAGCCAGAGAAATGGAACAGGGTTCATGGTTCTCCCTCCTTATGCCCCTATTATAGAGTATCCCCCGGGTGGAAGGTCAAGCGTTTTTTACTGGAACGTTGCGCAGAAAACGAAATAAAGAACAAAATAAATGAAAAGCAGTGCAAGATGTAGTTTGCGGATACGGCCCTTTGCGTGAAAATGCAACAACGGGCGGCCCGCAGGCTGCCCGTTGTTGCGAAAATAAAAGATAAAATTTCCTCTGAATGTGCCCAGAGCGAACGCGGCGGGCATTCAAATCGTTTTTACTTGATATCGTAATAGCTGTGGTTCGGGTTATGCCCGTTCTCCTCCACCACGATGGTAAAGCCCATGGGGTTCACCTCCGTGTGCTTGCCGGAAGCCAGCGGCTCCACGATGATGTGCTCCGAGCGGTTCACGATGATCTCGGCGGTTTCCGCTTCGCCTACGCGCTGGTAGTGCAGGATGCCGTCCTGCGCCCGCAGCACCCGCAGCTCACCGGTGCGGAAGGCCTCGCAGGTGTGGCGCAGCTGCGCCAGCTGGGCAAGCACCGGCTTCAGGCGCTTTTCGTGGCTGTCCCAGCAGAAGAAGGCACGGTTGAAGGGGTCGCGGTAGCCCTGCATCCCGATCTCATCGCCGTAATACAGGCAGGGCACGCCGGGCAGTGTGTAGATGATGGCATAGGCCATGCGCAGGCGCAGCATCCCCTCCTCGTAGGCTTCGCCGGTCACACAGCGGCCGCTCTGCCACTCGCGGCCACGGCCGTTGGCGGGCTCGTCCGCGATCACGGTGAGGGCGCGTTCGGTGTCGTGGGTGGAGAGAAAGTTCAGCGCAGTGTCCATGGCAGGGGCGGGGTAGTGCTCACAGATGGACAGAATTTCGCCCATGGCCTGCTCGGCGGGCTTACCCTTTACAAAGTCCAGCACAGCGTTCTTGAAGGGGTAATTCATCACGCTGTCCAGCCCCTTGCCCAGCAGATAGGTGCGGCGCTGGCCAAAGCCGTATTTGGTGGTGGCGTCCTCCCACACCTCGCCCAGCAGGAACTTCTCCGGGCTGACCCGCTTGACAGCGGCGCGGATCTTTTCAATAAAGTCGTCCGGCAGCTCGTCGGCCACATCCAGACGGAAGCCTGCGGCACCGCGCCGCAGCCATGTGTCAATGACACCGCCCTCGCCGGTGATGAACTCCACATAGGAGGGGTTCTCTTCGTTCACCTCGGGCAGGGTCTCGAAGCCCCACCAGCTGCGGTAGCCGCCCTTATACTTGGGGTCAAAATCGTACCAGCTGCGGTAGGGGGAGTTGGGGTCGCGGTAAGCGCCGCCATCCCCATAGCGGCCTTCGCGGTTGAAATAGCGGCTGTCGGAACCGGTGTGGCTGAACACACCGTCCAGCACGATGCCAATGCCGTACTTGGCGGCCTCGCGGCAGAGCACCTCGAACTCCTCGTTGGTGCCCAGCAGCGGGTCTACGTTGAGATAGTCGGCGGTGTTGTAGCGGTGGTTGGAGTGCGCCTCAAAGATGGGGTTGAGGTAAAGGTAGTCCACCCCCATCTCCCGCAGATAGGGCAGCTTGATGCGGATGCCTTCCAAGTCGCCGCCGAAATAGTCCTCGTTCAGGTGGCCGCCGGTCTCGTTGGGCTGCCAGAAGGGTTCGGCGTGTTTGTCGGCCTGATACAGCCGGTCCGGGAAAGGCATGGGCTTGTTCTCAATGCCCTCGCAGAACCGGTCCGGGAAGATCTGATAGAACACCTTGCCCTTGATGCACTCCGGGGTCTGGAAACCGGCATCGTAGACGGTGATCTGCCACTTTTCGCCTTCCTGCCAGCTGACAACGCCGCAGTTGTCCGGCCCGCGGTAGATGCGGCGGAAGTCGGTGTAGAGGTCGAAGTAGTAGAAGTACAGGCCCGGGTCGTTCAGCGGCAGCTCCACGGAAAAGTGGTTCTGCTGGGGGGTCTGGCCGTCGAACTTCATGCGGTAGTGCACCGGCACGTCGTATTTTCCCTCCTTCTGGAGCACCAGATGAGGATCGACATAGCCCAGCTCTTCCGGGATGCACAGGGTCAAACGTACGGTCTGACCGGCCCGCAGTGCGCCAAAGGGCTGCTTGAAATAGGGGTCGTAGCTATTGAACAGACAAGACAAAGCAGGGTCGTCCTTTCTCAAAAAAGCCCCGGCGGGCCAAACGCCGCCGGGGCAGATGGATTTTTTAAGGGAAAATTACTTGCCCATGGGCACCGGGGAAGCGTACCAGATGTCGCGTGCGTAGTCCAGCACGGCGCGGTCGGCGCTGAAGATGCCGCTGTTGGCGGTGTTCTTCAGGCTCATCTGTGCCCACTTCTCACGGTCGCCATACAGCTTCTGCAGGTCGGCCTGTGCACGGCGGTAATCCTTGAAGTCGGCCATGACCATGTACGGGTCGCTGGTGCGCAGGTTCTCGGTCACCTCGTGGAAGTTCTCACCGTTCCAGCCACGCTCCAGGAAGTTCAGGGTGTAGTTGGCCACGTCGTCGCCCGTGATAAAGGCGTTGGGGTGGTAGCCCACCTGCTTCAGGTTGTTCACCTCGGGGGTCAGCATACCAAAGATCAGCTCGTTCTCCTTGCCGGCAGCGTCTGCGATCTCCACGTTTGCGCCGTCCAGAGTGCCCAGAGTGATAGCACCGTTCAGCATGAACTTCATGTTGCCGGTACCGGAAGCCTCGGTGCCGGCCAGAGAGATCTGCTCAGAGACCTCGGCGGCGGGCATCAGGTGTTCGCTCAGAGAGACGCAGTACTCTTCCAGATAGACCACGCGCAGCTTGTCGCGCACAGCGGGGTCGTTGTTAATGAGGTCGCCCAGCTTGCAGATCATGCGGATCATCTGCTTGGCCATATAGTAGCCGGGAGCAGCCTTTGCGCCGAAGATATAGGTCTTGGGGATGAAGTCGGCGTTGGGGTTCTCCTTCAGGTACAGGTACTGGGCAGCGATGTTCAGCGCGTTCAGGTGCTGGCGCTTATACTCGTGCATACGCTTGACCTGACAGTCAAAAATGGAGTTCGGATCGATGACCTGACCGGTGCTCTTTTCCAGATAGTTGGCAAAGCTGGTCTTGTTCGCCAGCTTGATCTCGTTCAGGCGCTTGAGAATGGTCTTGTCGTTCTCAAACTTGTTCAGCTTGGACAGATCGGAAGCATCATGCTTGTAGCCGTCGCCGATGGTCTCGTCCAGCAGCTTGCACAGGCCGGGGTTAGAGGCCAGCAGCCAGCGGCGGTAAGCGATGCCGTTGGTCACGTTCTTGAAGGCCTGCGGCTTGAACAGGTAGTAATCGTGGAAGACGCTGTCTTTGATGATCTGGCTGTGCAGCTTGGACACGCCGTTGATGCTGTTGGCGGTGTAGGCGCAGATGTTTGCCATGCGCACCTGATTGTCGCCGATCAGTGCCATATAGTCGATCTTGCCCTTGTCGCCGGGGAAGACCTTCTCCAGCTCTGCGCGGGCGCGGCGGTCCATCTCCACCACGATCTGGTAGATGCGGGGCAGGGTCATCTTGAAGATATCCACGTTCCACTTTTCCAGAGCCTCAGCCATGACGGTGTGGTTGGTGTAGGAGAAGACCTTCTGGCAGATGTTGAATGCCTTGTCCCAGCCAAAGCCGCACTCATCCAGCAGAATGCGCATCATCTCGGGGATGGCGAGGGTGGGGTGGGTGTCGTTCAGCTGGATGGCCACCTTGTCGGGCAGGTTCTCGAGGGTCGCATAGCTGGACAGGTGGTTCTGGACGATATCGCCGATGGATGCGGCAGACAGGAAGTACTGCTGGCGCAGGCGCAGGATCTTGCCCTCAACATGGTTATCGTTGGGGTACAGCACCTTGGAGATCAGCTCTGCATTGGCGTTCTTGCTCATTGCAGTGTTGTAGTTGCCCAGAGAGAAGCTGGACATATCAAAGTCCGGGGCCTTTGCCTGCCACAGGCGCAGCTTTGCAACGCCCTTGCCGTCGTAGCCCTGCACATACATATCAGAGGGAACAGCCATGACGCTGTTGTAGTTGGTGTGCTGGATATAGTGGAAGCCATTGTCCCAGTTCTCGTGGATCTCGCCGTCAAAGCGCACTTCCACAGCCTGATCGGGGTGGCTCTTCAGCCAGACCTGACCGCCGGGCAGCCAGTTGTCGGCACGCTCCTGCTGCCAGCCGTCCACGATCTTCTGCTTGAAGATGCCGTACTCGTACAGGATGGAGTAGCCGGTGCCGCAGATGCCGGTGGTGGCCATGCCGTCCAGATAGCAGGCAGCCAGACGGCCCAGACCGCCGTTGCCCAGACCTGCATCCGGCTCTTCCTCAAAGATGCTGTCAATGTTGATATCAGCATCGGACAGGGCCTTTTTTGCCACCTCGTCCAGACCCAGGTTCAGCAGGCTGGTCTTCAGGCTGCGGCCCATCAGGAACTCCATGCACAGGTAATACACCTGCTTGGTGCCGGTGCCAATGGCCTTGGACTGGAACTTCTTGTGGTTCTCACTCATCATCTGGTGGCAGATCAGAGCCAGAGAGCGGTAGATCTGCTGGTTGGAAGCAACGCTCAGCTCCACGCCGTACTCGCTGGTGAGCTTGTCCTGAAGAAGTTTACCGAATTCTTTCGATGTCATAAAGGTACTCCTATCCGCATAAGTTTTCAGCTTTGCTAAAATAATTGAAATAATTGGCGCCTGCAGGCACTTTCCCTCACTTGCTCTGCCGCCAACATAACAAAGATATTATAATATGGCAGAATGACAAATGCAAGGAATCAGGGGATTTTTTCTGTAACTGACATTTTTTTATTGAACTTTCTGATAAATATGCCAAAATTTCAAAAAATACACTTTTTCTTGATGCTTATTTATATTATAATAGGGAAAGAAAGCTGTGTTCCGAAACATTTTCAGGGACAAACTCCGGGAGAAATGTGCCGGGTAACTCGCCCGGCGGGTGACAAGACACCAAAACGGTACCGGGAACGGTGCCGCTTCCCGGCAAAAATCAGAAGATCACTGCCCGCTGCGGGCAGAAAAGGATAAAAAGGGGAAACAGATATGGTCAACAAGGTACGGGTGAACATTGCAGGTACGCCGTATGCCATTGCTACGACGGACCCGGAAAAATATATTTTGTCGCTGGCGAAAAAGCTGGATGAAGACATCACCAAGCTTTTGGACGATAATGCGAATCTTTCGGTGACGAAGGCGGCGGTGTTCTGCGCCATGGATTATCTGGACGAATACCGCAAGAGCACCGGCAGTGCTGAGAATATGCGCAGCCAGATCCAGGATTACATTGCGGATGCCACCCGCGCAAAGCTGGCGGAAGATAAGGTCAAAGCAGAGAATGAGGTGCTGCGGCGGGAAGCTGCCGCCCTGCGCGAACAGCTGGAAAAAATGCGCAATAAGGAAGCCCGGCGCGAGGAGCGCGCCCAGCAGGCGGCACAGCAGTCTGCTGCTGAGGGCGAAGCGGACAAGGCGGAATAAGCCGTTTACAGGATAAAGGAGAAGTATGTCAAAGATCGAGATCCTTGCCCCGGTGGGCAACGAAGAAATGCTGCGTGCCGCTGTATTCAGCGGTGCCGACGCAGTGTATCTGGGTTTTTCGGGTTTCAATGCCCGCACCAGTGCCAACAATTTTAACGCGGATACGCTGAAAGATGCGGTCGCCTTCTGCCATGCGCGGGGCGTGGCTGTGCATGTGGCGCTGAACACCACCGTCTATGGCGGCGAGCTGCCCGCGCTGGAACAGGCCATCCGTGCCGTTGCAGCCAGCGGTGCCGATGCGGTCATCTGTCAGGATCTGGCAGTGGCAACGCTGATCGGTAAAATTGCACCGCAGCTGCCGCGCCACGGCTCCACCCAGATGAGCGTGCACAGCCTGCAGGGTGCGCTGGAGCTCAAGGAGCTGGGCTTCACCCGCGTGGTGCTGGCCCGTGAGCTGAGCATGCCCGAGGTGGAGCATATCACAAAGCACTGCGGCATCGAGACCGAGTGCTTCGTGCACGGCGCGCTGTGCATGTGCGTCAGCGGCCAGTGCTACATGTCGGCCTTTCTGGGCGGACGCAGCGGCAACCGCGGTTCCTGTGCCGGCCCGTGCCGCCTGCCGTTTGAGGCAAATGCCCTGCCGGAGGGCAAGCCGGGCCGCCTGCACCACCTGTCCTTAAAGGATAATTCGGTCATTGATAAGCTGGACAAGCTGCAGGCGCTTGGCGTGGCATCGGCAAAAATCGAGGGCCGTCTGCGCACGCCGGAGTATGTGGCGGCGGCAGTCAGCGCCTGTCTTGCAGGCCGCGAGGGCCGCGCCTACGACCGCGACCTGTTGAAGAATGCTTTCAGCCGTTCCGGCTTCACCTCCGGCTATCTGGATGGAAAGATCGACGGCACCATGTTCGGCGTGCGCAGTGAAGCAGATGCAGAACAGACCAAAAAGACCCTGCCCATGCTGCGGGAGCTTTACCGCCGTGAGCGCAGCCGCGTGCCGGTAAAGATGAAGCTGGAAATTGAAGAGGGCGGCGAAAAGCTCACTGTCACCGATGCAGACGGCAGCAAGGCCTTTGCCTATGGGGATGCAGAGCCGCAGCCTGCCCGTACTGATCCCACCGAAAGCCTGCACCGCAGCCTTGCCAAGACCGGCGGCACGCCTTTTGCGGTGGAAGATCAGGACATTGCCGTGGAAATGGACGGTGGGCCGTGGTTTATCCCGGGCAGTGCGGTGAACGAGCTGCGCCGCGAAGCGCTGGATGCCCTGCTCAAAAAGCGGGAAGTGCTGCGCCCGTGGCCCACCACCGAGGAGCATGTGCCTGCCCTGCCGCTGCGCACCCTGCCGCCTCACCGTACCCTGCGTGCCCGGTTTGAGAGCTGGGAGCAGGTGCCGGAGCGGGCGCTTGACGGCATCGAGTATCTCATCCTGCCCATTGCGCAGGCCGACCGCGTGCCCCGGGAATGGCGGGCAAAGACCCTTTTGGAACTGCCCCGGGTCATGTTTGGCAAGCTGGAAGAAGATACCGCCCGCCGCATCGCGGCCACGCAGGACTCCGGTTTTGCAGGCTATGAGGTGAGCAATATCGCCCACCTGCGCCTGTGCCGGGGCCTGCCCATGAGCGGCAGCTTTGGCCTGAACATCACGAACCAGCTGGCCGCGCAGTTCTACGCGGACAACGGCCTTGGCTCCATGCTCATCCTGCCCGAGGTGAAGGACAGCGACATCAGCACCATTGCGCCCACCCATAACGGCAGGCCGGTGCCCACCGGCGTGCTGGTGTACGGCCATATGCCGCTGATGATCACCCGTGCCTGTCCGCTGCAGAACATCCACGACTGCGCCCACTGCGACAAGACCGGCGAGCTGACCGACCGCAAGGCCAAGAAGTTCCCAGTGCGGTGCGGCCTTGGTGTGCGCACCATCTATAACCCTGTACCTATTTATATGGGGGATAAGCCGGGCGCTTTGACGGTGGACTACGGTGTGGCTTACTTCACGCTGGAAAACCGGGAGGAAGCGGCCAAAATTCTGGAGATGATCCGCACCCATGCACCCTTTGAAGGTGATTTTACCCGTGGGTTGTATTTTAAAGGTACAAACTGAAACTCCTTCCGTCATTGCTGACGCAATGCCGCCTCCCTGAGGGAGCTGTCGAGCGTATGCGAGACTGAAGGAGCTGCTATAAAATCAAAACGAGGTATACTATGGAACCCATTACAGTAAAATATAAGGTATTGGACACCCGTGCCAAGGTGCCCTCTTACGCAACCCCCGGCTCTGCTGCAGCCGACCTGTGCGCCGTACTGGACGCGCCGCTCACCCTTGCCCCCATGGAGCGGGCACTGGTGCCCACCGGCCTTGCCATCGAGCTGCCCGGCCCCCACAGCGTGGCACTGGTGTACGCACGCAGCGGCCTTTCCATCAAGCACGGCCTGTGCATGGCCAACGGCGTGGGTGTGGTGGACAGCGATTACCGCGGCGAGCTGAAGGTGCCCATGGTCAATCTGGGCAGGGAAGCCTACACCATTCAGCCCGGTGAGCGTGTGGCCCAGCTGTGCATCGCACCGGTGTACACCGCTGCCTTTGTGCCTGCCGAAGAGCTGGGCGATACCCAGCGCGGCGAGGGCGGCTTTGGCTCTACCGGAAAGTGAGATGGAATCATGAACCTGATCTTAGCTTCCGGCAGCCCGCGCAGGCGGGAGCTGCTCTCCTTATATACCACCAATTTCACCGTCTGCGTCAGTGACTTTGACGAAAGTGCAGTGCAGGCCGCTACGCCTGCCCATCTGGTGGAACAGCTGGCCCGGGGCAAGTGCCTTGCTGTTTCGGCCCAGCACCCGGGCGCTGTGGTCATCGGCTGTGATACGGTGGTGGATGTGAACGGCGAGGTGTTCGGCAAGCCACACAGCGAAGAGGACGCAAAGCGGATGCTGCGCGCCCTTTCCGGTGCCACCCACGAGGTGCACACCGGCGTGTGCATCTCGGACGGTACGCGCACTGAAAGCTTTGTGGACAGCTGCCGCGTTACCTTCTTCCCGCTGGGTGAAGAGGAGATCGACTTCTACGCTTCCACCGCCGAACCCTACGATAAAGCCGGTGCCTATGCCATTCAGGGGCGGGCGGCCCTCTGGCTGGACCGTATTGAGGGCGACTACTACACCATCATGGGTCTGCCGGTGAGCCGCACCGTACAGCTGCTGGCACATTTTGTGTGATAAAACTGGAAAAAACGAAGAAAACTTGCGCAAACGCTTGAGAAATCATTGCCTTGCGGCTATAATAGAACCGTGTTATTCTGCGCAAAGGCGGCACAAAAGGGCTGCCGGATGTTTTGGCGCTATAGATAAAATGGGAAGCATAAGGAGAATTTTTACAATGGGCCTGTTTTCTAAAGATGTAGGTATCGATCTGGGTACCGCAAATACTCTGGTATATATGAAGGGCAAGGGCATCATCATGCGGGAGCCTTCGGTCGTGGCTGTGGATACCAAGACCGACGAGGTACGCTGTGTGGGTGCCGAGGCAAAGGCTGTCATTGGCCGTACCCCCGGCAGCATCGTGGCTGTGCGTCCGCTGAAGGATGGCGTGATCGCTGACTTTGACATCACCACCAACATGCTGGAAAATTTCCTCAAGAAGGCATGCGGCAACAGCATGTTCTCCCGCCCCCGCGTGGTCATCTGCATCCCGTCCGGCGTGACGGAAGTCGAGCGCCGCGCGGTGCGTGAGGCGACCCTGAAGGCTGGTGCCCGCCAGGTCTCCGTCATCGAGGAACCCATGGCTGCGGCCATCGGTGCAGGCCTGCCCATCAGCGAGCCCACCGGCAGCATGATTGTGGACATCGGCGGCGGCACGGCCGAGATCGCCGTCATCTCGCTGGGCGGCATCGTGGCGTCCCGCAGCGTCCGGATGGCAGGCGATATGTTCGACCAGGCCATCATCGCGTTCATCAAGCGCAAGTACAACCTGCTCATCGGTGAGCGCACTGCTGAGCAGATCAAGATCGAGATCGGCTCTGCTTACCCCCTGGACCCCGAAATGACCATGGAGATCAAGGGCCGCAATCTGGTGGACGGCCTGCCCAAGAACATCGTCGTTCACTCCGAGGATGTGCGCGAGGCTCTGCTGGAGTGCCTGGTGAAGATCACCAGCGCCATCAAGGAGACGCTGGAGCGCACCCCGCCGGAACTGAGCGCCGACATCATCGACCACGGCATCACCCTGACGGGCGGCGGCGCACTGCTGCGCGGTCTGGACCAGCTGATCCAGAGCGAGACCGGCATCGACGTGCATGTGGCTGAGGACCCGCTGGACTGCGTGGCCAAGGGCGCAGGTGCCGTGCTGGATCATGTGGACGTCCTGCATGACGTTCTGGATACCGACGGGCCCCATATGTAACAGAGAGTGCGGACGGCTCTGGCTGTCCGCGCTTTTTTGCAACCGGAGGAAGTTCCCTTGAAAGATTTTTTCGAAACCTGGAAATTTAAGATCCTCATCGGCATCGCGGTGTTCCTGGTGGGCATCATGGCCTATGCCGGTGCCAACGACCGCCTGACCGCCGCCCCGCAGGAGTTGCTGAGCGTGGCCGTGGCCCCGTTCCAGAAGGCGGCGGCCATGGTGGGCGACCGCGTGGCCTCCCTGTGGGAGAACTACACCAACATCGGGGCCATTCTGGACGAGAACGAGCAGCTCACTGCCGAAAACGCCGAGCTGCGCAAACAGATGGTGGACTACGACCGGCTCAAGGCGGAGAACGAAGCCTACAAGGCGCTGGCCAACATCCAGAACACCCGCCCGGAGATGAGCTGTGTCTCAGCCTTCGTCATCGGCCGCGACCCGCTGGATGCCTTTTACGGCTTCACGCTGGATCAGGGCTCGGTGGACGGCGTGGAGCTGAACGACACCGTCGTCAGTGACGAGGGCTATCTGCTGGGCGTGGTGGTGGAAGTGGAAACCACCAGCTGCAAGGTCATGACCATCCTGCACCCCAACTTCAACGCGGCGGGCGTCGTTTCCCGCACGCGGGACAACGGCATCATCACCGGCAGCTCGGACTATGCGGCCGACGGCCTGTGTGTGCTGACCAACCTGAACCGCAACACCCTGACGCAGAAGAGCGACCAGGTCATCACCACGGGGCTGGGCGGCGTTTTCCCGGCGGATGTGCTGGTGGGCGTGGTCCGGGAAGTGGTGCCGGAGGTCAGCGGCAAATCGTCCATCGCGGTCATCGAGCCGGGCGCAGACCCGCGCACGGTGCGCCACGCATTCATCATCACCAATTTCTGAGGAGGCCCTGCCATGGAATCACGCCGCAAGCGCAAGCGCAGCCAGATCGCCAAATGGGTCTGTTATGCGCTGCTGATGCTGCTGTGCACGGTCTTGCAGACCCTGCCGGGGCTGTTCCAGCTGGGGGAGGCAAAGCCCCTCTGGCTGCTGCCGCTGGCGCTGGCCGTCGCGGTGGAGGAGGGCGAGTTCGCGGGGGGCATCTTCGGTGCCGTCTGCGGCCTGATGTGGGACTACACCGCAGGCCGCACCGCCGGGATGCTGGCCTTTGAGCTGCTGCTGCTCTGCTTTCTGCTCTCGGCGGTCATGCAGCTCTACTTCAAGACCTCGGCGGCGAATGTTGTCCTGCTGGAAACGGCGGCGGTGCTGCTGGTGCTCTCGCTGGACTGGCTGTTCTTCTACTACATGCCCGGCTACAGCGGGGCAGTGGAGCGGTATCTGTGGTTCGTGCTGCCCACGGCGGCGCTGACCATCCCGGTCTGTCTGGTGCTGTTCGGGGCAGTGCGCCGCATCCATGCGGAATTCAAGATCGACAACGACGTAGTCTGAACCGGCTGCGCCAAAAGGAGAACGGATGAACCAAGACGAACGCAAAACGGCCGCGCGGCGGATGATGCTCCTCATCGCCGCCGCAGGTGTGATCATCGGGCTGTACGGCTTCCGGCTGATCTTTCTGCAGCTGGTCAACGGCGACAGCTTCAAGGCGCAGGCCACCAACACGACCGATTATAAATTTACCGTCACGGCCGCCCGCGGCAACATCGTGGACAGCAAGGGCGAGCGCATCGCTTCCAGCGTGACGGGCTACAACGTGGTGCTGAACAAGCTGCTGATGGGCGACGAAGATCTGGACGCCCTGCTCCAGAAGCTGGTCGGCCTGCTGGGCGAGAACGGCGAGGGCTGGAACGACAGCCTGCTCATCGGGCAGGCGGATGCCGCCGGGCACTATGCGTACACGGCGGAGAGCGACAACGCCGCCGAGCAGCGCTCCCTTGCCGCCATGAAGGAAAACCTGGGCCTGCAGCAGTACGCCACCGCCGACGATGTGATGGAAAAGCTGGTGGAGGACTATGACCTTGCCGATTTCTCTTTCTACTGGCAGCGCATCCTGGGCGGCATCCACTACGAGATGCAGCTGCAGGCGTTTTCCAACGTCAACAACTTCATTCTGGCGGAAAACGTCAGCGAGGCCACCGTGGCCACCATCAAGGAGAACAGCCTCACCCTGCCGGGCGTGGAGATCGTGGAGACGAGCGCCCGCAGCTACGAGCAGGGCACCGTTCTACCCCATGTGCTGGGCCGGGTGGGCAAGATCACGGCCGAAAAGTGGAAGGTGACCGACGAGAACGGTCAGGTGACCTATCCGCTCAAGGAAAAAGGCTACAACATGAACGACGTCATCGGCATTTCCGGTCTGGAATCTGCCTATGAGGACGAGCTGCGCGGCAAGGACGGTGTGGAGACCATCACCCGCAACTCGGACGGCGTCATCGTGAACACGGCCCTGACCACCGTGCCGGAACCGGGCCACACCGTCCAGCTGACCATCGACAGCGAGTTCCAGAAGGCTGTCGATCAGGCGCTGGCAAAGAACGTGGAGTGGATCCGGAACAGCTATGCGGACAGCAAGCAGGCTAACGCCGGTGCGGTCGTCGTCATCGACGTCAAGACCGGCGGTGTGCTGGCAGCGTCCAATTACCCCAGCTTTGACCAGAACCTTTACGCCGCCAATTACAGCGCATACAGCGAGGACGAGAACATGCCCCTGTTCAACCGCGCATTGCAGGGCCTGTATACCCCCGGCTCCACCTACAAGCCCAGCGTGGCGGTGGCGGCGCTGGATACGGGGCTGATCAACCGGTATTCCACGGTGCTGTGCAACGGCGTCTATACCTATTATAAGGACTATCACCCCAAATGCACCCGCCATGGCCACAGCGGCAACATCGACGTCGTGACCGCCATCAAGTGGAGCTGCAACATCTTCTTCTACGATGTGGGCCGGCGCCTGACCAGCGATGTCTACGACGCCTATGCCTACAAGCTGGGCTTGGGCCAGCGCACCGGCGTGGAGGTCAGCGAGGCGCTGGGCCGCCTGACCACCAAGAACGACTCCAACTACACCGAGTCGCTGGATGTGCAGGCCGCCATCGGTCAGGGCAACACGGCGGTCACGCCCATCCAGCTGGCGACCTATGCCGCTACGCTGGCCAACCGCGGCACCCGCTACCGCACCCACTTCGTCAAGGCCATCCTCGACTCCAACACCGGCAAGACGTTGGAAGAGACCCAGCCGGAGGTCATGGATGTCGTCGAGGACAAGGGCGAGACCTTCGACCTGGTCAAGGAAGGGATGCTGGGGGTGGCCCAGACAATCCCGGCATTGGCCAACTATCCCCATGCCATCGCCTGCAAGACCGGCAGCCCCCAGCGCAGCGAGGGTTACTATGCGGGCAGCACCTACAAGCACTACACCAACGCCGCCATGATCGCCTACGGCCCGGCGGAAGACCCGGAGATCGCCATCGGCATCGTGGTGGAATACGGCGGTGCCGGTGCCCGCACCGGCACACTGGTGGCGGATATCTTCAACGCCTACTATGCGATGAAGGACGGCACCCTGACCGTGGACGAGGCGGCAGCAGAGTCGCTGGCGCAGCCCGAAACGGCAGCCGATGCGGCCGAGACCCCTGCGGACGGCACAGCCGACCCTGCCGCCGGGGAGGCAGAGGATGCCGGGCAGAACGACACAGCTGCGGCTCCGGCGGATGCCGCAGCCACGGCAGGTGCGTGACGATAATGCGCGGATTTCGGTGGAAATTGGAGAAACTCCCGAAAAAATCGGCGCTTTTGTCCAAAAACCTGTTGTAAAAAGAGAGAAACTATGATACTATGATATGTGCAAGGAAATGGCCCAGAACATGGGGAACGTAAAGGAGAGGTTGACCGATGACGATTGCACTGATCGCGCATGACTCCAAAAAGGAGCTGATGGTTCAGTTCTGTACGGCATACTGCCGGATCTTGAGCCAGCATAAATTGGTGGCCACCGGTACGACCGGCAAGATGATCGCCGAGGCAACGGGCCTGCAGGTCCAGCGATTCCTGGCGGGCATCCAGGGCGGCGACCAGCAGATCGCGTCCCGCATCGCCTGCAACGAGGTCGATCTGCTCCTGTTCTTCCGCGACCCCATCAATGCAAAGCCCAGTGAGCCCAATGAGATGACGCTGCTGCGCCTGTGTGATGTGCACAACATCCCGCTGGCCACCAACATCGCCACCGCAGAGGTGCTCATCCATGGTCTGGAGCGCGGCGACCTCGACTGGCGCGACATCGTCCACCCCCAGAACAGCTGAGATCAAAAAGAAAGAGGCCCTGGACCGAACGGTCCAGGGCCTCTTGTGCGTTTCCGGGCAGGATCAGAACTGGAGCTCTTCGGCCAGGTCGGAAAGCTCATCGGGCGAGAAATCGCCCAGCGGCAGGATGAGCCGGGCCAGCGTCTCCTGTGGCAGAGCGGCCAAAGCAGTGCTCTCGTCGCTGGCTGCATCGGCGGCGGGCAGCAGGTGGCTCACGCCGTCTGCATCCGTCTCCACCCGCGCATGGTGGCCGGTGGCGATGTACTGGATGCCCAGCCGGTCGGCAGCGGCCAGCAGGGCAGGGAAGCGCAGGTCGCCGGGCAGCGCTTCTTCGGCCAGCTGGCTTGCCAGCTCAGAAGCGTTCAGGGTGACGCACTCGATGCCGAGGGCCTTGGCTGCGTCCTTTGCGGCCTGCACGGTGTCGTCGGCGTCGGTCAGGCGGACCACTGCGCCCGCCACGGCAAAGCCCTGCTGCTGCAGGATGCGGACGGCGGCCCGGCAGCCTCTGCCGCCGCACAGGCCCACCAGGACCTTATCCTGTTCTTCGTAGGTGTCGAACCCGCTGCCGGGCAAAAACGTATCGCTCATCGTCCCTGTCTCCCTCCGTGTGCCTGACTTTGCGCCACGGCCAGCTGGTCGCAGCGCTCGTTCTCCGGGTGGCCTGCGTGGCCCTTGACCCAGACATAGGTGATCTTGTGGCGGGCCTCCTGCTCCAGCGCCTGTTCCCACAGGTCCGGGTTCAGGGCAGGGGAGCCGTCGGATTTTTTCCAGCCCCGGCGCTTCCAGCCTTTGGCCCAGCCTTTTTCCAGCCCGTTGATGACGTACTGGCTGTCGGAGCACAGGCGCACCTCGCAGGGCTCTTTCAACTGGCGCAGCGCCTCGATGAAGGCCGTCAGCTCCATCCGGTTGTTGGTGGTGGAAGCGTCGCCGCCGCTGAGCTCCTTCTCGTAGACCTTGCCGTTGAAACGGTAGCGCAGCACCGCACCCCAGCCGCCGGGGCCGGGGTTGCCGCTGCATGCGCCGTCGGTGTAAACTTCAACTTGTTTCATGTGGTTCTCCCGGTGTGTTGTTGTAGATGCTTCTATTTAGAGCCATTTTTCCGTTTCTGTCAAGAGGGGGACGCATAATTTGCTGCCGCACAGCCCAACCTTGGAATTGACAAAAAGGGTGAGAAATACTATACTGTTTGTAACAAAATGCGTATAGGGGTGCACCGGAGGGGTGCGCTCAGGGGCTGCACGGCTGCGCCGCGGTCGCATCGAACAGATGGACTGACAGGCTGCAATGTGCTGCGCAGACCCGACTCTGCGCTCGTGAAACGGCGCTGAAACGATAAATTCTATACGATGGTTTGATGGAAGCGGCAGAGCTTGCCCGCTTCTTTGTGAGGACAGGCCGCCCGCAGAACGGGCGAGCCTGCGTTTTGTGATTGATTTTTGGAGGTACGAATGGCACAGGCAAAGGAACAGAGCCAGACCATGGCACAGGCTCAGAACAGAAACACGGAATCCACCGGCGAAAAGCGGCCCCGCACCCGCCGCCCCTATTATCAGCGGCGGCCCCGCCGCCCGCAGCAGCCCAAGGAGGCCGCTGTGCCCATCCACATCTACCCGCTGGGCGGCCTGGGCGAAGTGGGCAAGAATATGACGGTCTATGAGTGCTGCGGCGATATGATCATCGTGGACTGCGGCCTCGTTT
>OOBM01000967.1_pt1 | contig 18522 bp, 25 predicted proteins | sample 1671581 | NCBI WGS metagenome assembly OOBM01 (sample SAMN06348171, study PRJEB24527) | human gut metagenome
GTGAACCGTCCAAATCATCAAGTTGTTTTTTATAATCTTCAAGTATTCCTGTCGCAACCTTATAACTACCAGTTATCGAGGCAAGCACACTTTCTGCATTTTTAGCGGATTCATCCGTTATCGCATTTTCATAGTCACTACCTATTGTATTTTTATATATTTCTTTGGCTTTTTCGTAGCCCTCAGCCGCAGTAATTTCATTATCCGCTATTTTTGCGGTAATATCACTGACTTTAGACTTTGCCTCTGAATATTTAGTCTGCAATTCTAATTCTTGGTTATAATTTTCTTGTGCCTCGCGTCGTGTTTGTATATAATTAGCATTATTATTTACTAATTCAGATAATTCGGCACGTTGATTATTTATGTTAGATTGCAGTTCATTCTTGGTTAGTTTTGTTACTTGTTCAACAGCGTCGTCCAAATTAGAATTATCGGAATTGATTACAAGATTATATTCTTGCGATAGCATTTCCTTTATTTCTTCTAACTTGCTTTTTGCATTGTCAACTTGTTCTTGACTGCTTTCAGGGCTTTCAATAACCATTTTTAACGATTTGATTTGCCCTTGTACTTCATTCAGCGATTTGTATTTTTCAAGGCTTTCTTTGACCTTTTCATTACCCTCTGACAGCCCCTCACTCCATCTGTATTGTGATTGATACCACTTATCATATGCAACCTTTCCGGCTATCGCCGCCGTAGCAATACCCGCAACAGCTAACGCCGCCGGTCCGGCAACAGAACCTATGCTCGCAAGTGTCGGTGCAAACTTCGCCAATGCTCCGCCTGCTGAAAATGCCTTTTTGATGTTGCCGACTGCCTCAACAATTCCGCCAACACCTTTGATTGCTCCGGCACTGACTTTTGAAATAGCACCTATCGCAATAACTGTCGCACCCGTATTAACAACAACACGTTTTTGTTCGTCGTCCATTTGCGACAATCCTTTTGCAAAATCAGCTACTGTGGTGCTTGCGTCTTTTATTGACGGCAACATTGTTTCGCCGATACTTCTTGCCGCCTCAACAATATTGTTTTTGGTAACTGACAACTGTGACGCAGTTGTTTCAGCCTTTGCGTCAAACTCGTTCTGCAATGCAATGTTTTCGTTCCATGCTGTATTTGAACGTGTTACCGCCTCGGTGATACCTGCCTCACTGTTTGCCAAACGTAACAAAGAATCACGCAAACGCACTTCGGTAAATCCCATATCCTGCAACATACCGATTGCGTTTTCACCTGCACCGTCGGCATTTTGTAGACCTTTGATGAATGCGTCTATCGCCTCGGCAGGAGATGAATCAAACAAATTCTTAAATTCTTCTGTTGTCTTTCCTGTGATTTTAGCGAAATTCTCTAATTGTACGCCTGACGAAATCATTGAATTTAGTTCGGTGCTTGTGTAGCCTAAACCATCAGCCAATGACTTGAAGTCTTTGCTGTTGTTTGCGGATAGTAGTTGCAAATCTCTTAATGACATTCCTGTTTTGTTCATAACGTCATTAACCTGCGTATAACCGTTTGTAGTTGCCATTTGCATAGCAATCATAGCCTTACTGAACGCACTACCACCCATTTCAGCCTCTATACCAACGCTTGACAATGCGGTTGCTATACCTAATATGTCGGCTTGACTTAATCCGATTTGTGTACCTGCACCAGCTAAACGCATAGACATATTAGCTATATCCGATTCTGTTGTAGCGAAATTGTTACCCAAATCAACTATCGAACTTCCCAAACGGTCAAAATTTTCTTGGTCCATTTTTGTAACGTTTGCGAACTTTGCGAGTGTTGCCGCACCCTCTTCGCCGTACAGATTTGTAGCAGTGCCGAGCATTGCCATTGTTTCAGTAAATTTAGATATGTTTTCAGTTTTTATACCCAACTGACCGCCTGCCGCCGCAAGTTCGGTTAATTCTGCCGTTGTTTCAGGAATGGCAGAATGTCCGTTTATTCCGACAGTCGTCATATCTATAATTTCTTGCCTAATCTTTTCAATCTGTTCAGGTGTACCGTCAACAGTTTTCTTTACATTTGCGAAATTGTTTTCAAAATCTATCGCAAACTTGGCACTCGCAACACCGCCCGCGGCAAGTGCAGTCGCCGCATACTGTAACGGCTTAGTTACAGTATCTATGCCCTCGCCTACTTCTTTCCACCGCTTACCTGTATTCTGTAGGTTCTGCGCCTCATCTGCACGTTCAGCGGCTTTTAAGCCTTTCTCATATTCCTCGTATTGCTCTGTTGCTTTTTTGACGGTTGCTTGTGCGTCGGTATATGCCTTTTTACTTCCCGACAATGCCGCCTCTTGCGTACGAATAGAATCGGATATACTTTGACTTTGCTTTGTGTATGCCTCAATCTCGGTATTCACCCAATTCAATGCCTTTTGGTTGTCTTTGTATGCAACACTGTTTTTGTCAAGACTTTTGTTCGCCTCTGTCAGCAACCTTTTCTCATTTGAACGCAAAGAAATTTGTTTATCTAATTCCGTTTTCTGCGCTTTCAGTGCCGTAACATTTTTATTTACAGACTTGACGTTATCCTCATACGCTTTTTTTGTATTCGTCAATGCCGTACGGCTTGTTTGCAAGGTGGTTTGTGCGTCTTGCATTTGCTTTTTATATGCCGTAAGACCTTTTGTACTTGTATTATTATTTTTGCTTTGCGTCTGCTCCAATTTTGACAATTCGCTTTCAACACTGCTTATTGTCGCCTCTAAGTCGGACGCATCACCTCTTATTCTTACTACTAATTCCGCCGCGTCAGCCACTACAAATCACCTCACTACATTCCATAAAACATTTTTAAATACGGGTCATTTCCCGTATATTCTTCTTCCTCGTCCTCGATTATAACTGCAAGTAATAATCTTGGGTCTTGTTTTGCCAAATCATTCGGCAATATACCGTGATATTTCAGCATTGTCCCATATAAATCGCTTAATCTTCCTTTTCGGTTGCCTGCTCCGGCAGGCTTTCCTCGTTTTTTCCCGTAAAATCGTCCATAAACCACTTCATAACTTCACGACACATTCTCATTTTTGCTGAAACAGCCGTGTCCAAAATATCTTGTGTCGCCTCTGTACCCTCAAACAGATAGTCAACGGCATCTGCACATACCGACGTAGCCGTTACTTTTTCACCCTCTGCAACGTCCATATATTCTTTTTCAACCAACGTTGCCGCACCGAAACACCACGGTTTTGATACATACTTCTTTTTGTTGTGTACAAATGTTAATACTCTTTGCATTGTTACTCGCTCCTCTCTATACGAAAAAAGCACGCCTTTCGGCGTGCCTTGTCTTAAAGTGCTTTCTTCACTGGATAGTAGTTCATATCCTTAAACCAGTTTTCCTCAAGTTCTGTCTTTGTAACGCCCTCCGGCAAATCGCTTTCGTCAAAGTATGCGTAATAGTTGTTGTCAAAATCACGTTGTACGGCTGTGTATGTAGCCTTTGCGGTTTGCTTTTCAGGTGCACCGCTTGACGCCTTAGTCTTACCGCCTACGTTTGACGCAAAGCTGTATGAACCCTTGTAATATCTTACATAACGGTATGAGCCGTCGGATTTCATAATTCTCCACGCAACACCGAAATAAACGGTTTTTGTATCGTTGCCGACCTCTACTACACCGTCTTTTTGTGTCAGTCCACGCCACATTGAATCAACTTCCGGTGGAATATCGGCATTTGTGATGTCGTGACCTAATTTTTCAATGTAGTTTGATGTTTCATACGCACCGTTATCGGCGTCAAAAACATCACTGCCGCCTGCGTCTGTCGGTGCAATTTCGACAGTACCTCTCAAATTATACGGGTCACCATATGTTGCACCCTCTGATGTGTCTGTTAAAACTGCGAAAAATGTGTACTTGTCCACACCTATTGTAGGTAGTGGTTTTCTTTTTTCTGTATTTGCCATAAATCAATCATTCCTTTCTACTACTTTTACAAATCTCATTGTCCTATGTTTTATACTTTTATCGTCGGGATTGGGTACGTCCATTGTCATTTCGTGATAATATTCATGATCAGTCAACAATTTATATACCCTCTCAGACAATTCAAAACACGTTTGCGGATAATCGGCGTAAATATCAATCTGAACAGTCGTATCATTCGTAACGACCGTATTGTCATATGACATTGAGCCTTTGTCCGTTAGCGTGTAATATGCTATTGCAGGCAATTTATTAAAATTATCGGGATATGCAAAGCATACACTTACACCGTCTATTTGCTTTAAAATATCCCGTAATTCAAGGTTAATATCATACACCGTAACCCTCCTTAAACTTAGCTACTATTTCACTTACATTGTTCTTTAATGCCGGAACAAGGAACGGCTGTGGTGCTTGCCCCGACGTTGTGTAAAATCGACCGCCACTGTAATACGTCCAGTGCCTTTTTGACGTATGCGAAACAGATTTGTCGCCCTTTGAGCTTGTGCCAAATTCGACGTAAATGCCGTAATCGGCAGTCGGACCGATTGCAACGCTGTCACCGTCCACTTGGCTTACGATACTGCCCCTAAGTCGTCCTGTATCAAAAGGGCAATTTGACACTGCGTGTCCTCTTACAACCTCACCGGCAAGGGCAAGACCTTTTTGTATCTTATCGCCCGACGCATACTGTGTCAGCTTGTCAACAACGTCGTCTATCCCCTCGATTGAAAAATTCATTTCAGCCTACTCCTTTCGAGCATTGCTACCAAACCGCTGTCCCATTTCTGCACATATGTTATATCATATATGTCGCCGTCATATTCAACCCTGTTACCGACCTTTACATCGTCTGACATATCGCAGAACATACGCATTTGACATTCTATATCTAAACCGTATTGCTCTCTTGCTCTGCCACCGCTGTACGGTTGTACATCGGCTTTGATTTCGGACAATACAGTCTTTTCGGTTTTACCTGTATAGTCGTCAATTTCATATTCTGCGATTATAACAGTTTTATCGTAAAAATCACTGAATACTGATGTCACTCGGAACACGCCCCTTTCGTTTACGGAACGGGTCAAGGCGTTTATAATAGTTGCTGAAAATCTTATCGTTGTCGGTTTCGGTATATGTCACAGAACGTTCGCCCTCACTTATGCTCTTGACTACTTCGGGACTTTTACTGTCCCCGTAACCTTTCGCCCTGTACATATCCGCCGCAATCTTCGGAACAAGGCTTTCAAGCTGACGAGGCAGTACATCAATATGACAATACGCCATAATCATATTAACCGTGTCCTCAATCAAAAAGGACAACAAGCTGTCTTGCTCGTCGTCCTTAATTCCCAACAACATTTTTAATGTCCCCAACTGTTCCATATTATTCACCGCTTACAACGTCGGCACTGCCCGACTTTCTCGCTTTGCCGTCTGCGGTAACTTCCGCAACTGTAATCTTGTGACCGTTTGTCGCAGTGATTTCGTCACCGTTGTTAAACTCTGTCCACTTCGACAAATCGTCGTCATACGCAACACTTGGAGCGGTGCTTGCGGCAGTCTTGTAAACCAACTTGTGACCGCCGATAGGCTTTGGCGATACTGTAATAACAGTGTTGCCTGTTGTTCCTGCAACCGATTCAACTGTCAATTCGCCAAGTGTCGGAACACCGTTCTTAAATGCGGCAAATGCGTCGTCCTTAACCACAAGGAAACCTAAACGCATAGTAGCTTTGATTGCAACCATATCCTGCTCCGCAAGTGATAGCGGTTTACCGTCACTGTCAAGAGTGCCTTGAAGTGTAGCCTCCGTCAAGATTTCATAGTTGATACCTGCACGCATACCGACAACGGCATACTTGAAGTTACCTGTGATAATATCGGCACGTTTATTGTCCCACGCACCGTTACGTACAAATTCGATAGGCTGACCGTACAGCTCACCGCCTGTTGTACCGTTGACATATGCAGGTGCGCCGTTTGCGTCACGCAATTTTCTCAGCATATTCTTAACACCGATACGACCGATAAATCCCGACGGGTCATAGCCGTTTTCTTCAATCATCGACATTGCGTCAGACATAGCAATATCAATATTTGCATTGTCCGTAACAACCATATGCTTACTGTCGATAGCGTTCATAATGTTTGTCTTGAACGGTGAATTTGTACCGAAAATGCACGCCGCGTCAATCGCTCTGTAAAATGCCTCTGCGATTTCCGGCTTTAGTTCTTCAAATACGCTGATAGTCGTATCTTCCAACTTTTCCTTTGTTACCGGAATAATAACGGCTAACTTCTTAGCTTCGATTTCAGGGTGAATCCAAGTAGCACCGCTTGTTTTAATTCTCTCACCCTCACCGACCCAGTAAGCACCCGGACCGTCTGTAAGTACGTTAAACTTTTTCTTCTCGTGTTTCATTTCCTCGACTTTCGCCATTCTTAAAACACTTGAACCCCTTGTCACCATTTTGATGATTTCTGTTGCTTGTTCGACAGGTACAAAGCCTGTCAATTCATTTTTCAAATAACCCATTTATTTCACTCCTTATCTCTGATTTTCTCTGATTATGTCCATAAAACTGCCTGTGTTGTGACCGCCACTGCCACCGTTTAAATTCGGTGTTTTGCCCTTTAAACGCTCGGTAACGCCTGCTTGTACATCTTTGTCGTAGCTTTCTTTTATCTTGTCAATAACCGTCTTTGTGCTATCCTTGTCCTCTGCTACAATGTACTTTGCAATCTCGGCAGACAATCCGGCTTTGTCAAGTTCCGTTTCGGCATATGCAACGATTTTTTCACGTTCAAACTCTGCCTTTGCTTTTTCAAATTCTTCTCGTTCCTTGTCGTCGTCCTCTTTTTTTCTTTGCTCGTTTGTCAACTTGGCTTTTCTCGCGCCCTCGTTTTCAGCGTCCTTTAGCTTTTGTTCAAGGTCCTTTTCCCACTCCGCTTTTGCCTTAGCTATCGCTTCGTCAATCGCCTTTTGATTGTCGCCGTTATTCGGTGCTGGAGGCTCCAGAGGTGTCGGAGGTGTTGGCTCTGTTGTTTTTGTTGGATTTGGTGTTGGCTCTGTTGTTTTTGTTGGATTTGGTGTTGGCTCTGCCATTCAAATCATTCCTTTCTAAAAAAAATTGTATAAAAATAAGACGTATAACCCCACGTCTAACAGGGAGATAATCGGATCACCATTCCTTTCTTCTATGTGTATGTTGTGCCTACTTTCACACTATCACCGCCTTTCAGTGTATCAAAAAAGCACGCCATAAGACGTGCTTTTAATATTTAATTTATATTTAGTTTTTTCTTACACACTCTTTTTCATTAAATCATATCGTATATAATTTTTTTCCGATATTATTAACATCTCCCGCCAACAATAACTCTGCATTACTATCAATTAATCGTTTATGATTATTTATCATCGCTACTGATAATATTTTAAAGCGGTTTCCGTTTTCATCTGCAACATATCCCCCATTTTTTAAGTTTATACCGTTGTCATTGATTTGTACCGATATATTTTGTCCAATTTTCAATGAATTTATTATATCCATATCACACACCGCCTTTTTCATAGTATAGTTTTAATTCATTTTTGTAATCATTTAAAGCCTTTTCTGTTTGTTCAACCTCAATTTTAGTAAGTCTGTATGCTTTTTGGTATCTTAGTAATTTCTCTTGTGCCTCTATTTCACACTTTAATCGACTAATATAACTTCCATCATTTTTCCCCGTTCCATATTGAGCGGAATGTATAAGCTCTTCAAATACACTGGCACGACTAGGTTTTTGACGTAATAAAATTGTATGCGCATCATATGTAATTGCTTCTGCAAATTTACTATCCAAATATTTATCCGTTTCCTCGCTCATTTGAATAGTTCCTCCCAACTTCTTAAACCTTTTAATTATTTTTTGAAGTTGCTTTTTGGGCATAGTTTCTGATTTATTATCGTTCTTTTTTCTTTTCATCTCTATTATACCACGTTTTTCACTATTTGCAACATATTTTAACGCATTTCTTTGCTCATCTGTCAAACCGCTTTTCCATTCGTCAAACGTCATACCACCGTCAACTTTGTAATTTTCGCCAGTGAGCGGATCGCGTGCAATACGACTTGTCAAATTCACGTCTGCCATAATCGTAACACAACGGCAACGTGGGTGTATCGGTGGGAAGTTTTCGCCCTCAACGGCTTTATCCGTATCAAACACGCTACCGTCAAGACTTCCGCACCTGTCACACGTCAATTCAGACAGTGCCGCAACAAAACGATACTGTTTTATGCCGATTTCCTCATATGCCATTCTCTGACCTTGGTTCATAAAATGTGCCGTTTCACTTCGCACAAGTGTTTCGGCTGATGTTCGTATTCCACCCGGTGCAGTATCTTTGACGTAATCAATCAGCTTATCGGTCATACGGCTTACACTGTGACCGCTGATTATACCGTCCTCAATCGTCTGTCCGACTGCCTGTATAAATCTGTCGTTATGTATCCACACTCTCTCGCTGTAGTTGTGACCGTGCCACGGCTCACTTAACACTTTATTAACCGCCTTTTGCGGTACAAGTGGAAAATCAATACCGCAGTTTAAACCTTGTGCGGTATCAAAAATATTCGTATAATACGCCGTCTTTACCGCACTGTCATACAGTTTCTTTTGCTCCTTTATAGCCTCGTTTGCAACGCGCCTAAAGTAAATATATACATTCCGTTTCAGTCCCTCTAATCGGCTAATTCTCGCACCGTATGCCTGTGCATTTATACGGTTTAGAATTTCTTTTTTGACTGTCTTGTCGTCTGTTTCGGCATACAGTTCAAGCAGTTCTTCGTACTGTTTGTCGCTGTCGGCTATGCTCATTAATCGGCGTGCCTCTTTTTCGGGTATATCGGTCGAAATATAGGCTTTGAACGTTTTCTCAATGTCATTGTTTACATTTTTGATTGCTCGCTCATACGCCTTAATTACACCGTCCTTAACGCTGTCCGCTTGCGATTGCAAATATGTTTCAACTTCAACGGCACGTTTTACCCAATATGCCTTACTCTTCATTGTAGTTTACTTTCCTTGCCGAACTTTCAGCGATACGCATATCTTCGGCGGACTTTTCAGCCTGTTCTCTGCGTGCGATTTCAACTTCTTCCTTTGCGTCTGTTATAAACGGCAGACGCTCTAAAAGTGTTTCGTCAGACGCAAGACCTTTGAGGTAATTAATCATCTGTGCTATTTCAAGTTCGTTTGCAGGCAAGTTATATGTAAATCCTATATCAACTCTGTGCGACGGCACTTCTTTCATTGCGTTTAATGTCACTAAGAAATTGTTGTAAATCTCCAAACGTTTTCTCAACGTCTTAGCAAAATTACGTTCTTTGTTCTTGACGTGCTGTTCAAATCCCAACAGCTTATACTTTATCGCCACGCCCGACAAATTATTGCCGAAACTTTCGTCCGACAAATCAGGAACGTGTGACAAACGGTGTATATCGTCCTTGATGTCGTCACGCAACACCTTTGTATCAGCCTCGTTCAACACCTTTGATAGATACTCCGCCTTTGCATCACCGTCGCCCATTAAGATACGTTCTACCAATAATTTTTTTGCCTGTTCGGTGTCAAGGTCGCAATTACACAAAAACAACAGCGAATTAACGAATTGCTCTTTGTCGTTTATTCGGTCTGACATCAACACATTGTATGCGTCAATCTGCGTTATAAGCTGTTCAAAATCGCCCTGCATTTCCGTATTATTTCTGTATTCGATAATAGGTACATCAAAAAAGTAATGCGGTTCAACATTTTGCAATGACAATGCCGTATAGCTGTCAAGACCTGTGTATGTATATATAAACGACTCATCATACACACGACAAATACTGCCTGTGCAGTAGCCGTCAAGGTCGTATTTCTTGTAGTAATACACCGCAAACAACGGCTTTTCAAATGCCGACTGTGAGTAACATACAAATGTATGCTCCGGGTCCAATCGGACACTTCTCGGCTTGCTCTTTTCGTCCGCATAAATCAGTTCATATGCTTTGCCGTAAATGCTCATATTCTTTACGATTTCACTGTCAACACTCGGCATATCCTGTTCCAAATATTCGTTTTTGATTGCCTCAATATCGTATTCGTCCGACACCGCATACGTTACAGGATTGCCGACAAGATAACTCTGTGTCATATCCGTTATGTACTTTGCGTGATTACACATTATGCGGTTGTTTGCCACGTTTTTACCTCTTTTTCTGCGGCTTAAAATGCGGTGGTCGCCCATATAGTAATCGTGCAATAATCGGTATCTCTGTCGCTCTCGCTCGTGCCGTTCAATCAATTTCGTTATGATAAACGGTGTCACACCGCCTGCGACTATATCTTCATCAATTATCATATTCCGTACTCCTCTCTTGAATAGATTTTAGCTTTCTTATCCTTGCGCCAACTCTCAACGCCGTATCTCAGCGCCGCCATTGCGTCATCAAATACATTGACAGGTTCGTCAGTATACTCGCCCGACTTTTCATCAACTCGCCAACGCCATTGCTGTATCTCTTTGATTACATTCACGCAAGACGGATGAATATGTATCTTTCTGCCTTTTAACCAGTCAATTTGTGATTGTATGCTGTTCGGATTTTTAACAACCGCCTTTGCCCTGTAGCCCGCCTTTCGCCACATCTTGATACGGTCCGGCTCTGCACTGTCGCACCACATTGCAAGACTTTTGCTGAACTTCCCGTCAGCTTTTTGAATAATCTCTGTCGTGTCCATTTCGTGTACATACAGTTCATTACAAACGTAAATATCACCGTCCTTATAACCTAACGTCAATATAGCATTTGCGTGATTAAATCCGAAGTCCTGTCCTATTGCCATAGCGTCAAAACGGCTCATATCTGTATCAAATTCTTCAATGCGATAGTTCGAGAATATCAATCCGCCTGTTTCGCCCCATTCACCCAGTCCGTAAATTCTGTAGCCCTCAGGGTCAACCTCTTTACGACGTAGCATACGTTGTCTGTATGCCTCGTCACAAAATCGGTTTGTTAAATATGTGCTTTGGTGTGTCAGTACATTATCGTCCTGTATATCGAAAAACACTTTCTTTATCCAATGGCTTGATGATACCGGATTGAATGTCAATTTTATCTGATAAAAAAGACCGTTGGGAAGTTCACCTCTCAAACGGTCATCTATAATTTCAAAATCCTGTTGTACAAGCTCCGTAGCCTCTTCAATCCATACGTCCGTTAATTTTCCGTTCGCAAATGTGATTGATTTCAGCTTTTCGCGTTGCTTGTTATCGTTTACACCACGAAATATAATCTTGTTGCCGTTGACACAGGTAAATGATAACGGACTTTGAGTGATTCTCCACGCTCTGCCTACTCCCATTCGATTTATAGCTGATTCAAGCTCGGCAAATGTACTGTCACGGTTAGTTATATCGGACTTTCGCACACATACAAGATTACGTCCTTTGTCACGCATTAAACGAAGTATGTACAGTTGTGCGGTATCAACACTCTTGCCACTTCCGGCACTGCCTTTCATTACAACGTAACGTTTCTTGCATTGATGTACAGGCTTGAATATCGGATTGAACGGTACTGTTATGTTGTTCATTCGTCCTCACCACCGTAATCAATTTTAATGCTGTAGTCCATATCACCGTCAACGTTTAATTTGTCTGTGAACAATGCGTAGTATTTACCCAACATTTCCGCCGCTTTGTTTACGTCCGACACCTTTGTCGGTATTTCAACGCATATCGGTTGCTCCGCCTCGTCAGTGACTTTCTTGCCCTTGTCGTCATAGTGTGATTTTCGTGCTTTGCACGTCACTACAACCGTTTCGGGTTTCTCACGACGCATAACGGCGGTTAACGTCTTTAACACCTCGTCTTGCTTGGCGATAAGAGCGTCCTCTTTCTCTTTCAGCCGTTTTTGTATGTATTCTTGAATTTCAGGTTTCTTCAAGTTTTCATTTCCAATCGAATACGCTGTCTTTTCCGAATATCCCGCTCTTAACGCCGCTTGCGTCGCATTCAAATCAATCAAATATTCCTCACAAAACAACTTTTGCTTTTCAGTCACTCTTATCACCTCACTTTCACATTTTCTGTTTGATTACATCGTATAACCGTTTTTTGTCAACGCACGTTCTAACGCTCTGCGCTTGTGCCGGCACTCACACCATTTACGATTATTAAATCGCCATTTGCATATGAATAGCCATTTTGAAAATTTGTATTTTATTCTTTTAAACATTGTTTTCCTCCAAACAAAAACAGACCGCATATGATTAACACATACAATCTGTTCTAATTGAACAGCAGGCTTTGAACCTGCAACCTCCGCAATCAGATTATATAATCCTCTGCGACGCTCTAACCCGTTGAGCTATGTTCTGTACTTTAATATCTCCATTCCCACCAATCACACGAGATATTCACCCATCATCTCACGACGATACACTACCTTTTTACGAAAATAACGAGCGGTAAGATATAGAACACAAAATATTGCACTGTATATATGTTTTGCATTATTTTTTGTTTGCTCATTCTTTTCGCATTATAAATTATACCATAGGAAAAACGGACAAAACGGACAAGTTTAATTTTTTTTCAAAAATCTATTGACACGTTTTCTCACTGCATCAGCCGAATTGCCACCACCCATTTTGAACGCTATCCACTGCCACGACGGCATTATCGTTCCGTCTATGTATCTGTATCGGAATATGCGACGTGTTTCACTGTCTGATATACCGGCAACAAACAATTCAATCTTGTTTTTCTGCCATTCTAATCGTTGACGTAATATAATATTATTCTCGTTCTTTTGCGTTGGCTCAACGCCCGATACAGAAATACAGTGTTTAACGTACGGGAACTCACTGTCAGAGCCTGTGACAGTTCCGTGTACTGTACTACTGTTTATTCTGTCATTTACCTCGTTCAATTCCGCTACAATACTGCGATACTGTTTTAGCTCTTCCTTTGTCAAATTAATTCCCCCTATGCTTTCTTATCCGGTACATATTCCGGACACTTTGTTATTCTATACGAATCATACGTCTTGCGGTGTACCTTTTCAGCGGTCCAACCCTCCACAGGTTGAAAGCAACTGCTCCACGAACAATCGCCACAAGCTTTCTGACACGCCCAACATAATTGTTCTTTAACCATTTTGTACCTCGTCTAATCTCTGAACATACTCGGTAAAATACCATAGCAGTTCATCTTTGAATACTTCGATAGCTTCCTCTGCTTTTTCCTTGGTGGCGAAATATATTGTATTAGGTAATCGCATAATATAATAATACTCTGCGTACATTTCTTCAGAACTATAACTATATATAATAAACCACTTCTTTTTACTTTTATTGTTCCAATCTTCTACTGAAATAGCCTTGTCATTTTGCGCCTGCCATTGTCTTAGTTGACGGAGTAATCTGTCTGCTCTTGCATTGTTCTTGGCAATCACCTTATCATTGTAATAATTGCCCTTATTATAACATCGCTCATCCGTTTGGTCATTAAACTCTGTAATATTTAACATACTATCGTCTTCTGTATTAATTACATAATATGTTTCACCTTTTTTAATCCTCTCATATCCAGTTTTAGGTTTATCCTCAAGCAATCCCAACTTTTTTAACTGCTCAAACAATATTGTCTCTTTTAACTGTTCCTCGCTGATTTCAGCTTGAACGCTTTTATCGTTCACTTTCAACTCTACTTTCATTTTGTCCCTCACTTTCCGGTAGTTCAATACCATATTCTCGTAGTTTATCAATTACTTCGTTTACACTTCTTTTGCCTAAATTCCTTACATTGTGCAACTGCTCAACACTCTTGATGTCACCGAGAGTTTTTATTCCGGCACGTTGCAAACAGTTATGTGTACGAACTGTAAAATCGCATTCTTCGATTGATATTTTGCTCGGTATTACATTTTTGTTTAACGTATCTTGCAAACAAATTAATTCTGCCGCTATTTTGTTCCTACACCTCATAAAACCCTCTGCAAATGTTTTAATGTATTCAGGTCTTGTTCCGAATAGTGTATCAGTCATTTCAATCTTACAGTCTTGAACTATTTTCATGATTTTTTCAATATCTTTATTTGTCATTCCTGTACCTCCTCAACATTTACAAAATAATCATCTTCAACAGATAACTCTTTTAAATTATCCGCAAAACATTCTTCACTATCTTTGTTGGTGATTTCCGAAAAATAAATATATCGGTGTCTGTTGGTATATTTTTTGTAAAACCTATCAAATACCCAACGGCATTTTTTTTGACAAAGGCCGTAAAAGTTTTCCGGTGTTGCATTTTCGACCATATCAATAATTGTCCATATTGCAATCAAACATTCCTGCTTGAAATCATCTATATCCACCTCGCCGAAAGATACGTTGTGATACATATTTCGGTATATGAATATATCAATATTTTTTTCAGCATTTTCTTTAAACAGCCCTCTCGCATTTGGGTTTATCGGCAAACCATAAGCCGTGTTGGTATCCCATTCTAAATTATCAATACGATTATTATTGGGATTGCCGTCTAAATGTTTTGCCTGTCGGCTGTTCCCCTGTGGTTTTCCCTCAAAAGTCAATAATACAAGTTTTGCAACACTTCTTCGCACTTGACTTTTACCATTTCTTAACCTCACCATTAAACAGCCATTATGTCCTCTGTATTGCGACATAATTACGGACGGATATGTACGTGTATTAATATATCGTTCCTTGCTTCGTACACGTCCATAATTACTGACTTGATATACCCCTTTAAACTCCTCTATGTCTTTCCATACTTCGCTCATACTTCACCGCCTCACCATTTGACCGCCTCGTTAAATCGTTTTTTCTGCTCGGTTGATGATAGTTGGGTATATATTTGCGTAGTATCAATACTTCCGTGCCCTAACAAATCTTTTAACAACGACATATCTACGCCGTTGTTTAACGATTGTATAGCGAAAAAATGTCTAAATGCGTGCGGATGCATTACTTCTTTTCGTATTTGATATTTTTCTGCAAAATCTTTCAAACGTGAATCAACGCTCCTCGTAGTCATATGTTTTCCCTTCTTTTTCCCTGGGAATAGCCACCGTCCTTGCACGCCTGCAAAATATTCCTTGCTTTCCTCGATCAGTCTATCCGGTATTAATATCCGTCGGCTATGACACTTCGTATCTAAGTCTATGTAGCCGTCCTCTAAATTTTTTTTCTCAAACCGCACAAATTCACTGACTCTTGCGCCCGTTTGTCCTAAAAAGCGGATCATCCAATACCCTTTCATCTTGTTGTCTGCTTTTAGGCACTTTAATAATTTGTAATATTCTTCCTCGGATATAACATTGTCAACAAAACTCTTTTTTTGCACCGGCAATTTACTCACATTCAGCTTTATTCCTTTAAATTTGGCGAATGCCATTAATCCCGATAATCGTAAATTTATCGTTTTGGGTGTTTTTTTTTCATTTTTTAATTGCTGTATCCATTTTTCAGCATTACTGTCGTTCAGACAGTCGTAGTGCGAAAAAAAATCACTCACGGAAAATACATAGGAATACGCTGTATTATGTGACCGCCGTTGTTTCGATAAAAACTCCTCGAACTCGGGCATCTCTTTGTTCTTTAGACGCTCGATTTCCGCCGAATTTATATCGTTGTTTAATATAATATTCGACTGTGAAATATTATTCTGCGGACTTGACGTATTAATAATATTTATAACTACATTACCACCTTGTGAACTTTGCGGTAATGCCTGCATTATTTTATTTAATATTTCTACTTCATTCATTTATCCACACTCACCTTTTTTATGATTTATCAAACATATGGAATATTCTTCTCTCACACCAAATGTCGTTGAGGTACATTGGTGTGAACCAATAGCAACTATCTTTGTTTGTCATTTCAGACATTGTCTCATCAGCAGTCATTGGTTTTGCCAATGAATCGCCAATCTTGACAACGCCTGCACAACCTAACAGTGACAGTTGTATATAACACATTTTTGCCGTTACCGCGTCTAAATCTTGACCTGCAAATAAAATTTGATTTTGCCAATCAAACTGCTTTTCCGCCGCAGTATTGGCAAACGCAATCAGTAACGCCCCTGCACCACAGGCGGGGTCATTTACCGACGCAAATCCATTCGCTTTTATTTCTCGCTCTATGTCGTCTATCTGCAATGTTGCCATTGCTTTGCATACGCTGTATGGGGTGAAAAACTGACCTTTCCAATGACTTCCCAAATTTAATGCCATATACAGCTCACCCAAAAAATCGCAGTCCCTGTTTTTATCCATTCCATTAATGACGTGACCTGCCATTTCTGAAAATATTGACTGTTCGTTCTTTGTGTACTTGCGAATAATTTGCATATACATTTCTTCTCTCTGTTTGAAATGTACCTTGTCTGCGCTGTTTGATATAGCACAGGCAAACAGTGCTATGAAATCGCTGAAAACTTCCCACGTTTGATATTTACCGCCGAATTTCTGAATACACTTCACAAACTCGGCTTGATGTTGATTTTTTATATTACCTCTCATTTCTGTGCCTTTTGTCCCCTTTCAATCCTGCTATATCATTTCATTTCCGTACTGTTTTAGCGAACCGTATACCGTTGCAGATGTACACCCATTCGGGACGTACACCTTTTTTCAGTGCCTCGGTGACATTATGCCACGCCTCGCTGATACAGCTCACGGAACACATTTGTATTTTAAACGGTTTACCACTGTTTTCGTCGATTTTTTCGTTCATCATTTTTCCACATACTGAACAATATGTCTTTCTCATTTTTTGTCCTCACTTTCCCGACCTTAACATATAAAACAACAACTGCGACATTGACCTTTGACGGTCCTTTGGGTGTGCCACTGTTGCAATTTTCAACGTCCAATCTACCGTTTTATCATCTATTGGTGTCGGACTTTTAAACTCATCTGTGATTTCTCTGTCTATTGTTTCTTGTGCCACCGACGGAAACATTCCTGCGTCAAGTGTTATAAATCCGTTTTTATATTTCTTTGTCAACATTTTTATCTTCCTCAAGCAACGCCGTAAGCAACAGCAAATAATTTATACTGTCGCCTATTTTTTCAGCCCACATTTCTTTTGATATTGCCTTGCCTTGCTCGTAATCTTCGATTAGGTCATAGACTGATACGGTGTGTTTTGCCATCATACCGCCTAACGCTTTTACTGGTGTGCAACTTTGCAATTCGCCTGCTACCTTGAAATTATGCAGCCTATCATCAGTTGCGTATTCGTCCGCCTTATTACATAAAACAGCTTTACATATTTCTATGCGTTCGTTTATAACTTCTTCAAATTGTTCTGTTCTCATTCTTCTACCTCCGTCATTTCTTTTACAAGGTCGTCGATATTGTCCTCAATTTCTGAGCACTCAAACGTACCGCCGTCAGTATTAAAGCCATCTTTGAGCATTTCCGCAAATTCTATTATTGCATTTGAACGTTCTTTAAAAATCAAAGCGGATATGTCTTTATTTTTTTCTTCAAGTAACATTTCCGTTACTTCCGTTTCTTTTTTTGCGCTTGCTACATCATCTTCAAGTAGCTTTATGACACCTTTGTATCTCTCAATCTCTGCCTTTTGATGATTGATAATGTCATTCAACGTTTGTGTGTTTGAATCTGTCATTCTTCTTTTCCTCCATCAAATTCATCGTTCTGTCCAGCTTTTCCACCGCTATCTGATTTATTGTGTCATTGTCAATGTTAAATAAATATTGCAACTGTATCATCATTACAATTACGTCCGATAATTCTTCCTTTATGCTGTCTTTAACTTCGTCCATTGTTTTTCTTACCGGTTGTCCGCTTTGTCTTATTCTCAAATACTTAGTCAACGCTTGTGTTAATTCAGCCATTTCTTCAATCGCTAATGGTATTTGCTTTATACCATAGTGTTTTGCTATATCTAACCAATCTTGCTTTTTGTGTATCGGCATAACCGCGTTTTCTTCTAAATACTTTAGCGTGCGTAACCAATTTGCAAGTTGCTTGTGTTCTTCTGCACATTCCGAACAATTTTTAGTTGCGACTTCTTCGCAATGTTCTATCGCCTCATCAAGTGTCATTGGTTTTCGTTCCGGTGCTATTCGTGTGTTCCACATATTCACCGTACCTTCTTCTGTTTCGCTTTCATCAGCAAAACACGCGGATACTCCGCAATCTTGGCAAAAAATCATATAATATTCTTTATTATCAATCTCCCTCATTATAGCATTATTCGCCAAAATCAATATCTACTGCTCCATTTCATTCCTCATTTTCTATTCCTCCAATTCGTCTATCTTCTCAAATATGTAATCTACCGCAGACTTCAAATCATTACCGACGCTTTGAATGTTCTGCGGTGTCAGTTGTGAACCGACAAGCATTGTGTAACAAGTCTTTTTGCTTGGTAATGCGATATTCATCGCTAAGCTACTTATCAATGCGACAATGAGTATTTTAAACTGCTTACTAAAGTATCGTCGTTCCTTTTCTTCGTTAAGATATTC
>OOBM01001014.1_pt1 | contig 17861 bp, 12 predicted proteins | sample 1671581 | NCBI WGS metagenome assembly OOBM01 (sample SAMN06348171, study PRJEB24527) | human gut metagenome
AAAATGTTCATTTGATAGTAGTAATGTAACGGCTACCCGTCATTAGCAGATTGAACTCCTTCGACTTTTTGTATTGACGAGATTTATTATATGCGGTAGAATTTAAAAAAGCTCTCATATCGTTTTTTAATTCGTATCATCGTCAATACAATTGTGCCATACTATAGCACAGCTAGTCCCTATGAGGAAAGACAGCCATGGAATTTTATTATCAATTTCTTTCAGGAAAGGCGCAACAAACCTACAGATGCATTGAACAGGGGATTAAGAACCAGCGAAAAAACATTTTACTATTAGGATGTTTTTCCGAGCCATATGCTACTGAGCTTGTCAAATTGGTCAGTTACGACCACCCTGAACTGTTTTATGTGAATTATTCTAAACTGAGTTACTTGCAAGGAACATTGGGTTTTACGTATCAGCCGGACTACGTGTTCCCATTGACACAGATAAAGAGATTGGAATGCACTTTACAAATTCAGGCTGAAAAGATTTTAGAGGAGATTGCTCCCGAACCCGATTCCGCAGCTGTTTCCGCCAACATGAAAACCCTCCACGATTTTCTTGATCAAAAGGTCGATGTTCGCGGTGCCTGCCTTGCCCCGGAACTGATTGAGCAGTTCGTTGAGGTCGTCACCCCAATCAGTGATTACACCTACCGCTGGAAGCTGAACACCGGCTGCAAGAAGTCCAAAGAGGAGCGCACCGACTTGATGACTGTCACCGGCAAGCCTATCCTCACCTTTACCATCGACTTTGAAACCGCCAAGCGTTACCGGGAAGCCAACAAGATGCCCCACCAGTTCCGCCGTGCAGCGTGGACCGACTTGACCGTGGAGGTGTATCTGTGATGCTTCTGAAAAGCAGCCCCGTATTAAACGCAATTCACTTCATACATGAGCAAACAAATAAGGCCCACCGCCAAAATTGACGGTGAGCCTTATTTTATGCTTGATTTTTAACGATAAATCGTTATAAAAGCCTTATGCTCTCGGTTTTTTAATAGCAGCCTGGGCAGCAGCCAGACGTGCGATAGGCACACGGAAGGGAGAGCAGCTGACGTAGTCCAGACCAACATTGTGGCAGAACTCAACGCTGGAAGGATCACCGCCGTGCTCGCCGCAGATGCCCAGACCCAGGTCGGGACGGGTCTCACGGCCGTCATGTGCAGCCATCTTGACCAGCTTGCCGACGCCGACCTGGTCCAGATGCTGGAACGGATCGCTCTCGTAGATCTTGTTCTCGTAGTAAGCGCCCAGGAACTTGGCAGCATCGTCACGGCTGAAGCCGAAGGTCATCTGAGTCAGGTCGTTGGTGCCGAAGCTGAAGAAGTCAGCTTCCTTGGCGATCTCGCCGGCGGTCAGAGCGGCACGCGGGATCTCGATCATGGTGCCGACCTCGTACTTCATGTCAACACCGGCAGCGGCGATCAGGGCATCGGCAGTCTTGACGACAACGTCCTTGACAAACTTCAGCTCCTTGACCTCGCCAACCAGAGGAATCATGATGTGGGGGGTGATCATCTTGCCGGTTTCGGCAGAAACCTTGAGGGCAGCCTTGATGACAGCGTTGGTCTGCATCTCGGCGATCTCGGGATAGGTAACAGCCAGACGGCAGCCACGGTGACCCATCATGGGGTTGAACTCGTGCAGGCTGACAACAACGTTGTTCAGCTCCTCGGTGGACATACCCATGTCCTTAGCCAGAGCCTCGATGTCCTCGGCCTTGGTGGGCAGGAACTCATGCAGCGGCGGATCCAGATAACGGATGGTCATCGGACGCTCGCCCATGATGCGGTACATAGCGGTGAAGTCTGCCTCCTGGAACGGCTCGACCTTAGCCAGGGCAGCCTTGCGCTCCTCAACGGTACGGGCGCAGATCATCTCACGGACAGCCTTGATGCGGTCCTCGGCGAAGAACATGTGCTCGGTACGGCACAGACCGATGCCCTCGGCACCCATGTCAACGGCGTTCTGCGCGTCGCGCGGGTTGTCGGCGTTGGTCATGACCTTCATCTGGCGGTTTGCGTCAGCCCAGCCCATGAAGCGCTTGAAGTTGGCGTTCTCGGTGGAAGCGACGGTAGCGATCTGGCCCTCGTAGATGTTGCCGGTGGAGCCGTCGATGCTCATCCAGTCACCCTCGTGGAAGGTGTGGCCGTTGATGGTGATGACCTTGGCGTCATAGTCGATGGCGACGTTGTTATCGTTGCCGCAGCCGGAGACGCAGCAGGTGCCCATGCCGCGGGCGACAACAGCAGCGTGGCTGGTCATACCGCCGCGGACGGTCAGGATGCCCTGAGAGACCTGCATGCCGACGATGTCCTCGGGAGAGGTCTCGAGACGGACCAGAACGACCTTCTTCCAGGCATCGTCCTTGACCTTCTCCTCGGCCTCCTCAGCAGAGAATACGACGCGGCCGCAGGCAGATCCCGGAGAAGCGGCCAAGCCCTTGCCGATTGCCTCGGCGGCCTTCAGAGCGGCAGCATCAAACTGCGGGTGCAGCAGGGTGTCCAGCTGCTTGGGCTCGACGCGCAGAACAGCGGTCTTTTCGTCGATAACGCCCTCGTCGACCAGGTCGCAGGCGATCTGCAGAGCAGCCTGGGCGGTGCGCTTGCCGTTACGGGTCTGCAGCATGAAGAGCTTGCCATCCTCGATGGTGAACTCCATGTCCTGCATATCCTTGTAGTAGTTCTCAAGGCGGGTAGCGATCTCAACGAACTGATCGTAGACCTCGGGCATCTCCTCATGCAGCTTGCTGATGGGAGAAGGAGTACGGATACCGGCGACGACGTCCTCGCCCTGAGCGTTGATCAGGTACTCGCCCATCAGCTTCTTCTCGCCGGTGGCGGGGTTACGGGTGAAGGCAACGCCGGTGCCGGAACGCATACCGGAGTTACCGAAGGCCATCTGCTGCACGTTGACGGCAGTGCCCCACTCGTAGGGGATCTCGTTCATCTTACGATACACGTTGGCGCGGGGGTTATCCCAGGAACGGAAAACGGCCTTGACGGCACCGATCAGCTGCTCCTTGGGATCCTGCGGGAACTCCTCGCCCTGCTTCTCAAGGTAGATCTGCTTGAACTCCTTGACGAGCTCCTTCAGGTCGTTGGCGTCCAGCTCAACGTCCTGCTTGACGCCCTTGCGCTCCTTCATAGCGTCGATGCGCTCCTCGAAGAAGCTCTTGCCCAGCTCCATGACGACGTCAGAGTACATCTGGATGAAGCGGCGGTAGCAGTCGTAGGCAAAACGGGGGTTGTTGGTCTTTTTGGCCAGACCCTCAACAGCCTGATCGTTCAGGCCGAGGTTCAGGATGGTGTCCATCATGCCGGGCATGGACTGACGTGCGCCGGAACGGACGGAAACCAGCAGGGGGTTCTCGATGGAGCCGAAGGTCTTACCGGTCTGCTCCTCGAGGATGCCCATGTATTTGAAGATGTCTGCCTTGATCTCATCGTTGATCTCACGGTTGTCAGCATAGTACTGGGTGCAGGCCTCGGTGGTGATGGTGAAGCCCTGCGGAACCGGCATGCCGGCGTGGGTCATCTCGGCCAGGCCGGCACCCTTACCACCCAGAGTGTTTTTCATGGTGGTCTGGTCGCCGCCGAAGGCGTCATGGCCCTCTTTGAACAGATACAAGAATTTCTTGCTCATAGTTACCTCCCAAATTGGTGACGTGTTTGCATCACATAAATCATGTTTGCATAGTCCATTATAACAGACCGAAAGACAGATTTCCAGTAGATTGTTAAAAAAATGCTCAATAGTTTCGCTGAAAAGTAGCCAAACTTTTTTGGTTCAGGTATTGCAATTTGCACAAAAATCGTGTATTTTATAATGGGTGGGAAGTTCGAAATATTTTTTGAACTGTCACTTTTTTCTTTTTGAGTGCCGCGGTAAATTTTTGCGGCGAACGGCGTTTTTCGGCTTGCTAAAATGCGCCGCATGTTATACAATATATAGAGCAGCACCGCATAATTCCCGCCTTACGGCGTAAGCACCGCTCCGGCGTATCGGCACTTAGAATTATGCGGTATTGCCATAGGTATAAGGTCCGTCGGCAGCCCCGTGCGCCGCGGGCACGAAATGAGTGTATAAAGGAAGAACCGCTATATGTCTACCGCAAGAGAGAATTTCGAGCTGGCACAGCAGCGCTATGCCGCCACGTTTGAGCGCCATCTGGATAACGGCGTGAATTTTATCAGTGATAACGTCTGCATTGAGCCGCAGGTCGTCATTGCCCCCGGTGCGACCATCCTGCCGGGCTGCATCCTGCGCGGCCAGACGGTCATCGGCCCGGACTGCGTCATCGGCCCCAACACCCTGCTGGAGGATACCGTCGTTGACGCCGGGTCCACGATCAATGCCAGCCAGTGCTATGGGAGCCACATCGGCCCCAACAACAAGATCGGTCCCTTCACCCATGTGCGCGTCGGCACCAAAACCGCCGAGGGCTGCCATCTGGGCGCTTATGTCGAAACGAAGAACGCCGACTTTGCCGAGGGCAACACGGTCAGCCACCTGACCTACATCGGCGATGCCACGGTGGGCAAGTACTGCAACTTCGGCTGCGGCACCGTCACCTGCAACTACGACGGCGAGGGCAAGTTCCACACGACCATCGGCGACTATGCGTTCATCGGCTGCAACACGAACCTGGTCGCACCCGTCACCATCGGCGACCATGCGTTCACGGCTGCCGGCTCCACCATCGGCCATGACGTGCCCGCCGGTGCGCTGGGCATCGAGCGCGCCAAGCAGGCCGAGATCGACGGCTGGGGCGAGCGCAAGCTGGAGAAGTATATCGCCAAGAAGCAGAAGCTGGAAGCGGAGAAGAAAGGGAAGTAAAGCGTTGCAGGGGGCGGCGTCCTCGACGCCCCGCGGCCTTCCCATAAGCAGCCGCTTATCTTACGCTGACGGGCCGGGCATGCCCGGCCCCTACGGTACTTCACGATTTTTCAAAGGATATATCTATGTTCGAAATGACCTCCGGGGCGGACTGGCTGATTGCCGGACTGGGCAACCCCGAACCGAAATATGACGGCACCCGCCACAACGCCGGTTTTGAGGCGCTGGACTATCTGGCCGCGCAGTGGCAGTGCGACATTGCCAAGGCCAAATGGCAGGGCCTGTACGGCACGGCACAGGTGAATGGCCACAAGGTCGTGCTGCTCAAGCCGCTGACCTACATGAACCTGAGCGGCCAGAGCATTGCCCCCGCCGCCAACTTTTACAAGATCCCGGCAGACCACATCATTGTGCTGTGCGATGACATCACCCAGGAGCCGGGACATCTGCGCATCCGGCCCCACGGCTCTGCCGGCGGGCACAACGGGCTGAAAAGCATCATTGCCAGCCTGGGCACCGACCATTTCAGCCGTATCCGCATCGGCATCGGTGCCAAACCGAACCCGCAGTACGACCTGGCCGCCTGGGTGCTGGGCAAGCTGCCTGCCGCAGACCGCAAGGCCATGACGGACCGCTACCCGGACATTGAGGAAGCCTGCAAGCTGCTGATGGACGACAATCTGCAGTACGCCCAGAACAAGTTCAACCACTAAGGGGACGTGAATCATGAGTGAAATCCGTAAAAAAGCAATGACCCGTCTGATGCTCTGCGCTGTAGCGCTCGTCGCCTGCATCATTTTCAGTGTCCTGCTGCTGAGCGGCACCTTTGACGGCAAAACCGGCGGCAGCAAGCCCGACTCCGGCGATACCATCAGCAGCAGTGCCCCCGCGGAAGGCGTTGACGATCCCACCGCCGACAACTTTACCGCAGAGAGCACCCCTGCCGAGGAGGCGCCCGCCGAGCCCGAGGCCACCCCCGAGCCGACGCCGGAGCCCACGCCCGTGCCCGAGTACGAGGGCCTGAGCGTGCAGCCCACCACCTATTATAATGAGGGTGAGCAGCCGACCTACACCGTGACCGACGGCAACAACCTGAACATGCGCAGCGGCCCCGGCACCGACTATGACAAGATCGGTCAGGTGCCCGCCTCCACCGGCGTGACCGCGCTGGGCACCAATGAGGACGGCAGCTGGGTCGTTGTAAACTACAACGGCACCTACGGCTGGCTTAAGACGGAGTTCTTGAACGGGTAAAAGCTCTCTTGCCTCCCCTAGCAGGGGAGGCGGCCCCGCAGGGCCGGAAGGGTTGAACCTTGCGGGCCATCCGAAATATTTAGAGCAATGGCAAGGTTCTCTCCCCCAGCCGCTGCGGCGGCACTGCTCCGCAGCCGGGTCCCTCTGCGAGGGTGACTCCCCACGCAGTGGGGAGTCACCCTCGCAGAGGGGGCCAAGGAGAAATGTATGTTCAACGCACTTTTCACCAAAACAGACGAATACGCAAGACTGGCGCAGGCGCTCGGGGGTCCGGGGGCTTGCGCCTTATTTGGCATACCGGGGTCGGGCCGGGCGATGGTCTATGCCGCGCTGGCGAAGGCCCTCGACAAGCCGCTCTGCATCGTGACGCCCGGTGAGGCCGAGGCGACCCGGTTTGCGGGCGACCTGAACGCACTGGGCGTGGCGGCGGCAGTGTTCCCTGCCCGCGACTATGTGCTGCGCCCCATCGAGGGCACGGGCCGCGAGTATGAATACCGCCGTCTGGCCGTGCTGGGCGACCTCGTCGGCGGGCGGCTGCAGGCCGTCTGCGTGCCCGACGAGGGCCTGACCCAATACACGACGCCGCGGGCGGATTTCTGCGCGAACACCCGCAGCCTGCGCCCCGGCGACACACTGCCCCGCGCCGAGCTGACCGCGCTTTTGTACGGCGCAGGCTATACGCGGCGCGACCAGGTGGACGGCCCGGGTCAGTTTTCGATCCGCGGCGACATTGCGGACATCTACGCGCCCGACATGAAGCAGCCCGCCCGCATGGAGTTTTGGGGCGACGAGATCGACACGATGCACACCTTCGATCTGGCGACCCAGCGCCGCGACGAGCCGATTGAAAAAATCTACGTCTCCCCCGCGCGGGAGATACTGTTCGGTCAGCCCGCCGACGCGGCGGAGAAGATCCGCTCCTATATCAAAAAGGCCCGCGGCAGGCGGCGCACCGCCTTAGAGACCTGCACCGCTGCGGACCTGGCACAGCTGGACAGCGGCGCGATGCCCGTCAACATGGACAAATATCTCACGCTGCGCTATCCCGAGCCTGCGACGATTTTAGACTACTTTGACGATCCGCTGCTGATCCTGGAGGAGCCGGCCTCCCTGCGGGAGGCCGAGCGCGCCACCGCGTTCCGCCGGGGCGAGGAGCTTTCCGCCCTGCTGGAGGACGGCGTGCTGGCGGCAGGGCTGGATAAGCTCTACGCCGAGAGCGGCTGGCTCTGGGCGCAGTGCGCCGCACACCGCACGCTCTGCGCCGAGAACTTTGCCCGCAGCATGCCCGATGTGCCGCTGAAAACCATCGTCAACGCACCCGCCCACACGCTGCCCGCCTGGGGCGGCGAAGTCGCGGCGCTGCTGGAGGACATCCAACCGCTTTGCAGCGGCGGCACGGCGGTCACGGTCATGGCCGGCACGCCCCGTGCGGCGGCAGGTCTGGCCGCCGACCTGCGCACCAAAGGGCTGAACGTCACGACGGACGCGGCGGCGGAGCCGAGCGCCGGGTTGGTGCAGATCCTGCCGGGGCAGCTTTCCGCCGGGTGCAGCCTGCCGTTTGCGAAATACGCCGTGTTTACGGCCCGCGCCTTCGGCGTGAGCGGCGCACAGAAGAAGAAAAAGCGCAATAAAGACGCGCTGAACAGCCTGAGCGAAATCTCGGTGGGCGATCTGGTCGTCCACCAGAACCACGGCATCGGGCGGTACGCGGGCATCCAGCGGATGGCCGTGCAGGGCGTCACAAAGGACTATCTGCGCATCGAGTACGACAAAAAGGACGTGCTGTACGTGCCCGTCACCCAGCTGGACCTTTTGTCCCGCTACACTGCGCCGGGCGACAGCGACAACGTGAAGCTGAGCCGCCTGGGCGGCAGCGATTGGGCCAAGACCCGCAAGAAGGTCAAGGCTGCGACGGAGCAGATGGCGAAGGAGCTGATCGAGCTGTACGCCCGCCGCAAGCAGGCGCACGGCTACGCCTTCCCCGCCGACGACACCTGGCAGGGTGATTTTGAACAGCGCTTTGCCTATGAGGAAACACCCGACCAGCTGACCTGCGCGGCGGACATCAAGCACGATATGGAGGAGCCGTGGCCGATGGACCGGCTGCTCTGCGGTGACGTCGGCGTCGGCAAGACCGAGGTCGCACTGCGCGCCGCGTTCAAATGCGTGATGGGCGGCAAGCAGTGCGCGATCCTGGCCCCCACGACGATTCTGGCGTGGCAGCACTTCAACACCGCGCTGACCCGCATGGAGTCCTTCCCCATCCGCATCGGGCTTTTGTCCCGCTACCGCACCGCCAAGGAGCAGAAGGAGACGCTGCGCGGGCTGAAGGACGGCACCGTGGACATTGTAGTCGGCACGCACCGGCTGCTGTCCGGCGATGTGAAATTCAAGGACCTGGGCCTTGTCATCATCGACGAGGAGCAGCGGTTCGGCGTCAAGCACAAGGAAAAGCTCAAAGAGAGCTTCATCGGCGTCGATATGCTGACGCTGTCGGCCACGCCGATCCCCCGCACGCTGAACATGGCGCTGTCGGGCATCCGCGATATGAGCACAATTGAGCAGCCGCCGTTTGAGCGCCAGCCGATTGAAACCTATGTGCTCGAGTACGACGAGGGCATCGTGTCCGAGGCCATCCGCAAGGAGCTGGCCCGCGGCGGGCAGGTATACTACCTGCACAACCGCGTGGACAACATTGAGGAATGCGCCGCGCGGGTGGGCAAGCTCGTGCCCGGGGCGCGTATCGGCATTGCCCACGGCAAGATGACCGAGGAACAGATTTCGTCGGTGTGGCAGCAATTGCTGGACAACGAGATCGACATCCTTGTCTGCACCACCTTAATTGAGACCGGCGTGGACGTGCGCAACTGCAACACGCTGATTATTGAAAATGCGGACCGCATGGGATTGAGCCAGCTGTACCAGATCCGCGGGCGCGTGGGACGCAGCTCCCGCAAGGCGTATGCGTATTTCACCTTCACACGCGATAAGGTGCTGACCGAGATCGCGGCCAAGCGGCTTTCGGCCATCCGGGAGTTCACGTCGTTCGGGTCGGGCTTCCGCATTGCAATGCGCGACTTGCAGATCCGCGGTGCGGGCAGTCTTTTGGGCCACAGCCAGCACGGCCACATGGAGGCCGTCGGCTACGATTTGTACGTGAAGATGCTGGGTCAGGCCATTGCCGCGGCCCGCGGCGAGGCCCCCGCCCCCGACAAGAGCGACTGCCTGGTGGACATCACCGTGGACGCATTCCTGCCGGAGGAATATATCCCGGACGCTGCCGGGCGCATCGAGGCATACAAGCGCATTGCGGCCATCGAGACGACGAGCGACGCCGAGGACGTGCTCGACGAGCTGATCGACCGCTACGGCAGCCCGCCCAAGAGCGTGCAGGGGCTGGTGGACGTCTCCCTCGTGCGCGTGACCGCAGCCCGCGTCGGCATTGCGGAGATCGTCCAGCGCGGCGACCAGCTGATTTTGTATAGTGACATCGTCGGGCCAAAGCAGCTGGGCGAGGTCATGGAAAAGTTCCCGCATCGGGTGCTGTACAATGCACTGGGCCGACCCTATTTCAGCCTGCGCTTGCAGAAGGGCGAAAGCCCGCTGGTGCTGCTGCGGGATGTGGTGACCCTGCTGCCGGGGGCACAGAATCAGCCACAGACAAAGCCATAAAAAATAAGCACCTGTTTGCTGCGGTAAAAAGCAGTAAACAGGTGCTTTGCTTTTGGGGTAAGACGCTGAAATTTCTTTGGTCCTTTCTTTACAAAGAAAGGACAGAGGGGGCCAAGTGCCGGGCAGCCGTAAACGGGCAGAGTCCCTCAGGCGGCTTCGCCCGCGTCTAAAGCCTCCCCTCCCAGGGGAGGTGGCCGAGCGCCAGCGATGGCCGGAGGGGCTTTGTCGGGCGTGCATTACACCGCCCGTTTTTTCCCCTTGCATCACTCAAACACGTTCTCCTCATCCTCCACCACTTCACCAACGTGGTTTCCCTCGCTATCCAGCCCGCGCTTGTCCAGCATATAGTGCACAAATTCCCGCGCCAGGCCGTAGAAGGTCGCAAAGAGCGGCACGCCGACGACCATGCCCACAAGACCGAACAGGTCGCCGCCGACCACGATGGAAAACAGGATCCACAAGGCAGAGATGCCGATGGACGAGCCCAGGATCTTCGGGCCGATGAAGTTGCCGTCCACCTGCTGGATGACCAGAATCAGCACGCCGAAGATGACCGCCTGGATCGGGTCAACCAACAGCAGAATGAAGATGCTGGGGATCGCTCCGATGAAGGGGCCAAATACCGGGATAATATTCGTGATGCCGATAAACACACTGATGAGCAGTGCAAAATCGAGCCGCAGGATCGCCATTGCCACAAACGTGATAACGCCGATGATGGCCGAGTCAATGATCTTGCCCACAAAGAAGCCCGTGAAATTCACGTTGGCATAATGGCAGATGCGCAGCGTGTTTTCCGCAGCCTTTTCCGGCAGGAAGGCGTGCGCCAGCGTGCGCAGCTGATGGAGCAGATGCTCCTTGTCCGCCAGCATATAGATGCTGGCCGCAATCGAGGTGAAAATCGCCACAAAGTTCGATGCCACGCTGCCGATGCTGGCCACGATCTGCGGCATGGCGGCGCTGGCCATGTTGTAGATTTCCTTGACCATCGCCTCGGAATCGTCCAGCACTTTTGTGGCCGACGACAGGTCAACGCCGAAGCGCTCCTGAACCATGCCCAGCATATCCTGTACGCTGTGTATGTAGCTTGGGAAGTTCGTAAACAGCATGGCGATGCTGTCCACGATCTGCGGGATGACCAGCCATGCCAGCAGCACAAGCAGCAGAATTGCCACCAGATACGCCAGAAGGATCGCGAATCCGCGCGTCTTTTTCTTCTCTTTAAACAGCTTTGTGTAGAAGAACTTGACCATCGGGTCAAGCACATAGGCAATGACTATGCCGCCCGCAAACGGCGACACGATGCCGATAAACACACCGATTTTCCCCAGAAAGTACCCCAGATTGTTCAAAGCCAGATACAGCGCAATACAGGCCCCGACCACGCAGAACCAGTCCAGCATCGTTTCCGGCTTTTTGGTCCAGATATGTTCCTCTTTCAAATGCTCCGCTCCTTTTACATCATTTTACAAGAGTATTGTACGCTATGCACGCCTGTATTGCAAGGAATAACTTGTTAATTTTCTTGCGGCCCGCCTGGTAAATTCCGGCGCGGCTCACCGTTTTCATCCAGGCCGCGGGCCGTCAGCCCTGCCCCGACAGCCTGTTTGAGCAGCGCCGCCAGCACGGCCAGCGTCGGCACGCCCAGCACCATGCCCGGGATGCCGAACCACGCCCCGCCCACCACGATGGCCAACAGCACGCCCAGCCCCGGCAGGCCGGTGGCCCCGCCCAGAATGCGCGGCGCAATAAAGTTGCCGTCCACCTGCTGGACCACAAAAATAATGATGGCAAATTCTGCCGCTTTCCAGGGCAATTCCAGCAGCAGGATGATGAGCCCCGGCACCGCACCGAGGAACGGCCCCAGCACCGGGACAATGTTTGTCACGCCGACCAGCACGGCCAGCAGCGGCGCGTATTCCAGCCCGAAGATCGACATCAGCGCAAATGTTTCCCCGCCCACGAGCAGGGCGTCCACCAGCTGCCCGCCGATGTAGCCGCTGAAAATTTTGTTGGCAAGGCGGCAGATTTCCAGCACACTGCCCGCGGCACGCGGCGGCAGCGCCGCGTGCAGACACGCCCGGGCCGCGCGGAGCAGCGCCTCCTTGCCGGAGAGCAGGTAGATGCTGGCGGCCAGTGCCACCACGGCGTTGCCCGCAGCCCCCGCCGCGCCGGAGACGAAATCCGCCGCCGCACGCGCCGCACTGTGGGACAAACCGCCGAACCAATTTTGCAGTGCCGTGCCCACCGTCTGCACAAGCTGTTCCGCCGTGGCCGTATCGATGCCGAACGTATTTTGCACCCAGACCAGCAGGCCGCGGATGGTCTCCTCATACGCGCCGAGCCGCCCGGCAAAGGTCGTCACGCTCTGCACGAGCTGCGGGACGACGAGCGCCGCCAAAAGCGCCAGCGCACCGAAAAACAGCGCATAGCTGACGGCCATCGCCCCGCCGCGCCTGCCGCCAAAGAGCTTTTGTGCAAAAAAGCGCGTGGGTATGTCCAGTACATAGGCCAGCAGCAGCCCCCAGCCAAACGGTGCCAGCAGCCCGAGAAACGCCCCGGCCCCGCGCAGCACGCCCGGCAGCCAGTCTGCCGCGGCAAACACCGCCGCGACGCCCGCCGCCAGCAGCAACCAGTCCTTCATCGTGTGGGGTGTGCGGTCAAAACAGTTTTTCATTGTCGCTCCTCCTGTTTTGTGGTACACTGTTTACAGCGCATAATTTGTTCACCTTAGGCAACACCGCATAATTCCCGCCTTACGGCTTAAGCACCGCTCCGGCGGCTGCGGCACGGCATCTGCGTTGCCAAAATGCTCGATAATACACAAAGTATTATCTGCGCTTTTGGCTTAGCAGCTGCCGCACCTCGCTCGCCGTATCGGCACTTAGAATTATGCGGTATTGCCCTTACTTGCTTCTGTTATACCACTTTTTTTCAAAAAGTAAAGAGCTGTATGATTGGAAATTACAATAATTTACGTAAAATCGATGTTTTCGTAAAAATCCTTGTCAGTGCCCGCCTGCCGGGCGCGTCGGTGCTGTAGGGGGCGGTGTCCCCCGACGCCCCGCGTAGGGGGCAAGACCCCTCCCTGCAAAGCCTCTCGAAAGAGTGCTGCAATCCTTTGCACTTTTCCTGCAGTTTTGTAAAATTTCTCCGGCAATCTTGACAGAATACCGTCATAATGTTACAGTGGTCACAAAGCCGCTTTCTGTCCCTGAAAGGAGATTTCCATGTGGTTTGATACGATTTTATGGCTGGTTGCCGTCGTGGCGTTTATCGTGGTCGAGGCCGCCACAACGGCGCTTGTCTCGGTCTGGTTTGCGGTGGGCGCTGCCGCGGCCATGCTGGTCAGCTTTTTTGATGTCGGCTTTGGCTGGCAGATGCTTGTTTTTGCCGTTGTATCGGCCATTACGCTCAGCCTGATGCTGCCCCGGCTCATCAGTCGGCGCGGCGCGCACCGTGCCCCTGTCACGAACGGCTCGCCGCTGACCATCGGCAAGCAGGGCGTTGTGCTTGTGGACATTGAGCCCGGCCTTCCGGGCCGGGTCCGCGTGGATGGCCTGGACTGGCAGGCCCGCGCCGAGGTCACACTCCCGCAGGGCACCCGCTGCAAGGTCGTGGCCGTGGACGGTGCGATCCTTATTGTCGCTCCCGTGACCGCTGACGCGGCTGCGGTTTAAATCACAAAGAAAAAAGGAGGACCCCAAAATGCTGTTAGTCTTTGCCATCCTGCTCATCATTATTCTGGTTGTTTTGGTGCGTTGCATCGTTATTGTGCCGCAGTCCAACGCCTATGTCACCGAATGGCTCGGCGTCTACAAGGATACCTGGGGCGCGGGCCTGCACATCCGTACGCCGTTTGTCGAGCGCATCTCCCGCAAGGTCTCGCTGAAGGAGGAGGCCGCCGACTTCCCGCCGCAGCCCGTCATCACCCGCGACAACGTCACGATGATGATCGACACCGTCGTTTTCTTTCAGGTGTTTGACGCCAAGATGTACGCCTACGGCGTGAACCGCCCGATCCAGGCCATCGAGAACCTGTCCGCCACGACGCTGCGTGACATCATCGGCTCGATGACGCTCGACGAGACCCTGACGAGCCGCGACCTCATCAACACGAAGATTACCGCCAGCCTTGACGAGGCCACGGACCGCTGGGGCATCAAGGTCAACCGCGTCGAGCTGAAAAACATCGAGCCGCCGGTGGAGATCCGCCAGGCCATGGAGAAACAGATGAAGGCGGACCGCGAGAAGCGCGCCTCCATCCTGCTGGCCGAGGGCGAAAAGCAGGCTGCCATCACCCGCGCCGAGGGCGAAAAGGAGTCCGCCATCCTGCGTGCCGAGGCCGTGAAGCAGCAGCGCATCCGCGAGGCCGAGGGCGAAGCCGAAGCCCTGCTGACCGTCCAGAAGGCACAGGCCGATGCCATCCGCATGATCAACGAGGCGAACCCCAACCACAACTATCTGGCCCTGCGCAGCATGGAGGCCATGGAGAAGGTCGCTGACGGCAAGGCCACCAAGCTGATCGTGCCCAGCGACATGCAGAATCTCGCCGCAACCGTGTCCGCGATCAAGGAGATCTCCGGCGAAGTGACCGAATAAAATTTTACATTCTGTTTTCCCTGCCCGCGGTGTTCTGCCGCGGGCAGTTTTTGTGGGGACGAACGCTGGCGGCAAGGCGCGAAAGCCCCGCCCGCACTGCTCCTTTCCCGCAATTTTTTCTTGCGTTTTCCACAAAATCAGGTTATAATATAAGCAGAATAGTATGCCTTTTTGCGCATACTACATAAAATATTGTGAGGTGTATCAGTATGAAGGAACCTATGGTCATCACTATGGCGCGTGAGTACGCATCCGGCGGCAGCGAGATCGCACAGGCTGTTGCTGACAAGCTGGGTATTCCCTTATATAATAAGGAGCTGATCACCCTTGCCGCCAAAAAGAGCGGTCTGACCGAGGAGGCCATTGCCGCCAGCGAGAACCAGCGCAGCGGCAGCCTGATCTACAGCCTGTACATGATGGGCAACACGATGCCCCTGGCTGACCAGGTCTACATTTTGCAGAGCAACGTCATCAAGGAGCTGGCCGCCGAGGGTCCCTGCGTCATTCTGGGCCGCTGCGGTGACTACGTCCTGCGTGAGCGCCCCAACGTGCTGCGCACCTTCGTCTACGCGCCGCTGGAGACCCGCATCCAGTTTGCCAAGAGCCGCCCCGACGCCAAGGACATGCCGGACCGCCTGTGGGAGACCCAGCTGGCCAAGCATGACCGCGCCCGTGCAAGCTACTACAACTATTACACCGAGAACCGCTGGGGCGAGGCCAAGAACTACGATCTGTGCCTGAATGCGACCCTGGGCCGCGAGGCCTGCGCCGACCTGATCGTGGCCGCCGCCAGGGCTATGCAGGAAGCCGACAAGTAAAAAGGAGCCTTACACTATGCTGCGCTATGTCAAAAACGGAATGCTGCTGTTGAGCGTCGCGTATATCGTCATCGGTATGCTGCTGCTCATCATGCCCGAGACCAGTCTGCTCTGGATCTGCAACATTTTTGGTGTTGTGGTGCTTATCACCGGCATTGTCTGCCTGATCCAGTATGCCCGTATCCGCGGCACCGGCTTTACCGCGCCGTTCATGCTGGTGGGCGGCGTCATCACGGCGGGGCTGGGCATCTTCACGCTGGCAAAACCGCAGGTAGTGACCAGCTTTCTGCCCGTTGTGTTCGGCATCTTCATCGTCGTTGACGGCCTGAGCCGCATCGGTACCGCCATTGACCTTGCCAAGCGCAAGGGGCAGAAATGGTGGTTGCTGCTGCTGTTCAGCATCGTATCCGTTGCCCTGGGCGTACTGCTGGTGCTGCACCCGTTTGATGCGGCGGTCAGCGCCGTCATGCTCTGCGGCATCCTGCTGATCGCCGAAGGTGCGCTGAATTTAGGCTGCATTCTCTACGCCGCCATGGAGCTGCGCACACTGGACCGCATGGCCTCTGCCGCCGCCAATGCGGCCTTGGGTGCCATCGGCGACGCCCTGGACGAGGCCGAAGCCGCCGAGCGCGATGTCGGCAGCGACGGCCCTGTGGTGTACGACGCCGAGAGCAAGGATGTGTCGGAGGACGGTGAATAACCGTTCCGTGACACCGTAGGGGCGCATTCTATATGCGCCCGCAGCGCCGTGCCATCAGCAAACGGGCACGGGCGGATATAGAATCCGCCCCTACAAGCTCCGTTTGTCCTTATTTTGTTTCCCGCGCGAAGGATCGCGAGTTATTTTTAAAGGAGAGAGCCCCTATCCATGTATGACCTTATCATCGTAGGCGCCGGCCCTGCCGGCATTTTCACCGCGCTGGAGCTGCTGCGCAAGAGCAGCACCCCCCACAAAATTTTGCTCGTCGAAAAGGGCAAGCCTGTGGAAAAGCGCCACTGCCCCAAGGATAAAACCGGCGTCTGCGTAAACTGCAAGCCGACCTGTGCCATCACCACCGGCTTTTCCGGCGCGGGCGCATTCTCGGACGGCAAGCTGTCCCTGTCCTATCAGGTCGGCGGCGAGCTTCCCGACCTGATAGGCGAGGATTTCGCGCAGGAGCTTATTGACTACACCGATAAAATTTACCTCGAGTTTGGCGCCGACCCGAAGGTCGAGGGCATCTACGAGGGTCCCGACATCAAGGACATCCGCAAGCGCGCCATTCAGGCGGGTCTGCAGCTCGTTGACTGCCCCATCCGCCATCTGGGCACCGAGAAGGCCCAGCAGCTCTACCTGAACATCCAGAACTATCTGGCCGACGCCGGTGTTGAGATGCTGTTCAGTACCGAGTGCGAGAACATCATCCTCGAGGATTCCGTCTGCAAGGGCGTCCGCCTGCGCGAGAAGGACGGCGTCCGCGACGTCTACTCCAAGCAGGTCGTTATTGCCACGGGCCGCCGCGGTGCGGACTGGCTGGAAAAGATCTGCGCCGAGCACAACATTGCCCACAAGCCCGGCACCGTTGACATCGGCGTCCGTGTTGAGTGCCGCAACGAGATCATGGAGAAGATCAACAAGGTCCTGTATGAGGGCAAGCTGATCGGCTACCCGGCCCCGTGGCGCAACAAGGTGCGCACCTTCTGCCAGAACCCCGGCGGCTTCGTTGCGCAGGAGAACTACGACAACGATCTGGCCGTCGTCAACGGCCACAGCTTCAAGGAGAAAAAGAGCAACAACACGAACCTGGCCATTCTGGTCAGCCACAACTTCACCGAGCCGTTCAACCAGCCCATCGCCTACGCGCAAAAGGTCGGTGAGCTGACGAACATGTTGGGCGCGGGCCACATTTTGGTGCAGCGCTACGGCGATATTCTGGACGGCAAGCGCACTTGGGCCAACGAGCTGGCCCGCACGAACGTCCGCCCGACGCTGAAGGACGCCGTGGCCGGTGACATCACCGCCGCCATGCCCTACCGCGCCATGGTCAACATCATCGAGTTCATCAAGATGATGGACGAGGTCGTGCCCGGCTTTGCCAGCCCCGAAACGCTGCTGTACAGCCCTGAGCTGAAGTTCTACTCCAACAAGGTCAAGATGGACACCGATCTGGAGACGAACATTGCGGGCCTGCACTGCCTGGGCGATTCCTCCGGCTGGACCCGTGGCCTGATGATGGCCTCCGTCATGGGCGTCCTGATGGGCCGCAAGCTGATGGAGAAGCACGAGTTCTGATTTTTCGGGGACACGGGTGTTCTTTTCTTAGAAGAAAAGAACCAAAAGAATTTTAAACATAAGCAAGGGGAGAGCGCCGGAGACGGTGCTCTCCCCTTTTTGCAGGCGGCGAGTGGCGGCGGCATGAGGGCATGCCGCCCTACGCACTCACTTTATGTCATTCGTAGGGCGGGATGCCCCCATCACGCCGCGGGCAGGCATCCACTTTACTGCCAGCCTGCAGGGGGCGGCGTCCCCGACGCCCCGCACCCACTTCCCGCAAAAAAATTGCAAAAATCTCCAAAACACCCGCTCCGTGTGACAACTTTGCAACATCTGGGGTGTAGGATAGGGGCAAACCAGGCACAGAAAGACTAACTATTAAAAGTCAAGCCCCAAAACAAAATTTTCAAGAGAAAT
>OOBM01001032.1_pt1 | contig 17573 bp, 9 predicted proteins | sample 1671581 | NCBI WGS metagenome assembly OOBM01 (sample SAMN06348171, study PRJEB24527) | human gut metagenome
CGGCACGACCTTATCCTGACCGTGCTGCTCAATGAGGAGTTCGGCCTGCTGGATTTCTACACCAACGAGTTCTCCAAGTGTCACGACAGGGTGTCTTCCATCGAAACCTTTATCGTCTATAAGGGATTCAGCCTGAAGGTGCCCTATATTCTGTAGCCGCCCCGGCGGTCTGCGGAGTTTTTCGAGTCGGCGGGGCGTCCCGTCGGCTTTCTGGCGTCGCACAGGCGGCGCGGGATTTCGCACAAACAGGGACTGTTAAACGGAGTCATTCATGTTGCATCAAACGGCATTACACGCAACGCATGAGGCCCTCGGCGCCACGCTGGTTGATTTCGGCGGTTGGGATATGCCGCTCTGGTATCCCACCGGCGCGGTGAAGGAACATCTCGCCGTCATCCAGCACGCCGGACTGTTCGATATCGGGCATATGGCCGGGCTCATGGTTTCCGGCCCCGACGCGCTGGAAGCGCTTCAGTGGGCCTTTACCAAGGATTTGTCCTTGTCCGGTCCGCGTGCCGCTTACGGCGCGTTCCTCGATGCGTCCGGCGGCGTGGTGGATGACGCCATCGTAATGACGGAGAACATCTATATCCGTATTGAAAAAGGAATGAGTCCGAAAGAAGCGGGAATAGAGGGAGCCAAAGAGATCTTCTTTGCCGTTATTTCAACGACCATCACACTGGTTGCAGTATTCTTCCCGATTGTCTTCATGCAAGGTATGACAGGACGTTTGTTCCGGGAATTCAGTATTGTAATTTCGGGTTCTGTCATTATCTCTTCATTTGCGGCACTGACTTTCACTCCGATGCTGGCCACGAAGTTACTCATCAAACGTGAAAAACAAAACTGGTTCTACACTAAGACGGAACCGTTTTTTGAAGGGATGAACCGATGGTACAGCCGTTCGCTCGCTGCTTTTTTGCGTAAGCGCTGGCTGGCACTTCCGTTCACTTTTATAACCATCTGCCTGATCGGTTTCTTATGGAATGCTATTCCGGCAGAAATGGCTCCGCTTGAAGACCGGTCGCAAATCTCTATCAACACCCGAGGTGCGGAAGGTGTCACTTATGAATATATCCGTGACTATACCGAAGATATCAACCAGCTTGTAGATTCTATTCTGCCGGATGCGGAAGCGGTAACAGCACGTGTATCCAGTGGTAGCGGAAACGTACGCATTACACTGAAAGACATGAAAGACCGCGACTACACGCAGATGGAAGTTGCGGAAAAGATATCAAAGGCCGTACAGAAAAAGACCATGGCACGCTCGTTCGTACAACAGCAGTCTTCTTTCGGCGGACGCCGGGGAAGTATGCCTGTTCAATACGTACTCCAGGCTACCAATCTGGAAAAGCTGCAGGAGGTATTACCACAGTTCATGGCCAAAGTATATGAGAATCCGGTTTTCCAGATGGCAGACGTAGACTTGAAGTTCAGTAAACCGGAAGCCCGTATCAGAATCAACCGTGACAAAGCGAGCGTAATGGGAGTCAGTACTAAAAATATCGCCCAAACGCTGCAATACGGATTGAGCGGCCAGCGTATGGGATATTTCTATATGAACGGAAAGCAGTATGAAATTTTGGGTGAAATCAACCGCCAGCAACGAAACAAGCCTGCCGATCTGAAAGCTATCTATATCCGCAGCAATAATGGCGATATGATACAGTTGGACAACCTGATTGAGTTGGAAAACGGTATCGCCCCTCCCAAACTGTACCGTTACAACCGATTTGTATCAGCCACAATTTCCGCCGGACTGGCTGACGGAAAGACCATCGGACAAGGACTGGATGAAATGGATAAGATTGCCAAGGAAACATTGGACGATACTTTCCGTACCGCATTATCCGGAGACTCCAAGGAATACCGTGAAAGTTCTTCGAGCCTGATGTTTGCTTTTATACTGGCTATCCTTCTGATTTATCTGATCCTGGCAGCACAGTTTGAAAGTTTCAAGGACCCGTTGATTATCATGTTAACAGTGCCTTTGGCTATTGCCGGAGCCTTGGTATTCATGTATTTCGGAGATATCACAATGAATATTTTCAGTCAGATCGGTATTATCATGCTGATTGGTCTCGTGGCTAAAAACGGTATCCTGATCGTGGAATTCGCCAATCAAAAACAAGAAGCAGGCGAGGATAAGATGAGTGCCATCAAAGATGCCGCATTACAGCGTCTGCGCCCAATTCTGATGACAAGTGCTTCTACTGTACTGGGACTTATTCCATTGGCATTTGCCAGCGGAGAAGGCGCCAATCAGCGTATCGCCATGGGTACGGCTGTAGTAGGTGGTATGGTTGTTTCCACACTGCTTACTATGTATATCGTGCCGGCCATCTACAGTTATATTTCGACTAACCGAATCAAAATAACAAAAGAATGAAACAGAAAGGTATTTGCATGAAACGAATCATATACATAGTTACCGCATGTGTCTTCGTATCAGTTTCTACAGTGAAGGCACAGCGAATCTATTCCCTAAGAGACTGCCTGGAAGAAGGGCTGCAAAACAATTATTCTCTGCGCATCGTCCATAACGAAGAACAGATCAGCAAGAATAACGCGACACTTGGAAATGCGGGTTATCTGCCTACTTTGGACTTTTCTGCCGGATATACCGGAAACCTGGACAATATCGAGACGAAAGCCCGCGCCACCGGAGAGGTCACCAAGAATAATGGAGTCTACGACCAGACAGTTAACGTCGGCCTCAACCTCAACTGGACCATCTTCGACGGATTCAATATCAGCACTACGTACAAGCAACTAAAGGAACTGGAACGGCAGGGCGAAATCAATACCCGCATTGCCATTGAAGACTTCATCGCCGATCTTGCCTCGGAATACTACAACTTCATCCAGCAAAAGATCCGTTTGAAGAACTTTCATTATGCGATGTCACTTTCCAAAGAACGCTTGCGTATAGCAGAAGCAAGCCATCTTGTCGGTAAATTCTCGGGGCTGGATTATCAGCAAGCCAAAGTGGACTTCAATGCGGACAGTGCCCAATACATCAAGCAACAGGAATTGCTGCACTCCTCACGCATCCAACTTAATGAATTGATGGCCAACAATAATGTAAATCAGATTATCGTCATCAAAGATTCTACCATTGACGTACACAGTGACTTACTGTTCGACGATTTATGGAATGCTACCTTATCCACCAATGCTTCTTTGCTGAAAGCCGACCAGAACACCGTACTGGCACAGCTGGATTACAAAAAGATCAACTCCCGCAACTATCCATACCTCAAACTGAATACCGGCTATGGATATACCTTTAATAAGTATGATATCAATGCAAATAGCAGAAGAGGCAACTTAGGCTTTAATGCCGGAGTTACTGTCGGTTTTAATATCTTCGACGGCAACCGCCGCCGTGAAAAGCGCAACGCAACCCTTGCCTTCAAGAATCGTCGTCTGGAACGACAGGAACTGGAGTTAGCCCTTCGTTCCGATCTCAGCAACTTGTGGCAAGCATACCGTAATAATCTTCAGCTGCTGAATCTGGAACGGCAGAATCTTGTGACTGCCAAAGACAATCATGATATCGCCATGGACCGTTATATACAGGGAGACCTTTCCGGTTTTGAAGTACGCGAGGCACAAAAGAGTCTGCTGGATGCCGAAGAACGTATTCTCTCGGCAGAATACAACACCAAACTTTGCGAAATTTCACTACTGCAAATCAGCGGAAAAATCACCAAATATCTGGAGCAATAAAACATTGATTCTCCTGTTTTCATTGGGCTAATCATCTGATAAAAGCGATTAGCCCAATTTTTATGCCATTAAGAACAGATATTACCCTTCATTCCCGACCTTTTCTTCTACATTTGCACACACCATAACATTCACTTAACAATAGAAGTCATGAGACAAACAGCCTTTTTCTTTCTGTTACTTTTCATTCAGACCGGAGTTTCAGCCCAAACAACAGATTACAGGAAACAACAGAATTACAAAGAATGGGTACACCTCGCTCCCAAGTTCAATGATGCCTTTTTCCGGACAGAAGAAGCACAACGCATCGGAGACAATGTATTATTGTATCAGCAAGTCACGGGAGGCTGGCCCAAAAACATTTACATGCCGGCAGAACTGACAGAGCAGGAATACACCAAAGCATGGAATGCGAAAGGAGACGTCAACCAAAGTACCATTGACAACAACGCCACGACAACCGAAATTCAATATCTGGCCCGTCTTTATCAAGCTACACAAAAAGAGAAATACAAAGAAGGAGTACTGAAAGGTATCCAATATCTGCTCAAAGCACAATATGACAATGGCGGATGGCCTCAGTTTTATCCGCGTCCTACAGGATACTATATCCAAATCACCTACAATGATAACGCAATGGTCAGAGTCATGCAGCAGTTACGGGAAATCTACGAAAAGCAGTCCCCTTATACTTTCATCCCCGATGAAACCTGCCAGCAAGCACGTAAAGCCTTTGACAAAGGAATAGAATGTATCCTCCGGACACAGGTTCGCCAAAACGGGGAACTGACAGTATGGTGCGCGCAGCATGACCGCATCACACTGGAGCCCTGCAAGGCACGTGCATATGAGTTGCCTTCATTGAGCGGACAAGAATCTGACAATATCGTGCTTTTGCTCATGTCTCTCCCCCATCCATCGGAAAAAGTAATTGAATCGATAGAATCAGCCGTCAAATGGTTCAAGAAGTCCGAAATAAAAGGAATACAAAAAGAATACTTCACCAACAGTGACGGAAAAAGAGATTACCAGATGATCCCTTGCGAAGATTGTCCCGTACTATGGGCACGTTTTTATGAACTGGACACCAATCGTCCTTTCTTCTCCGACCGCGACGGAATTAAAAAATACGATATCTCAGAAATCGGACATGAACGCCGGAACGGATATAGCTGGTACAATAAAGACGGCAGCAAAGTACTGGCAAAATATGAGAAATGGAAGAAGGAATTAAATAGGAAATAATACCGGAGGATGCGATAAGAGGGGATGTCAAAAGTCAATAGTAACTAAACTCTCCTCCTTCCTGAAGGAGTTTAGTTACTATTGACTTTTGATAACCTCTCATCTATTTCTATTTTCTATGACTATCCTACTATATATTTAGCAACCTTTCCTGCACGATAGATCAGCCATACCAATCCCCATGAAACGGCGAAAGCAAGAATAGCGGCTACAGGTATCTGCAAACCAATCGGCATATTAATAGCTCTCATCAGCACGACCGACGGCCCTGTAAAGAAATAATGTATCATATAAATACCGAATCCGCAAACAGTGAGATTCGCCAATGCCTTTTTCATCCTTTCCGAGTTCACTTTTACTTTCTTTGCCAACATAAACACAGGTATCGTCATCATTACAACATTAAGAGAACAATAGGTAAAGAAGAGTTCCAGCATCTCATCCGTATATTCCGGCAATGCGGTTATATGCCTGAAACCTAAGAATGTCACCGCATAACCGACTGCAAACATCGGAATGCCAATCGCCAACGTTTTCTTCAAGCTCCATTCCAGATTTTTCAGATAATGCCCCAACAACAGATAGCCATTGAAACCGGCAAAAGCATACAGCATTCCAAAAGAGTTCCATGAACAGGTTCCCCATAAATAATTAGAAACAAACTGATAATAATAAGGAAGCAGCAAAGTTACCCCCCAAGCCAGCAGAAACATCAGTTTGGCACGTTCCGAAGCCTTCTCTACCCAAGCTGAGAAAACCGGCAAATACAGATACAGCCCGATAAGCAGATAAATATACCACATATGCACGGCTAAAATGGAGAAGTTGAACGGAATCATCAAAATATATTCCAAAGATACAGAGAATGATTGCTGCATCACTTCCTCTCCCGCATACGGGAAGAAATCAAGAATAATCTGAGGATTCAGTCCCAACAGGCCTGTAATCCAAGGGAACAGATTATAGAGCACCGACCATATCAGGAACGGATAAAAGACGCGGGGAATACGTTTCTTGTAAAAAGTAGAAGCATCACCTCTTACAGGCAGAAGCAATGCACCGGTAATCATCACAAACAGAGGCACGCACGGACGCAGTACAGATCCGTAAATAGCCCCCCAAAGTTTTATTTCTCCGATATTCGGAGCCGTGCCGGGATAAAAATTAAACGGATCGGTGCAATGACAGCAGACAACTGTAAACATCGCAATAAAACGAACGACATCCAGCCAAACAATATGCTGGTTCTTTTGATTGGATAAATTCATCACTAGTGGTTTCATGGTGTTTTAATTATTAGATAAGCAAGTTTATAAAAAAAGGGATACCCATACGAAAACTGACAGGTATCCCAAATGAATGTTTATGTAATCAACCGCAAGAATAACTTGCCATTACTTATTACTTGTTATTTGGCACAACGTGGTTTTATCTGTTTGAAGAAGTCATTTCCTTTGTCATCTACCAAAATAAATGCCGGGAAATCTTCCACTTCAATTTTCCAGATTGCTTCCATGCCCAGTTCCGGATATTCTACGCACTCAATGCTCTTGATGTTGTTCTGAGCAAGGATTGCAGCCGGTCCGCCGATAGAACCCAGATAGAAGCCGCCATATTTCTGACAAGCATCTGTAACCTGCTGGCTACGGTTACCTTTCGCCAACATAACCATGCTGCCACCGTGGCTCTGGAACAGCTCAACATACGAGTCCATACGTCCGGCAGTTGTCGGGCCCATTGAACCGCAAGCCATACCAGCCGGAGTCTTGGCCGGACCAGCATAGTAAATAGGATGATCCTTGATATACTGAGGCAAATCTTCTCCACGATCCAAGCGTTCTTTCAGTTTAGCGTGAGCGATGTCACGGCCAACGATGATAGTACCGTTCAGTGACAGACGAGTAGATACAGGATATTTGGTCAGTTCTTTCAGAATCTCAGCCATCGGACGGTTCAGATCAATCTTCACTACATCACCTTCACCGGCCTGACGCAATTCTGCCGGAATCAGGCTACCCGGATTTGAATCCAGTTTCTCAATCCAGATACCATCTTTATTGATTTTACATTTGATGTTACGGTCGGCAGAACAAGATACGCCCAGACCTACCGGACAAGAAGCACCGTGACGAGGCAGACGAATGATACGAACATCATGTGCCAGATATTTACCGCCGAATTGTGCACCCAGACCGATCTTGTGAGCTTCTTCCAGTACTTGTTTTTCCAGTTCGATATCACGGAAAGCACGGCCAAATTCATTTCCCGTAGTCGGCAGATTATCGTAGAAGTGAGTAGAAGCCAGTTTCACTGTCAGCAGGTTCTTCTCAGCAGAAGTACCGCCGATCACAAAAGCGATATGATAAGGAGGACAAGCGGCAGTTCCCAGAGTCTTCATTTTTTCCACCAGGAACGGAACCAGTGTACCAGGGTTCAAAATTGCTTTTGTTTCCTGATACAGATATGTTTTGTTGGCAGAACCACCACCTTTCGTTACGCAGAGGAATTCGTATTCCATGCCTTCGGTAGCTTCGATGTCAATCTGTGCAGGCAGGTTACATTTTGTATTTACCTCATCATACATATTCAGAGGCGCATTCTGAGAGTAACGCAGGTTTTCTTCGGTATATGTTTTGTAAACACCCAGTGACAGAGCTTCCTCGTCGGTATAGCCGGTCCACACTTGCTGTCCCTTTTCACCGTGGATAATAGCAGTACCGGTATCCTGACAGAATGGAAGTACACCTTTGGCAGCCACTTCCGCATTACGCAGGAAAGTCAGTGCTACGTACTTATCGTTCTCGCTGGCTTCCGGATCACTCAGAATCTTAGCAACCTGTTCATTGTGCGAACGGCGAAGCATGAATGACACATCACGAAAAGCTGCATTTGCCATCGCAGTCAAGCCTTCTTTCTCAATTTTCAGGATAGGATTTCCTTCAAACTCGCTTACCGATACATAGTCTTTTGTAAGCAGATAATACTCAGTGGTATCTTTTCCCTTTTCAAACATGGGCTGATACTTAAACGGAGGTGTTGCCATAATTTCTTATTTTATTACGTAATGTTAGTTAGTGAGGCAAAGGTAGTAATTAAAAATAAAGAATGATAACGGAAGAATGAAGAATTAAGAATGAATAACGCAGAAAGGAACTATGCCCACCGCAACAAGAATTTATTCTCATTGCAGTGAGAACTTTTTCTCATGCCTATGAGTATTTTTTCTCACTGCGATGAGAAAATTTTCTCATTGTGGTGAGAATTTTTTCTCATCGAGATGAGAATGGTCTGAGAACTTTAGATCACAATAACTACTGTTAATGAGGCGACTAACCAATAAGCCGACTTTAGATTTTACTCTTGAATGGACCCGATTCTTTTGATCAATTCATTGCCAAGCGCAGTTTTGTCCTCAATATGCTTCAAGACAGCCGTCACAAACGTGTTACTTTCAAAATCACCACGTACTTGTTCGAAGTCCTGCTTCATTTCATCGTGAGAACCATCGGCTCCGAATCCTGTCATCGAAGACAGCGAGAACTCTTTACGGGCATCATCATATACCATTTTATCAAGACCGACTACCGCCTCTTTCCACGCTTTTACGATACGGATTATGTCCTGTGCCGTTATTTCGTCCGGATTCAAGCCGTAAAACTCCTGAATCTTGTTGTAAGCCCAGGTCCATTCATACGTATAATAATTCTCATGCATTTCCGCAAAGCTGGCGTTGATGGACTTTAACCGGTTGACAGAACCATTTTCGATGCCATCGAGCAGACGGTCTATTTCACTCTTAGGAGCGATCAGTCCGGACATATCCACCCATTCGCCGGTTCCGATTTCCGTGTCCGGTTTCAGACGCTGGCGTATTTCTTCGTTGCTCTGGAAATTAATGCCTTCCAGGCGTTTTATGATGGAGTTACCCAAAAACTTATGAATAGCGATCTCATAAAAACGGATACCATTATTTAAAGAGGAGTTCTTGATCTTTGCGCTCTGATAGGAATAGATTTCAGATGTTTCGCCGGATACCCGCTTAAGCTCTTTCAGAATAGAACGTCCCTTGAACATTTTCTGAATGGTGTATGGACTCAGAAGATTATAATTGATATAATCCAATCGGTTCGGGTCTTTCCGCTTGTCACGTTTCGGCCACTTCTGGGCATCACGGATGGTACCCACACTACGCAGGTTGACACCGGGTACAAGGTAGGTGGTATTATTCTGCTCTATCAAGTAAGAGAACGGCAGGTTCGAAGTATCAGAATGGTTGACATGGCGCCCCATTACCAAAGAGAATGCCCCTACCCTTGCAGGCCATAGGATGTACGAATCGGAAGTCGTCTTGGCACCACGTTCCAAAGTGCCTTGATGGATAGGTCCTAACTTATACATATGGTTACTCTGATTGGACCCCGAACCCGCATTCATAAACGAGAACATACCGGCAATCAATAAAGTCGATTTGTGGTGAGTCACCGTGAAAGGTCCCGCAAAGATGGCGCATGCCTCCCCGTTCTCTCCCTGGCAGTTGCTGAAAAACAAAGAATCCGAGGCAGAGTAGTTGTGTCCCAACTTGCATGCCTGCCCCACGAAGCAGCGGCTCAGCATAGCTCCGTCATCTACATGAGACCCGGTAGAGATGATGAAATCATCACAAATCACCCCATGCCCGATGTGTACCGGCGCCACCTCGTTGCTGTTGATGCTTCCGTTATACAGACGGCATGTACCACAGATGCGGCAATAATCACCGATGCGCACATTCTTTATGGAACCGGTGTTCAATATCATTACATGGTTCCCGATGCTTCCTACAGCAGAAGCATGTTTGTTGGAATAAAAATCCGTGATTTCCTTCATCCGTGCAATCAGCTCCGGGCGATGGCGGTAAAGCGCCAGAATATAGGCTTGGTGTGCGGAGAGTTTATCATTAATCAGCACCTCACGGCCTCCCGTCTCATTCAGGACAGACACTTCTACCCCGTTACCGAACTTCGACACACCGTCTACCAGAATAATATCCACATTCTCAATGAAGGTGTCATGCCCTATTTCATAATTGGCAATGTAGTTCTGGATATTCTCAATGCAACAGTTATCTCCCACCGTTACATTATGCAGCGTCACATGCCGCAAACCGGAATGCTTCCTGATTCCTCCCGGCAACATAAATTCTGAATGGAACACTCCCAAACACACCTCACCCGAAAAACGGGTATGATGCACAAATTCCGTTGAGAACTCTTCTGCAACGGTTACTTTCCCCCAATCATCAGCCAGACATGACTGGCTCTTCAACCGGAGAATTTCATCTTCGGTCAGTCTTCTGTAATTCATCCTTATAACGAGTTATGAGTTATGAGTTATAAGTTATTGCCTTTGCCGGCACTACCGATTCAAACCGCTGCCAGCAAATAACTCATAACTTATAACTCATAACTAAAATTAAACTTCTTCTTCGTAGGTCTGATAAAGAAAGTCGTTATAGGGGTACTTCTGCACGTGCAATTCCTTCACACGCTGATAAACTACACTCTTCAGTTCCTCCATATTGATTTTTTCGCGGGCAGAAATAAAGAGGCAGTTATCCTCCATCTTAGCCATCCACGTCTTCATCAGTTCTTCGAGTGTCAAGTTTTCCTTGGTTCTGGGGGTAAGGTCGTCAGCCGCTTTCTCTATATAAGTATAAGCGTCTATCTTATTGAATACAAGAATCATGGGCTTACCGGCGGCACCGATATCTGCCAACGTCTTGTTCACAACTTCTATCTGTTCTTCAAAATCCGGATGAGAGATGTCTACGATATGCAACAGCAAGTCCGCCTCGCGTACCTCATCCAGAGTAGACTTGAAGGAGTCTACCAAATCCGTCGGCAATTTACGGATAAAGCCCACCGTATCGGATAGCAGGAACGGCAGGTTCTCAATAATCACCTTACGCACCGTAGTATCCAACGTGGCAAACAGCTTATTCTCTGCAAAGACTTCACTTTTCGAAAGCAAAGTCATCAATGTGGATTTTCCTACATTGGTATATCCCACCAATGCCACACGAATCAAGCGTCCGCGGTTCTTCCGCTGGGTAGACTTCTGCTTGTCAATCTCAGCCAAACGCTCCTTCAACAATGACATACGGTTCAAGATGATACGGCGGTCCATTTCCAGCTGCGTTTCACCCGGACCGCGAAGTCCCACGGAACCTTTACCTCCACCGGCACCGGAGCCACCACCCTGGCGTTCCAAGTGGGTCCACAAACGTTGCAGACGGGGGAGCATGTACTTATACTGCGCCAGCTCCACCTGCGTTTTTGCATTGGCAGTCTGGGCACGCATGGCAAAGATATCGAGAATCAAGGACGTACGGTCCAGTATCTTGATTTTGAGTTCAGCTTCTATATTGCGTATCTGCTTGGCGGAGAGTTCATCATCAAAAATCACCATGCCGATTTCGCGTTCGGCTTCTTCTTCATTCCGGATATACTCTTTAATTTCTTCCAGCTTGCCCTTGCCGACATAAGTCACGGAATGCGCTGCATCCAGCTTTTGGGTAAACCGCTTCACTACTTCCGCCCCGGCTGTCTCAGCCAAGAATGCAAGCTCGTCCAGGTATTCATTGGTCTTACGCTCATCCTGAGTCTTCGTGACAAGACCTACCAATACCGCTGTTTCTGCCTGCGCTTCGGAGATTACAAATTCTTTCATAGTTTCTATACCTTATTATATATACGTATTGTTGGTTCGGGCAGCAAATATAAATAATTTTGGCGGAAGCGCCTTAAAAAGGGGAATAAAATAAAAACAGATACAATAGAAAAATGGCATGTAAAATGAAGTCGAACTTCATCTTACATGCCATTTCAAATTACATGTTATCTAATTGCCAGGATAATCAGAACCCTTCCGGCATCTCCAACGTTTCCGTGAATCCCTGATACAGTACTCCCCATTTACCACCGTCAAGTATTACTAAGCCCTGCATCGGGAAAGACAACACGTTCCCTTTACGCTCCATACCTGCAGCTGCAAAATATAGCATACCATAGTCCGTCTTGTCATAACCAGTAGGTTGAGGATCCCAACCTATCAGTTCTTGATTGTCATCGCTTAACGTAAACATGATGGGATATCCTTTCGTAATGCAATCTTCCAGCTTATAGATATTAGCCTCTTTAGCCTTCAGTACAGGTTGATCCCAACCCTCGCCAAATAATTGAGATGCATAGTAGCCTGTACCTATATTGAGCCAAGTATAGTCACGCTTTATATTGACCGTCACCTTGGGTGAGCCATAAACATAGGAATCTTCCTCAGGAATGGCAATAGTATAAGATGCAGTAGTACCCACAGCTATGTCAAACGCAATCTTTACTTCTTTGAGTGCTTCACCGGCAGCAAAATCAACCGTTGTCGGCACTGTTACGTTCTCTGCATCTGTAGTCAAGTGGATAGATGCAGCCGCATCTGTTTTCTGACGGCCGATTTTGACCACAAAAAACTGTTCATCATTCGGATAATAAGTCAAATCAGTGTTATCAGCATAAATATAAGCTTGTACACCCTCGGTAGGAACCGGAGAAGGCTCCCACTCCACACCGTCTGAACAAGCCGTCATAGCCAAACCGCATACGGCCAAGCCCAAAAACAATTTATTGAATATCTTATTCATATACAAATTCTATTAAAAGTTAGTTCATTGGTTAATTGTTACCCGGTGCAAACTCCCCTATCGGAGTAGGACGTTTAGCAATAGCACCGGACGGGTCCGGATTGTTCATTCCCTGAAGGGCGGTATTTGAATCGACTTCGGTCTTAGGAATCATCAATGTCCAATTGGGCTTCACACCTTTACAGTTTATCTTGAAGATATCTTCTATAAAGTTGGTACCCTCATAATTCTGAATGACATCCGGTTTCAGACGTTTAGCCGTAGGGAATGCGATTCCCTCACCCCAGAACTCGATACGCATCTGTTTCAACACCTCAAGTTGGAAATTACGCAAATCACCCGTACTGAAATTGTAATTGCTCTGGCGGTACTGCTTCATAAAGTTATTCAACAACTGTACGCCTGCTGCCACATTCTGGCTGGCACCTACTGCTTCAGCCTCTATGAGATACATCTCTTCCACACGCATCACGGGAATATCTGCAGCCGCACCCACAGAATAAGTGTTATAGTCACCACCCACGGGGCGGAACTTCAATGACATATAATCCGGTTGTTCATCCAGCCATGCATTGCCTCTCACTGACTGGTAAGCGTAAGTACTTCTGTCCGGGTCAAGGTAAGAATATTTGCGGAAATCGGTAGCAGGAATCGCGTCATAAAGTGAACGTGCCATCTGGAGCTTAGACAAAGAAGCATATCCCCAATCCGCTTCATTGGAAATGTGACCAATGAAATTAGCAAGATTACCCATATTGGAAGCCGTGGGGTGAAGGTACCACATCCATGCAGAAGTAGCCGTATTGAAACCGGTAGTGGGATTATGCCACTGTGATTCGCTCATAGGTGTTGCTCCCGACTTATCAATAGCCTTGCGGGCATACTCGGCAGCTTTAGCAAACTGACCATCCCACATATATACTTTGGCCTTCAGACCATATACGACCGCCAAGTCAGGGAAGTTCTTACTGACAGGTGTATAAGACTCCAGACCGATCTCTGCCTTGTCAAGGTCGGCAAGAATAAAATTCACCAATTCTTCGTGCGTTGCACGCGGATTGCTCTTCGCAATGTCGTTAGTTGTCGCCTCAGTCACAATGGGCACCGTCAGCCCCAGTACCTTGCTACAATCGGTATAGATATTTTCTACCGGTTCGAAAAGTACCATCAGCGTATAATAGTCCAATGCACGGAAAGCATGGGCTATACTTCCAAGTCCACGCATTTCATCGGTAATTGTGGGATCAGTCACATCAACGGCCGCAATCACGTCATTGGCCGATTTAACGAACTTATATAGGGTGAAGTAAGGCAAATATGAATAATAGCCGGTGTCGTTCATACCATTATTGGCATTGAAGCGCCACCACCAGTCATACCCGTAATCTGTAGCCACAACATCACCCAGCAGTTCTGTCTGGGCCAACATCAATGAGGGATAAGCAAGGTCGGTCTCATGGGTTTGCTTACCGTACACCAGATAACCCTGTACCATTTGCGATGGCAAGCCATTAAGCGAAGCCTCAATCGCTGTTGCCGATGCACCAATCTGATCGGAGGTCGCTGTAGAATCTTCGGGAAAAACCTCTTCTATACAGCCGGTCAATACCGTGGCCGATACGACCATAACCGAAAATAGTTTGAATATATTCTTCTTCATAATCATTGTAATCTATATATTAGGTTTAGAACTCAAATGACACACCACCAGAGATGGTACGCATCGGTGAATAGAAAGTAGCATTGGTTGTCTCGTCGTATGACTGACGTGGGTCGAACCCTTTACGTTTAGACCAATAGAAAACATTTTCTGCCGACATATACACGCGCAATGAGTTGATGGCCAACTTTCTTGTCCACTTGGAAGGTAACGTGTAGCCCACATTAATATTCTGGATATTCAAGAAGCTTGCATTTGTCAAGAAGCGCGTAGACATTGCCCCTGAATATTGGTCGTTCATCTGGAAACGCGGGATATTAGTATTTGTGTTCTCAGGAGTCCATGAGTTCAGCAAATCCTTATGGTAGTTGTAACCAGCCGTACCATAAGGTGACGACATGAAGTAAGCATACGTACCATCATACTGCTTACCACCAATCTGGTAAGTGAAGTTTATGCCAAAGTCCACGCCATAGACTTTCAGTTTGGTACCGAAACCACCATACACTTTAGGTATTGAGCTTTCCTCTGTGATGTAATAGTCAGCCTGAGCATGATTCGTAGTCGTTTCACGTCCGGTGATATTGCCGGCCTCGTCCTTGACATTCTTATAGAACAAAGACTCACCCTTTTCATTCACTCCGGCATACTCCTTCAAGCGCCATGTAAACATAGACAAATCTTCACCAATGAAGAAGCTTCCGTTAGAATAGCCCTTATATCCTTTTCCATCAGCTGTATACTCAGTAGTAATCAACTTATCAGGATCAAGCATCGTAATACGGTTCTTCAAGGTTGAAATGTTCACATTCACATCCCACGTAAAGTTACGTGTATCGAAGATATTCACATTGAAGTCCATTTCCACACCACTATTGACCATGTTACCAACGTTGTCCATATAGGAAGCATAACCCAATGATGGAGCCACGGTAAATGAGAACAACATATCCGAAGTCTTACGTCTGTAGTACTCGATGCTACCGGTTACACGGTTCCACAACTGGAACTCTGCACCGATATTGAAGTTAGTGTTGGTTTCCCAAGTGATGTCTTTAGTGCCCTTAGATTTAAATGAAGTACCAAGGCTGTTGTTAGAGTTGATAATGTTAAATCTATCCGTATAGAGGAAGTCACCGATATTGTCATTACCTTGTGAACCAATAGAAGCCTTCAGCTTCAGTTCCTGCACCCATGAAGCATCAAACCAGCTTTCTTTGTTGATAAGCCACGCACCGCCTACCGACCAGAATGTACCCCAGCGATGGTCCGGATGGAAACGGCTGGAAGCATCACGACGCAAAGAAGCCGAGCCGAAGATGCGTTCGTCATAATTGTATTGCAAACGGCCGAAGAAACCTTCATTGTTACGACGCTCTTTATAGGAAGAAGCACCTTGTCCGTCGATAATGGCACCATCCAATTCCTTATTGCCTTGAGAGAACATCTGCGACTTGCTGGCCCCAAGTTCATAGTAGCGATAATCATAATATTCGTGACCTAAAAGAATATCGAAGTTATTGTCGCCAAACGAACGGGCATAAGAAACAAGTTGTTGCAGGTTGTAATCGTAAGTACGTGTATGATACTTACTCACTGTACCGCCAGTGGAGTCGAACTGCCCGTAGTAAGGATTGTAAACGTAACTATGACGTGTCTCATCCAAGTTGAAAGCACCATTGAATGTCACCTTTAGGCCTTCTATAGGAGTTATATCTACAAAGGCGTTGCCGTTAATGGCATTTCCTTCAGAGTTTCTGGTATTTAGTTTATTGTCTAGAATAGGGTTGGCATCAGCAATGAAAGGACGCTGCATACCTGCATTGATACCACTACCGTAGTCCATCATTCCAATACCATTATTATCCACCATGATGCTGCCGTCAGCATTGCGCACGTAGGCGGGATAGATGGGAGCCATTTGGGTAACAAACGCCCATATATTACCGGTAGACGAACTGGTACCATTGTTACTCAACGAGTTAGAATCAAAACGTGCATATCCCATATTACCACCAATCTTCAACCACTTCTTTGCCTGATAGTCGGCTTTCAAACGGCCTGTCAAACGTTTCAGGTCAGAGCCTTCAGTGATACCCTCATTTCCAAGATAACCTAAAGAAACATAGAAAGAGGACTTTTCATTGGCTGCGCTCACCGAGAAGTTGTATTCCTGACGCAGACCGGTACGCATTCCCACATCTTCCCAATCATCCGGAGTCAGCAGATAGTCACGTCCTTTATAATTCACAACTCTACCCAATGTGGCGTTGGGATTAAGTTTACCGTTCTGACCGATGAGGAATTGCCCATCGGGAACTGTATATACATTGTATCCCAATCCACCGTTGGAGCCAAACAGATTCTTGTTTGCCTCAAGCCATGCAGCTTGGTCATTCATTCCCGTTGACTTATAATAATTGTTCATGGCACGATAATGCATCTCGTAGTACATGCCAGGATTGTCAATCACTTCATATTTCTGCAACGCTCGAGTGTTAGCACCCCACTTAGCATCAAAAGTCACCTTAGCCTCTCCCGACATATTGGCCCTTTTGGTAGTGATGATAATTACACCATTAGCACCACGAGCACCGTAAAGAGCATTGGAAGCCGCATCCTTCAATACTGTCATTGACTCAACGTCGTTAGGATTGATATTATTAATATCACCGCTATAAGGAGCGCCGTCCACAATAATCAGAGGGTCATTCTTTGCATTGATTGAGCTAAAACCACGAATCTTGATGGATGATTTTGCACCTGGAGCACCGTCATTGGAAGTCAATGTCACACCCGGCACAGCACCTGCCAAAGCATCGGTAACATTCGTCACTTGCGACTGCTCCAGCTTTTCGGTACCAACCACCTTAGCCGAACCCGTAAATGCAGACTTCTTTGCTGTACCGAAAGCAACCACCATTACCTCATCAAGCATCTCAGTATCAGACTTCATCACCACTTTTACGCTGGATTTTATTGCCACCTCCTGGGTCTGCATACCAATATACGAAATTACCAGAGTTTTCGCGGAACTTGGTACGTTTGGTAATGTAAAATCACCATCTACACCGGTAATAGCACCAATTTGTGTACCTTTTACCAATACAGAGGCTCCAATAACTGGCTGCCCGTCTTCTTCAGAAATTACAACACCTGTAACCTTCTGGGTTTGGGCAGTTACTAGGCCTATTCCGACAAAAAGACAGGCCAATAACAGCATTAATTTTCTTTTCATAAATTCTCTCTTAAAGTTTAACT
>OOBM01001052.1_pt1 | contig 17188 bp, 15 predicted proteins | sample 1671581 | NCBI WGS metagenome assembly OOBM01 (sample SAMN06348171, study PRJEB24527) | human gut metagenome
GCCGGGTCTGGACGCCGACAAGCACGGCTGCCTGATCACGAACGGCCCCGACGGCCTGACGAGCCGCCCGATGGTCTACGCCGGCGGCGATGCCGTTACCGGTGCTGCCACGGTCATTCTGGCCATGGGTGCCGGTAAAGAGGCTGCCCGCGCAATTGACGCGGCCATCAAGGCGAAGGAGCAGTAAAAATTAAATTTCAGCCCCCGTACCGCGAGGTGCGGGGGTGTTTTTGTTAAAAAGGCTTCCTCTCATCCGTCTGCGGGCGGGGCCGCAGACACCTTCCCCCAAGGGGGAAGGCACTCTTACCGAACAAAGGCGTCAACCATGTATCATCCTTTCTTCCAATTCGTTCTTCCGCGCCTCGGGCAGGTGGCGCTGGATGCTTTGCTGTACCTGAACTTTTTGCAGCTGCCGCCCTTACAGCTGGTGGCCCGGTGGCCGGTGCTGTATTACGGACTGCCGCTTGTGCTGATGGGCGTGCTGGCGTATATCAGCCGCGACCCGCTCGGGCTGGGCATCGTGTTTGCCGGACATCTTGTGACATTCTACTGCATCGGTACCGCCATCGGGCTGGCGCTGCGGCGCATCGGCGGCACACCGCTGACTGCTTGGCATGTTATCTGGCTGGACGGCATAACGCCGTGGCTGTTGACGGGCCTTATCATGTGGTGGGGGCGGCGGCGTGCGCTGCGGCTCTGTACGACAAAATACATCCTTACAACGCGGAAAAACCTGCCGAACGGCAGGCTGACCATCGTGCAGGTCAGTGATGTCCACCCGCGCGTCTGTGCGGCGATGGATCACACCCGTATCCCGGAGCTGAAAGCAAAAATCGAGGCGTGCCGTCCCGACCTGCTTGTGCTGACCGGCGATATTTTCGACGAGTTCACCGAGCCGGAGGAGCTGGACGCCTTCTGCAAGCTGTTTGGCGAGCTGGACGCGCCGCTGGGCAAGTATTACGTCCTCGGCAACCACGACCTGTTCCACCACTGGCGGGAGCCGAGCTTTGGCCGCGCGGATCTGGAGCGCGGGTTCGCCGCCGCGGGCGTGCGCATCCTGGAGGACACGTCCGTCCTGCTGCCCTGCGGTGTGCGCGTCGTGGGCCGCAAGGATTATCTGTACACGAACGGCAGCCGCTTTACGGCGGCGCAGCTTATGCCCGGCGGCCCTGACGACCACTACACGGTCTGGCTCGACCATGAGCCGCGGGACTTTAAGAACGCCGCCGCGGCGGGGGCGGACCTGATTTTGAGCGGCCACACCCACGGCGGGCAGGTCTGGCCTGCGGGTGCGGTGGGCATGGTTGCCAAAAATGAGCGCAACTACGGCAGAAAGAACATTGCAGACCATTGCGATGCCATCGTCAGCGGTGGCACGGGCACCTGGGGCTACAAGTTCCGCACCCAGGGCCGCACGGAAATTGTCTGCGCGGAAATCACTACCGAAAGGGAAAACTGATTTATGAACGAACGCGAACGCCTGAGCAGCCGCTTGGGCTTTATCATGCTGTCGGCGGGGTGCGCCATCGGCTGCGGCAACGTCTGGAAATTCCCCTGGATGTGCGGCCAGAATGGCGGCGGCAGCTTTATGCTGCTCTACATCCTCTGCCTGCTGGTGCTGGGCCTGCCCGTCATGATCATGGAGTTTGCCGTGGGCCGCGCCGCCCAGGCCAGCCCCGTTACCATGTACCAGCGCCTGGAAAAGCCCGGCCATAAGTGGGGCGTATTCGGCGTCGTCAGCCTCATCGGCAACATTGCCATCATGGCGTTCTACACGGTGGTCACGGGCTGGATCTTGTACTATTTTGTCAAGTTCCTGACCGGGCAGAACGCGGATTTCGGCTTTGCGCAGATGATCGCCGACCCCGGGCTGAACGTGACCTACCTGCTTGTGGTCCTTATAGCGGCGTTTGTGCTGCTGAGCTTTAATTTGCAGGGCGGGCTGGAGCGCGTGACCAAATATATGATGAGTGCGCTGCTGGTGCTGATGCTGGTGCTGGCCGTACACAGCCTGACGTTTGCCGGTGCGGCGGAGGGGCTGCGGTTCTACCTTGTGCCGGATTTCTCGGCCATTGACGGCGGGGTCATCGTGGCGGCCATGAACCAGGCGTTTTTCTCGCTGTCCGTCGGCATGGGCGGCATGGCGATCTTCGGCAGCTACATCGGCAAGGATCACGCGCTCATGGGCGAGTCACTGCGAGTCATTTTTCTCGACACGTTCGTGGCCGTGCTGGCGGGCATCATCATCTTCCCGGCGTGCTTCACCTACGGGCTGGAGGTCACGGCAGGCCCCAGTCTGCTGTTTGACACGATGGCGGGGGTGTTCGGCAATATGGCCGGGGGCCGCTGGTGGGGCGCGCTGTTCTTCCTGTTCATGGTGTTTGCGGCGCTGTCCACCGTGCTGGGCGTCTGCGAGAATATCCTTGCCATGGTGCGTGAGCTGACCGGGTGGAGCCGCCCGAAGGGCTGCGTGGTCTGCGGCGTCGGCATCTTTCTGCTGGCGCTGACGACGGCGCTGGGCTACAGCGTGCTGCACTTCCAGCCGTTTGCGCCGGGCAGCGCGTGGCTGGACTTCTGGGACTTCATCGTCAGCAACAATGTGCTGCCGCTGGGGTCGCTGGTGCTGGCGCTGTTCTGCTGCAACCGCTTTGGCTGGGGCTGGGACAATTTTGCGGCCGAAGCCAACACCGGCAGGGGCCTGAAGATCCGCCCCTGGATGAAGCCGATTTTTAAGTATTTTGTGCCGGGTGCGATTTTGTTTATTTATATTTACGGCATGGTTACGTTTCACTGGCGGTAAAAAGGAAAAAGTCCTGTCTCCGGGAAAGGGAGGCAGGACTTTTCGGTTTTACGCTGGGATGAGAGGGCAGAGTCCGCTTGCGGGTGCTACGACACCTTGCGGAAGTAATTTATCAAAATACTCTTGATATAATTATACCGCCGCGCGTAGCTGTTCTCGACGCGGATCAGCTCAAAGCCGTGCTCGCGGCAGATCTGGTCCTTCTTGCGGTCACGGCGCCGGACGGCGGGGTCGTCGCGGTGCTCGCGGCCATCCAGCTCGATGGCTAAAATCGGCATCAGGCGGCGGCCCTCCCGCTGGTAGACGACGAAGTCGAACCGCCCGGTGTAGAACAGGTCGGCGCAGCCGGAGTTATCCTCAAACACCTGGGCGATGGGCACCTCCTTGCGGACCGTACAGCGGCTGCCGTCGAGGAAGGCGTTGTCCAGCGCGTGGTTCAGATTTTCCAAAAAGGCATCCTCGGTCTTGGTGCTGTAGGGCTTGATGCCCAGCGCACGGCTGGCGGCGGGCTTCTCGGTCACCTCGGACTGGCCGTTTTTGCGCACGTACTGCACCAGCTCGTAAATATCGTCGTCGGTGCTGTCGGCGTGCAGGCGGTCCAGCGCGGCCTGATTCGAGAGGATGACCAGCTGCTCCCGCGCGCGGGAGGTCGCCACGTTGATGAGCTCCTTGTTCGTTTTCAGCCAGTCGTAGGTGCGCGGGCGGGTCTGGTCGGTCAGCGCCAGGGAGAAGATGACCACGTCTTTCTCGTCGCCCTGAAAGGCGTGCACCGTGCCGCAGGCGGCGTTCTCAAAGTGCTTCGCGCGCAGCATGGCCTCGATGGCGGCGCGCTGCTTCGCAAACGGCGTGATGATGCCCACCTGCTTGTCCGGGTGCGCGGTCAGGTATGCCTCGATGCGGCGCACCTCCTGCGGGGCGGTGTTTTTCTCGTCGGTGGTGTCGTTGGGCACGTCCACATAGACGAGCGGCGTGGGGTCGGTCTCGCGGCTGGCAATGTGCAGCTTGTGGTTGTAGTATTTGCGATTGTTGAACTCGATGATCTTGGGGCTGCACCGGTAGTGGTAGCTCAACAGCGTCTCGTCGCTGACGGCGTCGCAGGCCAGAAAGCATTTGTAGATCGAGTTTTCGATGTAATCGTACTCCTGCGTGACACCGTAGCGGCGGCGCAGCGCGCGGTTGTCGGCGGGGTCCAGCAGAATGACAGGCGAGAGCTGCTGCGGGTCGCCCACAAGCATCAGCGACGCCCCGCGCAGGATGGGCACAAGAGACATGGCCGTGCTGCACTGGCTGGCCTCGTCCATGATGACCATGTCAAAGCTCGGCTCCGGGTCGCCCAGGCGGTGGGCGGAGATGCAGGTCGTGGCCACAATGGGAAAGACGCGCAGCAGCTTTTTCAGGTTCTCCGGCTCCGAGAGGTACTTGTTGAACTGCGTGACCCGCTCCTTGTCGGTGTCGGGGCTGTGGACGATGCTCATTAAATCGTTGTATTTCGGCTCCTCCAACCGGCGGATGCAGCGGGCCGAGGTGTAGTAGAGGTAGCGCAGCAGCTCGTCCTCGTTGCGGTCCAGCAGAGCCAGCGCGTCGGCAGAATCGATGCTGCCGTAGGCGGCCAGCTCACGGTCCACCTGCGGCAGCTGCCCGGCCTGCAGCTCGTACTGGAAGTTCATCTGGCCGCGGGCGTCCAGCAGGCGCCGGATGGTCTCCCGCCGCTCCCGCAAATCAAGGATGCGCTCATACCGTTCCAGCAGGGCGGTCAGCTGTTTGGCGCGGGCCGTGCGGTCCGCGTGGTTTTTGTCCAGCAGCCGCTCCGGCACGGGGATTTTTTTGCACTGCTCAAACAGCTGGTCGATGGTGCGCAGGGCCTCGGCGGTTTTCTCGTTGTTGCCAAGGCGCAGGATCGGGAACGGCACGGTCTGGCCGTGGTAGGTGACGGCCTGCAGCTTTTCCACAACGCCGTCGATGGGATGGTTGTTGTAGCTGGAAAAAAGCACCGTGCGCTCGTTGAAAAACGCCGTCGTCAGCGTGTTTACGATGGTGTTGGTCTTGCCGGTGCCCGGCGGGCCCTGCACGTAGGCCAGCGGGTAGCGCATGGCGTTGTTGATGGCCAGCAGCTGGTCCAGATTGACCTTGTTGTTCAGCAGCGCCAGCGGGTAGGACTTGCGGCGGCGCGGCTTGGCGGTCATCTCGCCGAAGAAGGCCCGCAGCGGGGCGGTGGCCGTCTCGCCGGAGGGGTCCTCGAACATAGTAAGGATGCCGCGGTACTCATGCTCCAAGTCCACGGGGCAGTCGCGGCTGATGGCGACGAGGTAGGGCAGGTCATCGACCCGCACCCGCGGGTTGCTGCGGGTGATGCGGTCCTTGATGGTCTCGGCGTGCTTCGTGAACTCGTCCAGCAGCGTATAGTCGTCGGCATCCAGAAATTGATGGATGCTCAGCTTGCTGCCGTTGACGGTGAACTCCCGGCAGATGACCGGCTCCGCCTCGGCCCGCAGGGCACGCTTTTTCACGTCGAGCCGCAGCGGGCGGTAGGCCAGCACGTACAGCCCCTGCCGGGTGTCAATGCTGATAAGGTTCAGCCCCAGCGTGGGCAGGCTGGGGCGGGCGGCGTTCCGGCGGCGGTCCTCGACCCGGCGCTGGAACCGGCCCACCAGCTCACGGAACTGGTCGTCGGTCAGCTCCAGCGTGTCCTCCTTATAATCGGCAAAGCAGTCGGCGTCAATTTGATGGATCAGGCTGTAGTTGGACTGGTAGGGCGTGGCGTCCAGCCGGTTGCAGGCGGCCAGATAGTCCAGCACCCGCAGGTTGGCGGCGTTGTCAAACAGCGCCGCGTACCGCCCGGGGTTGTCGCGGATGTCGTCGATGAGCGTCTGGTTGACGGGGCACCACGAGCCGTCCACGACCTCGGCGGTCTGGATGCGGTCAATGCTGATATGGTCGAGCGCCTGCACGCTTAATTTGCCCAGATGCAGCCCGTCAACGTTCAGGGTGCGGGTCCTGGGGTTCAGCCCGCGGATAGCGACCCAGTATTTGGTCTGCTGGGTCTGTTGGTTTTTGTATTCAATGCTCAACCACCGCCCCTCATGAATGGCACGGAAAATCGAGCGCGTGATGTTGTTCAATTTTCCGCTCCTTTCGGGTCATGGCTTTCTTGCCTCCCCCTGCGAGGGAGGCGGCCAAGGGGGCTACTTCGACAAGCGCCGGTATTCCAGCGGGGTCAGGCGGAACTGGTCGTAGAACGCCTGGGCAAAGCGGCCCTGGCTCTCGTAGCCGACCCGGGCGGCGATGTCCTGCACCCGCTGGGGGGTCGTGCGCAGCAGCTCGGCGGCTCTTTCGAGCCGGCGGCGGCGGAAGTAGGCTAGATACCCCTCGCCCAGCACGTTCTGGCAGTACAGCTTGAAGCCGCTCTCGCTCAAACCAAAATGGTCGGCCAGCTCCCGGGCCGGGCGGCGGACCGAGAGGTCCTGCAGAACCAGCGTCTCGGCCTCGCGCACACATTCGACCTGCCGCGCGGGGCAGCGGGCCGTGTCGGCCTCGTCGGGCAGGCGCAGCAGCTCATACAGCAGCCGCACGGCGGCATAGCGCAGCTCGCCGGGGGCGGCGTAGGCGGCGTCGTCCCAGACCTCGTCCACAATGGCCGTGATGGCGTCGCTCATCGGGCAGCAGTGGACGCCGCCGCGGCAGAAATAATCCGCGATGCCGCCTATTTCCAGCCCCATCAGCGTCAAAAAGCTGTCTGCCTGCACGGCGTCGGGGTCGATGAAAAGCTGCAGCGCCTCGTACTGGCTGCCGGGCAGGTAGAAGTCCGCACCGGGCACAGCAAAGCTGACGGCGGCATGACCCTCCGTCACGATGGCATATTGTGCGCCGTCCGGGATGGCGCGTCGTCCGCTGCGGCAGAAATCAAAGACGAGCAGCCGCGGCCAGTCCAGCGGGGGCGGGCAGAGCGGCGCGTCCAGCCGGGTGAAGCAGAGCTGCACGCCGGGTGCAAGCTCCCGCCGGTCAAGCGGGGCTGCGGGGATGAGGTTGTCTGTTTTCATGTTTGGTTATACAGTAACTAAATATCTTGAATTTTCGAAAAACTGTGCGCAAAATTACGATACTGAAATGCACTGAAATGGTCATAAAAGCCGAAAATGTGCGGATAGAAAACTGCTAAAAAGGCAAAATGTGCGAAATCGGAAAAATGGAAAAATAAGGGAAATGTGTGCCAAAAACCGAAAAAATCAGTCTGTGACCGGCACATCCAGCCCGAACTCCTGCGGGCGGAACCGCGGGCAGACATTCTCCGAGATGCAGATGACCGACGCGGCCAGGCGGCTGCCGATCTCGCAGGCCTCGGCCAGCGTCTTGCCGTAGGTCAGGCCGATGACCGTCCCGGCGAAGAAAGCATCCCCCGCGCCGGTGGTGTCGATGACATCGACCTTCTTGGCGGGCACCATGCCGCTCTCGCCGTCGGTGCGGGCGTAGACGGCGCCCTGCTCGCCCATCGTCACGACCATGCAGGGAATGTTGGCGCTGCGCACATTGGCGGCCAGCGTGGCGCGCATCTCGTCCGGCGTCAGGTGGTCGTAATCGTCGGAGAACATCAGCCCGGCCTCCTGCTGGTTGCAGACAAAGCAGTCGATCTCCTGCAGGAGGCTGCGGCGCTCCATGGCAATGCTCATGTTGGAGACCGCGGCGTAGACCTTTTTGCGGTACTTTTTGGCGAAGTGCAAAATCTGCTTGACGGTCTCCTTCTCCAGATCAAACTCGATGGCGATGCCGTCGCAGTCGGAAAAGATCTCGTCGCCCTTTTCCTTTAATAATGCGGTCAGCGGCGTCGTGTCGGGCCGCTTCGAGATGGCGGCGCAGACATCGCCGTCGTTGTTGAACACGGCCAGCCAGGTGCCCATGCCGTCCGGCATGCGCTGGATGTAGCGGGTGTTGACCTTGTGCCGGGCCAGCTTGTCAATGACGTCCTGTCCGGAGCCGGTGTCGTCCACCAGACTGACGAAGGTGGGGCGCAGCTCAACATTGGCAATGTCCTCCGCCACGTTGCGGCAGACGCCGCCGTGTACCTGCTCGACCCGGCCCGCGTTGCGCCCGCCCGGGATATAGGTGGACAGCGGATACCCCTTGATGTCCACAAAAACCGCACCGATGACTACAATGCCCATAAGGTGACCCCCAAAAGCTGATTTTACCTGTATTTTACCATACATTCGACATTTGCGCAAACCCCGCCCGAACGGGCAAAACATGTTGGCGTGATGTACACTTTATGCTTATAAGAGGGTCGATTCTGGTATAAAAGCTTGAATAATTTCGTACATCTTGTTTACTTGAGGTAGAAGTAATAAATGTTCCAGACAGAACGGGTGCAAAATGTACAAGCTCTTGCAGTGTGGGGTTAATACTAGCTGACAAAAAAATAAGTGATGCTATGGACATTTGAAATATGTCTGCTATAATGAATACACAAGCCGCAGGCTATACCAAAGATTGGTATCCGGCGAGCCAAAACAAACCGCGAAGGGAGCTCTATTGTGAAGCATAAAAAGAATGGCTTTACCCTTGTAGAACTTATTGTAGTATTGGTAATTCTTGCTGTGCTGGCAGCATTGCTTGTACCGGCTTTGACCGGCTATATTGACAAAGCCCGCAAAAGTCAGGTAATTGCCGAAACAAGAATGCTCACACAGGCCGCTCAAACGGAACTATCTTCTCTATACGCAACAAACGAATTCGCTGAGCAAAATAAGTATGCTATATTTACTGTTGCTTCCAAGAGCGATAAGCCTTATATCCTTGACACTTCTGAGCGAGAACTGACAGGCCTGAAAAAGAAATATGATAATATCGTCAGTTTATCGGAAGTACCAAGTCTTACAGATGGTAAAGGCGACTTTTTCATTATTGCTGACCATGCCGGAAAGATTCAGTTTACGGTTTTCAAGGACAGTAAGAATTATGTAGGCGTCTACTGTGAGGAAGATGGATCTTATGGCGCATATATTAATGAGTCAGAAATCAAATTTGCAAATGGTGGTGATTATATAGGAAAAGTAGTAATCAACAATATTTATGACAGCGATGGGACGAAAGCGTGGTCTAAGGCAATGGTCTTTGATTGGCTGGAAATCGAAGGATTTAACCCGGATCCATAATGTGCTTTCGCGTGTAGGTAAGCAAAATAAATTGCGATAAACATTTCAAACGTATAGAGCACCTGACCTGGCAGGCGGACATAAGCCGCCACATCGGACGCCGCCTTGCTGGAAGGCAAACAGAAAATCCAAAAGCCCCTGCGCCAATACAAAAATCCGCCCCGGATGCTGAAAGATTCGACATCCGGGGCGGTGGTTGTTTTTGCGCTTTTTAGGGCAGCGGGAGGATCGTATCATCCTTCTCGGTGTAGCTGCCTCCATCCATGCGGGCGCGCACGAAGGGCACGCCGTCACGCAGATAGAACGTGTTGTGCTCCAGCAGGGCATCCGGGTTCTGGGAAGGGCTGGTATACTGGCTACAGGCTTTCTGGCAACGGTCTGTGCATTCCCTGCGTTGGCTTCTGGCAATACAACACAGTTAGCGATTCACAGCAATCAAACTACTGTGGAAACAGGAAAAACCGTGCAGCTGTCACTGACAATCGATGCCACAGACCAACCCATTTTAGGGGCAAGTTTTGACATGCGGATTGCCGATGGCTTTCAGTTTTCTTCTCTAAGTGCTGGCAGTGGCATTGAGCAAAGCGAGCTGTCCTATAACTACATCGAGGGTGAGATAATTGCCGTTTACATGGACAACGATGCAGGAGGTTCGGCAGCAGGACAAGGAACAGAAATATTGACCCTGGATCTTGTTGCAGTGTCACCCACAGCGGCTGAACCGGTAACGTTCTTGTCTACTGATGTTGTGGGCGGAACGACTACAACGGATATCCAGATGGATGCATCCGCAACGGCAGATCAGGTCAATGTTACAGGAGCGACTGTTGAGATTCCGACATCGGAACCTGTGCTGGTGGAGGATGGACAGCAATCTGAAACACCGGCACAAAATGCTGCGATGGATGAACAGCCAACAAGCCCTGCGGCTGAGGTGATTCAAGATGCCCCGGGAGTCCGTAGTGGAGATTCCAACAGTAGTTCGGTGGAACAACCTGCTGAACAAAATGAAACCAGCCAATCACTTGTCGTGTCAGGCGTGACAAGTGAAACCTATGATGCGGCAGACACGGCGGACAATATGGAATCCGAAGAGAATGGCCAGCGTGAAACGGTGAATTCTTCAAATGCGCTGATTCTGCCAGTGATATTCATTGTTCTGGCTGTACTTATGGTGGCAATTGGGGTGATCTCCTTCTGTAAACGTAAAAAGCAATAGTTTGGAGCAATACCCCCACTTTTAAACGTAAACGAAAATGTTGTTTTGAAAGTGGGGGCTTTTTGCATAATTTTACTAAATATCATTGTATCAACAGATAGGAGAAGTTACGAGCAGTTCTATGTTGACGTGATGAACGCCAACCGCCAGAAGGCGGACTTCTTCGCCAGCGGCGACGGCAACTACCACGTGGAAGAAGCACAGATCGCCGACGGCCTGACCCTGCGCATCAAGAACCCCCTGACCTACGGCACACCCTCCACCGATCTTGAACTGAACCAGTATGAGCTGGTGGACTGCAACGGCCATGAGTACGACCTGCCCGAAGGCCAGATCAGCGGTGCAATCGTGGGCGACAACGGCGTTGTGATGCTGCGCATGAACGAGCACCTCTCCGCCGAGGACGACGGCCTGCCGCTGGCTGAGCACCTGAGCGAAACGTATTCCCCCTAGTATACGATCAAGCTGAACTACATTGCCCCCGATGACTATATCGTGCCCGCCGACCAAATGCGGGGCCTGACCCCCGCCGAGGGCACCCCCAGGGCCGAGACCGTCATGCGGCACTCGAACTGCGAACAGTTTGTGGCCTGGGTGGACGCCGGCGTACACGACATAAAGCTGCATTTCAGCCTGTCTGACCAGAGCGCGGACTACACCGTGCAGGATAGCGAGTACGAAGCCTGGGGCGAAGATCATGTGCAGGTTTGGGTGCGGTTCCATTGGCTGGACCAGAAGGCAACCGACGACTACCCCTACGAGCAGCCGGTCATCACCGCCGAGTGGCTGGATGCCGACGGAAATGCCCATCAAGGCACTTATGATGGGGGCAGCCTAACAGAAGACGAAGCATTGGATAATTGCAAATCATATTAAAGTGGCAAATCAATTGCCACTTTACGCTGTTCTGTATTGTAATCCATTATTACCGTACATTTCAGCTCTCAAAGTGGTCCAACTTTTCGTCTGCACTCCCTTTCCCAACAAAATACTTCGTCTGTGACAATAGTACGAACCAATAGTAAAAATAATGTAGGAGAGGGGTCTGTTCGCTGTATTGCATCGTAGGATTCAGCAACTCAACACATACACCAGATGTAAGCGCTCAACAATTGCCGTCCTGTGAAAGAGGCGACTCCTGTGCGATAATATAGTTATCGAGAACTTTTGAGAATTATCAGTAATTCTCAGTAATTCTCGATAATTATTGAGAATTCTTAAAAAATCTCAGTATGGGAGGGAGACGGTTTTGTTCTGCTCTCGAAGCGTTTGCAAAACGGAGTGTTCCAGTGGCCGCGTGACAGGCAGGAAGTCATGGATCTTACGCAGAAGCAGTTCTCGGATTTAATGAACGGGCTAAGTATTGTCAGTACAATACGAACTGCGCAGCCTAAATATTTGTGCTGAAGGATATGGCAAAACGTAAAATTTTCGGCCACGCCAGATTCATTTTGCTTTGCGGAAACTCTACCCACTACAAACGTCTGCATCCCGAGAGAGCCTCTGCTGTAGAGGCCCTTTTTTCGATTTGACCGAAAAGCAGGATTGAAGCCTGACAGGCCTCTCTCCTCAGCTCAGCGCACGCTGTGCATGGGCAAAATGCCAAATGCTGGCTGGGGTTCGATTGGACAGCATAGCCAGAAAAGAGTACAATAGTATGTAAAGAAAACACTTTTTTGATGGAGAGAACTGCCATGACTAAGCTTACAGCAGAAGAATTGAAGGGCTATACCAAAGAGGACATGATTGCTTTGGTGATGCAGATGCAGGAAGCATTGGCGGTTTCAAACGCAAAACGGTTTGGCAGAAAAAGTGAAACGATGGAATGTCTGGGGCAGGTAAGCCTGTTTAATGAGGCTGAAATGTATGCGGATGCATCTGTACCTGAAGCAACTGCTAAGAAAGCACATGGCAAAAAGAAGGCCGGCAAGCAGAAAGAAAACGTCTCCAGACTGCCCCTGCGCGTACAGAACCACGAGCTTCCCGAGGAAGAATTGGTTTCTGTCTTTGGTGAAAACGGCTGGAAGCGGTTGCCGGACAAAGTATATCTGAAAGTGGAATATCTGCCGGCTCGACAGGAGTGCGTGGAACACCATATTGCAATCTATGCGGGTATACGCAAAGAGGACAGGCAGAAGACTGTCGTGCAGACACCGCATCCTGTTGAAGTTATTGAGAAGAGCCTGGCAACATCCTCGCTTATTGCCTGCATTATGAATATGAAGTATGTAAACGCCATCCCGCTCTACCGCATGGAGCAGGAGTTTGCGCGCAACGACCTTGTCATCTCCCGCGCCAACATGGCGAACTGGATGATCTATTCCACGGAGCATTATTTCAGCCTCATGTATGACCTGCTTAAAAGTATATTGTGCAAACAGCACGTGGTGCAGGCAGACGAGACTACCTGTAATGTGGTACGGGATGACCGCCCGGCCGGCACCAAGTCCTATATGCATGTGTACAGAACGAATGCGTTTCAAAAGGGCCGGCAAATCGTTCTGTACAAATACAGCCCGGGGCGTGGGCACAAGGTAGCCGCTGAGTTTCTGGAGAACTTTCACGGATATCTAGAAACGGATGCTTTCAGTGGCTACAAGGCTCTGGAAAAGGAGCAGACGCAAATTACAGCAGCTTTTTGCTGGGCCCATGCTCGCAGAGACTTTTCCGATGCCTTAAAAGCAGTCGGTGCCAAGAGCGGAGTTGCAATACCGCAGGAAGGTTCCGTTGCCGCTCAGGCACTGGCCAAAATAGCAGAGATCTACCATCTTGAAGGCTTACTGAAAGATTTCTCACCAGAAGAACGTCTGCGCCGCCGCCAAAAGGAGATTGCTCCTTTGGTAGAGGCTTATTTCGCATGGGTAAAAGAGCAGAACCCTTTGCAGATTGGCAGCAAGAAAACCTGTGATGGATTGGCTTACAGCCTGAACCAAGAAAAGCAGCTGAAAATGTTCTTGTGTGACGGAGAAATCCCTATTGACAACTCTGCAAGTGAGCGTGCTATCCGCCCCTTTACAGTCGGGCGCAAAAACTGGATGATGCTCAACACCCCCAGAGGAGCACAATCCAGTGCGATTCTCTACAGCATTGCAGAAACAGCCAAGGCCAACAATTTGAAGCCGTATACAATGCCACACGCCGGGGCGAATGGTGAGCATAACACCTGCTGGTACACGAAACGCCACCAGGTGTGTCTCTGCTTGTTCCGCTGTATAAAACGCCGGGGCAAAATACACATACATATCATGGTCCAGGCTGAGGATTCCTTCCCCGCCAGGGGCCGTTGGTTCCACCAGCCGAGAATAGCTACCAAAGTTGCGGAAATTGTCTGGGGTAAGTGGACTTATTTCAAGCGTTTTCATATTTTTTTTCCTCTAAAATTTCCAATATAACCGCATTCCAGGGGCCCAGTTCAACACAAACCTGCTCGCTATACGCCATTTCCGCCCCTGTTTCCAGGTTGCGCGATTCCTTGCTCCGGTAAGCCGCCATCTGCAGCGGCAAAAGACAGTGTTTTCGTTGCGTTTTCGAAGTTGAATACCGCCGCATAGCGCCGCCCCTCATGGCACAAAGTATAAAACGGGGTGGTGCCATCGCACAGATAAACCGGACGGAAAGCCTGTCCCAGCCGCGCCACCTCATTGATCGCCGCACAGTTGGCGATTTTTTCTGCGCGGGAGCGCGCCTGCCGGATGATTGTGTCATCGCCCACCGGCCCGTAATTGTCCGAGAGCATCATGACTGTTCCGGAAATAATGGCCGAATAATACCGTGCACGCGCCTCGTTTTCGGTGGTCACCCCCCCGCCCGTCAACTACAGAATGGCACAACGACACATGGTCCGGGTCATTGAAAGTATATAGGCGGTGGTTGGTCCACCAGGCAAAGTTCAGGGCGTTCAACACATATCGCACATCTTCATGGTGGCCGAAAGCATCACAGCAACAACGGCGGGAGTGCCCAAGGAAAGTGGGGAACAGCGGCGCAATGGACAAACTGACGAAAATTTCACGTCCTGCGCGGTCGATTTTCTCTGACAAAACCGAGTAGGCATAGTTCAGTGCCATGCGCCCTGTAAACTCGGGGCGGTAGTGGGCTCCTTCCACACTGCCGTGGGAAAGAAAGTCGATCTTGATGTAATCCACGCCCAAATCAATCAGATGCCGGATGGTTGCCCGGGCCATTTTTTCCCATTCCGGGTGGGTGACATCCAAGGGCTGGGAACCATCGATGGCCGGCAGCAACGCGCCCGTATCGTCCCGCAGGAAAAGATCCTTCATCTTGACGTTGGTACCCTGCGCAGGAATATCACCAAGTGTTGCGAACCAGTTACAGGGGATGGCATACCAGCCTGCTTTCTGTCCTTTTTTGTGCAGTTCCTCTATAATCTGTCGGATTTTTTGCTCATCCAACCCCAGCGCACCATCCAGGTTGATGAATGTTTCCCCCTGTTCCCCGCAGAAGTTCGGCAGGGCAGTACGGATAAATTCCCCTGCCTGTTCCCAATGAGCCAGTTGCAGCCCTGGCCCCACAGCAGAATAGCTGTTCCATCCGAACGGGACTGAACCTTTCCGCCACGGGCGCGGCGGGACCAGGGCCGCATACAAATCACTGTAATGCTCCATACCGTCCCGGATGCTGTCGCACCAAAACATGACAAAGCAGGAAGATTTCACCCATTCGCCGCACACCAGGCCGTGGGGGCATACATCGTGCGTGCCGGGCCCCGCCGCCCCGCAGTACGCCTGTATGCTGCGGGCATCGTTGTGCAGCCAGCGGATGGCGTTTTTCCATACGGAAAAATCCAACGCACCCACCACAAAGCTTTCTTGTGTGCGTTCATCATACAGCGCAGTAACATCATAACTTTCCCGACCGCAGGCAGGCACCGCAGATTCGTACCGGGACCACATGTCGTTGTCATACGGAACGACCAGCATTTTCTGGTCCAGCGATAAAAACAGTGGTCGTTCTTCCCACGTGGGATAGGGCGTTATCACCGGCGCTAAAAAACGTGTGGCGGTTTCCCCCGCGTATCATGCAGTTTCACCTGTACCGTCAGTTCCCCGCCGTCATACGCCGTCACTATCTGGTGCAGACGCAGCGCCCCATGGCGATACCGCGCCGTCATTCGATGGTATCCGCCCAGTTTATCAGTGCCTTCCTCGCAGCTGTATCCTTCCAGGCTGGTATCCCTGGTACTGATCACCTGGCCATCGCGGTTTTTCCTTCAGAATAAAACGCGCGAATGAACGTTCCCTTCTGGTAATAACGGCATATGCCATTGCTCAACAGTTCCGCCTTCGCCAGACCGCGCTCGCAAACGCATTCGACTTTGGGCAGCTGCATTGTCAATGCTTTTTTCAAAGTATCTTTATCAACAGTAGCGTCCATTCGGTTACCTCCTTTGTGCAGTAGCACAGCATCTTTTCTGCCCAAATCAACTCAAAGCCAATCCGGACAGTGTATAAAAAAACCAATGGCTGACCGGTCAAACGACTGGTCAGCCATTGATCGCATCACGGATTAAACGGCCTGTATACTATAATGCCCACTGGATCAGCCGTCAAATTCAGCACCCGTGATCTTAGCCATATCAACACCTTTGGTCTCTCCCAGTTTGGTCATCACAATGACAAGGCACAGCAGCACCAGCGGGATGCAGACCACACCACATACCAGCGCCAAAGAAGAAACATAGCGCATGCAGATCGAGATGATGGTGGTAGAAACGATACCTCCGGCGATCAGGACCAGCGACAGAGTCCCAAGGACAGATGCGCGCAGATTGGTCGGGGTGGACTCGCCGGGGATAACCAGATACAGCAGGTCGCTCACACTCCAGTAAGCACCTACGAAAATGCCGTAGCAAGCACCTACCAGGTAGGCATTCCAGCCTTGGGAAGCCGCAAATACGAACGCGCCCAGCATCACAAAGCAGACCATACCCATGGTCAGGGCGGAACGCTTACGGCCCAAACGGTCGGTCAGGAAACCGCCCAAGAACGTCATACAGGCATTAAGGATCGGGTAGGCTACAAGTGCCTGGTTGATTTGATTACTATCCATGCCGGAAGTGGACATGATGGAGGTGTAAACACCTGTTATACCAATAGACATCGCTACCCATCCCCATGCCAATGGTATTGATGAACAGGAACAGTCGCCGCCCCAAACGGTCTGCTAATGCCTTATAAAACGGAAGAATGAGGATGATGATATTGGCCGGCAGGGACATCAACGCAAGGTTGGACAAACCAATGTTATAATCAAGGCCTTGTCCCATGACAAAAAAATCCGTAATCACTTCCGGCTGAATCGAACTAGAAATATTTGAAGTCAATTCATCTACAATAAAGATAAGCGCCAGCATTGCAATCAAAAAAACAAAATACCCTTTGCCTGTTGACTTCTCCAGTTGTTTTTTTCGTTTTTCCAATTCTGTAACACGTTTTGCATCCGTCATTGTTTTTTCCATATCGATTCTCCTCGCATAATTAAGTTTTGGGTTTCATGGTCTGGTGCGGGATTTCTGTACACTTTACATTTCGACGCACTAACCGAGAGGGCACATCAGGTCATCACCATTCAATCACCGCTATTTGTGCAATTCGAACAATTGCTTTCTACAATTTTTGCCTTTTTTATGTATTGCGTTCTTTGGCTTCAGTATAATGCTGTCTCCCAAAATAAACAATCGCAAAAAGCGACACCCGGAAAAAATATTTGTATCATTTTACGAGAATCATAGTCTTTGTTTCCCTTTTCTCTCACGCTGCCCCCCGAACACAGCACTTCACCCATTCACTCTTTGACTGTCCTACTGCCACATTTAAGTTATACAGTAAAATTTTTTTTACGAAAGAAAATTAAAACAATTTTGCTACGAACTTGAAAGGCATTTTCAGTTTCGACCAACAGCTGCATTTTTGTAATGTCGGACTTGAGTAGACATATCAATACCAAAAAGGCTGTTGCACAAGGAAAAAATCCAAGTGCAGCAGCCTCTTTACGGTTAAATGC
>OOBM01001053.1_pt1 | contig 17187 bp, 14 predicted proteins | sample 1671581 | NCBI WGS metagenome assembly OOBM01 (sample SAMN06348171, study PRJEB24527) | human gut metagenome
AACCAAAAGAGTAAAAAGATAATGATATGGTATATTTTCTGTTTCATATTTTGCACTATTGTTTATAATGGTTTGCAGCTTGCCGCCGTTTAGGAGGCATAGGTGCATGTTATCAATCTCTTTAATCACAATCTACATAGAGAATGTATTTTTTACAATTTAGGCAGCGGAATAAATAACCTTGGCATGAACTACCATTTACAATGCATTCCTTATGTTCTGAATAACCTTCTGCTTCAGTAGCGAACTCAACGGAATTTTCTAATCCCATTTCTATAATTTCTTTCCAACCGACATAAGCGATAAATTCGCAGAAATCTCCACAATGGTCAGGCCAATGTTCCTGTTGAAATCCATTGTAGGAAGGTGTTCGGTAACATAATTCCTTTTTGTATTCTTCTGATATAGTAGAGGAAAGAATTGCATAATCCACAAATTCACCACTGAACTTTTTAGCAGCTTTACCTGATGCTATACATTGAGGACATAGCACATCTACATCTTCTTCACTGTAGAACGGACCGGAATAAATCAGGTTCGTCCCTTTACCGCAACAATCACATCTCTCTGGCATATCAGTTCTCTCAAACAATCCGGCTTCCAGTGGCTTAGAACAATACTTGAAAATTGGCATTTTGACCGAGCTACAGACTTTTGTTTTACGGGGACGTTTTATAGCAGAGCGATCACCTTCTCGTTCCATATTGTCTTTAAGGAGATATAGCTTTTTAGCATCCTTTGCGTTACTGGGATTAGCAACTTCTGATAAATATTTATAGGCTTTTGTATAATAGCCCAAATAACTAAATATATAGGGTGTCCAGTTTGATGTTCCAGTTTTTAGATCAAAATAGATATGACACAAGTTTCAAAGCACTGATAATCATGTTTCTTCAATATATGTTGACCTAATGAATTAGCTACACTTTTTTATGTGTTAAAATTGTACCTAAATACAACACTGTTCTAGTTTATAATCAACATCTTAAGTTGTTAAATCAATGTCGAAAACGAGAACGTAGAACTGGACACCCTACTAAATATATCACTCAAAATACGATAATTCTCTTCCGTTTTTTCGGTAGCCTCTAATTCGTCTGCCAAATTAAACAATTCTGCAATCTGCCTTCTTTCAGGCAAATACATTGCATCTATGTAGCGTTGTTTAAATACTGATATTTTCATATTCTATTTGATTGATAATGGTTCAGCAGGGAACGGCTTGCCGTTATCCTGCGTTGTTATCAACCTATTCGATATTCACCATTTATCTGCAACTTCAAATTCGCCGATTGTTTGGGTACAAATGTCTATGTACGGAATGGTCTTGACTATCTTGATGTTTTCAATATCCTCACTTCCTCCCAAAGCCAAAAATAGAGAATATCCGAAACACTCGTCATAGTCTGGAGTTCCGAGTTTCTCCTGTATTACAGGATAATTTTCTAAATCAAACCAGCCTTTCAAGAAACTTTCATTTACCATGACCTTATTAAAAATCGCACGAAGATTAGCGGGAAGTATTAAATATGTTCCGTATCTGACATTCAGATAAACAACGTAATTATTCAGTCTCGGATTCTTTACATAAGCAAAGAGATCTCCGAAAGCCGTACACATGAATGGTAGAAATGATTGGTCATCCTCCTTTTCAAAACAGGAGTTTATCACATCCTGATAATCGGACGGATTGATGAGCTTAAACAGTCCATTACAATAACTTCCCAACCCGACCTCCTGCCATAAAGTATTCAGTTCGGGATAAGACAAATCAGCATATTTAGCAATAAAAGTATCATCTACTGCTTGCCTCTTACTATTGAGGCTTTTTTCTAAAAATTCTTCGTACATATTTCTACGTTTTATGGTTGATAATGGTTCAGCAGGGAACGGTTTGTCGTTATCCTGCGTCGTTAGTGATATTTTTACCATAACTCTTCTGCGGAGAAATCACCTAAGAAGAAATATAGCATCATGGCTATGTAGTACAACAGATACAAACCTATCGAAAAGCATATAATCAACATTATCATTTTCTTTCCTTTGCTGTATTTCCTTTTTCTCAATAGAACGATCAGCGACAGAAAAATCGCTATGAGTATTATAGTTAATGCACATGCAATCATATATCTATTATATTTTGAATTTGTAAATAATGCTGTTATCACTAATTGTATTGCCACCGGAATATCATTTACCTAAGAATTATCAATTTCATTTGGCCTACAATATTTATGAAATTATAATCTATTCATGTATCATCCAATGTGACAACGGAAGAAACCGCCCATTATATGGGGCGTTTGGAAACGGAATCCCACAAAGGCGGTTTCTCTCTGTTCGGTTACAGAAAATACTTACCAGGCATATTTCTTCCATGGACTGTTCTCGTGTGTAAAAAGCTCGTCTGCAGTATCTTTCATCACAGAATTGTACGCATTCTTGCCTCCCCAAAGTGAACGGCCTATGACATAACTCATGGCCATGTCTTTCCAGGATGAAAAAGTCGAATGAGCCATGTTGTAAGCGGAATCAATATATTTCCAGGCATCCGCCTCTGTTATGTAACCCATTTCACAACATGCACGGGCAAGAAAGCAGATACGTCCTGCATCCCAGCCTGCCACACCATAACGTTGCAAATCTTCTTTTCCTGCAATGACTTTACATCTGATCAGTTCGTCAAATGTTTCCTGAAGATTCTGGAATTGCGCTACAATCTTGTCATAGTCTTCCTGTGAACTCATGTTCTGCTGGAAGACTTCATCCTGGGCTTCCGGCTTGTCAAGCAGAAATGCCTTGTACACAAAAGGAAAGTAATACCGGTATCCTTTTTCGCACAGGTAGTCCAGTTCCTTCCTGGCAGAATCCGTACTTTCGATACCCCACCATTCCCCGAGTATCTTGGGCAATAAGTCTGCAATGCCTGTTTCGATAGAGTTTTGATAGGCTCCTTGTTGTGAAGCGTACATGGCACCTACGGCCAGTTTCTTGCATTGTTCGTCACTTAGTCTTGACTTGGGATTCAGGCATACCCCCTTGAAAGACCGTTGGATTTTTCTAATTGTGGAAACTGCGCCTTTCCCTTTCTTATATAGCCAGAAACCTCCGAATACAGCGGCAATTGCAATGGAAAACCAAAAATCGTTGCTCATCCCTTCACGCTTTATTAATGATTAATACTTTTATTTTGACCACTGTTGCTGCTTCCAAGGTGATTCCTCATTCTCCAAGAGCAGGCTTACGATATCATATGCTGTTTCACTATCATCCGGATCTCCATGCCATACACCTCTACCCATAATGAAACTCCGGCCATATTCTTCCCATGAAGAGAAATGTTCAACTGCGGTATCTGCCGCAATCTGCATAATCTGCCACATTTCTTCTTCATTAACGTAACCGCAAAGATAAGCCCAACGTCCCAGATTTACCAGTCGTACCAGGTCCCAGGCTATGACACTCTCCGGCATCCTGTCTTCCGGGCACCATTCATTTTCAAGCATACTCTCCATTATCAGGCAGACATCTCCCATCTTGCTGTCTTCATCACACCTTTCTTCTTGTGAAATGTTTTCAAGCCCACGTGTGCGGATTTCGGCAAGTGCATCATCTGCTTCGGCATGATGTCCTTCTTCAAGCAACCATTTGACAATACCCAACGTACTGTCCCTGTCAGTAACATCCCACCAGTCTTCAAGAGTATATTTGATGGTTTCAACATCTTCGTCACTCTCTATCGCGTCCACTTGTTCATCATTGTAAACCAACATAGGGGCACCAAAGGCCAACAGACGGAGTTGTTCGGGCGTCAGTTTGCAGTCCCCGGTTCTGTTGATAGTCCACTCGTCATCCCCGAAAGCTTCCATCATCTGGGCCATGGCATCTGATGAAGATAACTTCTTGCCAAGGGTACCGTCCATTGTTTCCCGCATCATCTGCTGTGCGTATGCCAGATTCTGCATACCAGCCTGTGCTACAGTCGCAGGATCCACACCGGCGGCTCTGAGCATAGCCTCCTGTTGTGCCTGAATTTCTGCCATATTTGGAATGTCGGCGCCAATTTCAGCCATTATATGTTCCTGCATCCCCCCGGGCATTTGAAAGCCTGGAATGTTTCCGAACATGGATTGAGCCTGTTCCATCGCTGCCTTTACTGCGGCTTCCTGAGCCGCCTTTACCATTTCCTCAGGACTTTGAGGATTTGCTTTTTCTTTTGCCATATCGTTCTATTGTTAATTATATGATTTATTACCCTTCAGCTCCCGCTGTTAAAAGTATTTCCGTTATTTCGTTAAAACCTCTTTCGCTTGCATAATACAACGCCGTGTGCTGAAGATTGTCCGCGAGATTCACGTTCGCTCCATGGCTCACAAGAAGGGTTACAAACTCATTGTTACCCTCTCTTGCTGCAAGGATAAGCGGCGTTTCCCCGTTCTCGTTCTGCAAGTCCGTCTTTGCATTCGCTGTCAACAGCTCGTTCCCTATAAACTTGTTGCCCGACCATGCCGCAAAATGTAACGGACCGTTCCCGTTGAGCATCACTTTATTGGTATCGGCACCGGCTTCAATCAGCATCTTTGCAACAGTCAGATTGCCTTTCAGGCAGGCTATGATCAAAGGCGTTTCACCACCGTCATTGAATGAGTCGGTTAAACCTGGCGAGGTGGCAAGAAGTGTCCGGACTATTTCGGCTTGGCCATTGAAAACGGCCTGATGAAGCGGTGTATTGCCTTGTGCATCAGTTGTACCTTCTACAGAAAGACGTACCACTACTTCTCGTAACCCGTGTGCGGTTGCGTAGTCAATTGCCTTGTGACCGGTATTGTCTGCTATTTCCGGATCAGCTCCCTGTTCTATCAGAAACAACGCCGCATCAGTACGTCTGTTGTCAAGAAGACGGATTAACGGTGTCTGCCCTTCACTGTCCGTGGCATCAAGTTCAGCTCCATATTCCACCAGTCTCCCGATGATTTCCTTGTTCCCGCTTCTGGAAGCTGCATGTAACGGTGTCTCCGACAAATTATTGGCGATGGAAACATCTGCATCATTGTCAAGAAGGAGATTGACAATATCCCGATAACCTTTCAGGCAGGCATAATGCAAAGGGGTATTTCCTTCCGCATCCCTCTTGTTCACATCGATACCGCCTTTCTTCAAAAATATCTGTACAATGCCTTTCTGCCCATTGCGGCAGGCATTTAAGAAAGTCAAATTATTGTCCATACATTCTCAACTATATTTCAGTAAAAATTTCACAAGAGTTTCGTCATTCTTTTCCATGGCAATATCCAATGCCGACAGACCTTCATTGTTTACCGCACTCACATCCGGAGAGCCGAAGTCCATCACAAGGGCCGCCGCTTCCTTGGATCCTCTGGTCGAACTGCCAGCTATATAATGCAGAAGAGTATTACCCCAGTTGTCTTTGGCATTTATATCAGCTCCAGCTTCAAGAAGCAGTTCAAGGGTTTCGGCATCTTCATCCGTACAACTGCGGCCTCCATATGGGTAAGACCTTGGAAAACCCGCAAAACGGGGTATGTTACCATCCCAAAAACGTCCCCCGTAGAGGTTCATAACCGGGGTCTGACCCTGCATGTTCACGGCATTGACATCAGCCCCGCTCTCCACAAGATAACGGACTGCACAAACACCGGCTTCATATCCGGCTCCCTGACAGGCTACGGACAAAGAAGTATTACCGTACTTGTCAGCCGGACTGTCCGGAGTCCACCCGCATTCCATCAGACATTGCAGAAAATGCAGACAGTCTTCCTTGCAAAAACTTTTGTGCCTTTTATTGCTCATCCACACGGCAAAGGCTGTCCGCTCTTCCGAATCCCTGAAATCAGGATCTGCTCCGCCTCTGAGCAGCATCTCTGCAGCGGAAAAATTCTCCCAAGTCAGGGCACATCCTAACGGGGACTTGCCATGGAAGTCATACATTTTTTCGTCCTCGCATATTGTCTGTGTATCCGTTCCGGAACGCAGAAGGGCATCCAGCGCTGTCTCATCGTGATACCACAATGCCTGGAAGACATCCAGTCCACCGGCAAGGGCTGCAAGTTCGTCCGTTTCCGGATCCTGCCCCGACAGCAACGCTCCGATACGTCGGGCACCTCCCTCAGCAGCAACCTCGAAAGGAGTCTTGCCACTATTATTCTTTTCTTCCGGATCTATCTCTCCGCTTTCCAGAACAAGTTTCGCCGTGTGGCAGCATTGTATCTCCAGGGACTTGAGGTTTTCCAGTTCGTCATATGTCTCCTGCTTGGACTGTTCGGAATACCAACGTTCTGAAAAATCGGCTATCCTTCTTTGTCTGCTTTTTATATCGGATGCTATGTATCCTGCAGACCGGGAGAGCATGTGCAGCACATTGTCTCCGTTGCTGTCAGTGGAGTCTGTCCTGGCTCCCAACTTCAGAAGGATATCAGCCATCAGAAAATGACGGTTGCGCACAGCTTCGAGCAAGGCGGTTGTATCCTTGCCCGACCGTGGAACTCTTGCTCCTTTGGAAAGGAGCAGTCCGGTAATGTCTGCTAATATCGCTTCATCAGGACAAGAATTACGACGTGCCATGACACATAAGGGCGTATCACCTTGATCGTTTTTCACGTTAACGTCTGCACCCCTTTCCAGAAGAATGCCAACGGCTCTTATATCTGAAAAATAGCAGGCTGTATGCAGGGCAGTATTATTATCATGAATTTCGTCCCTGCTTTCAAGCGGAACATCCTGATATGCCTCAAGTATAACAGTTTCCTCTGCACCGGATGTATGGTAATTGTATATTTCTTTACATGTCATTGTTTCTGGTTTTTGAAATTAGACTCTCTATATGTCTGAATTTACCGCCAAGACGACCGGATATGGACTTGACTTCCTCATATAATTGCAACTTGAAGGCTGTTTCTGCTTTCAGACGCAGAAGTATCGTGTATGCAAGTGAAGGTGGGGTACCTTGAGGCATCGGATAGAAAGGTCCGTCTTCCTCATGGAAGTAACGGAGAAAAGCTTCCGGAAACCGCTCTGGACCTGATAATGGGCTGCTGGATACAAAATGTTCAGCTTCACAAAGCAGCTTATGACACTCATCATACCATCCCACCATGAAACAACACAATGCTTTGTTGTATAATAGACAGAAATCCTTGTGTGTAATTCTGGCAAAGCAGGCATAGGCGGCCGGGAAAGCCTTGTTGCATAAAAACGAGACACCCGCAGCAAACAGCTTTTCCTCTTCTGCCTTGGGGATATTGTTGGGGGTACCGGCAAATTGAACCATAATCGCGATATGTTCTTATTGTTCTATTACAATTTCACCATTCTTGCTTGTCTCGAATGAAATGGAATAGTAATTTGTCCACACGCGATGTCCCTTGACTTCCGATTGCTCGCCTTTCTTTACAAAATTCAAATCAAAATTATGCTGAAGCTGACGGTAGTCGTTTTTGTACTCATCGCTCCACTTCTCCCACTTGTCTTCATGCTTTTTGGGTACGGGAGAAATATAAAGTACATACTTCCCGACAGACTGGAACTCATACTGGGCGCCATCTTCCTGTGCTGCAACCAATTCTCCAGCCTTTTCTACATTGCCGCGTATGTCCTCAGCCTTCAGCCCGTCAATATCAATGGCGGTCGAATATTTATATGAGTCATATACAGCACTGCCTTTTTCCGGTTTCTCTGCAACAAATTCACCGTCTCTGTAATTGATGGTCAGTTCATATTCATAATCATCATTGCCAAGATAGTCCACTTCAATTTGCGTCAGGACGTTTTCCAGCTTGCGGTTTCCTTCATCCTCAGTCCATTCTATGCGATATACCTTGTTCGTTTCGGTATCTACATTGGCCTTTACAAGTTCCTTGACCTTGGTGATACTTTCGTCAGAAGTCATCGCGTAATCCTTGCCTCCTAACGAACATGATACCGCCGTCAGAGATACAGCAATTGCGACAAATAGATTTTTTCGTGATTTTGCATTCATAATTTCAAATTGTTTCTGGGTTATTAATAAAGGGGTTATTGGTTCAACAAGGAACGGAATTCATCGAACTCGTCTTGAGAAGCAAAATATTTGGTTTCAAACACGATGTATCTGTCAGGAAGATCGACATTGCACTGATTTTCTTCGCTATCATCTTCAATTGTCCGGATATCGGAAATCAGAAAAGAATCATATACGATTTGTCCCTTTTTGACTTTGGGATAGGTTACCCGTCCTTTGTCAATTGTTATCGAGCCTCCCTGGGCCGCCAGCACCCGGGCTTTGCGTATGCTGTAGAGTGTCATTATAAGCAGTAAAGCTCCGCCGACAATCAGAATGGTGGACAAGGTGCCGGATGGAAGAATAAGCAAAGGCACAACAATCATTCCTATGCCAAAGGCAAGACTCGACAGCTGGTTGGTCAATGAGCTTTTGGGGGTGTAAACAAACGTCCTGTGAACACTCTTGAATTTTTCTTTTGTCTTTTCTGTTTCCATTGTTGTATATATTTAATTGTTTATATTTCTTTGAAATAAAAAACTCCGGCGATACACGGTCATGACATGACGGTTTGTTACGTATCTCCGGAGGTATCTGACAATCCTGCTTTTACAGATATGACGGAAGGAGGTATGTATATTCTGTAACACCTTTTGTTGACTACTGGAAAATATGTTTGAAAAAATATTCGTAACATTTTGATAATTAGCTGATAATTCATATCGTAACGCGCGATGCGATGAGAGAGAGAGAGAGAGAGAGAGAGAGAGAGAGAGAGAGAGAGAGAGAGAGTAACGAAATTCCCCACATATCCAAATTATTGAGCACTTTTATCACATCTGACTCTTCTGAAAATAAAATGTTTTCCTGGACGACAGTAAAAATGAAAGGAATAATAATTAGGCACATGAAAAAGAACTCCGCCCAAAAAGACGAAGCGTCGCTACTGCAAGTTCCATTTATCAGATATGAGCGACATTCATTTGTACCATTGCATTTCATACATGATTAACTAATATTCTGATTACAAATATATGATAAAGTTTTCATTTAGAATGATTATTCTGTGATTTTTTTAAGTAAATCGGCTATAACATAAATTCTATGTCTTTTATTTATTAGTGCTGGATAACAAATAAAATGTAACACATATAACTCTTCCGTGTTTTCGGAAGTAGTTATTGTGTTACATAAAATGATAATATAATTCACTTTGACTACAGCTTCATGCCCTTCGGTTCCGCCAGTCCCGGTCTTCCGATTACCAGATGGCTGCGCACAAAGTTTCCGTGCGGAGTTTCCTGCTGCTGTTCCGTCTGTTTCTTCTCGTTGCCCTGACGGTTCTCTTCCGTATTTTCCGGAGTCGGTGGAGCCAGTTCCAGCTGTATCTTGCGGTCAAGGGCGGCAAGCTCGGACTTCAGCTGTTTCAGCTCGTCCTCCTTCTTCCACACCTTGCCCGCTATCTCCTGCAACTGCGGTATCTCACGCTCCAACACCTCGTTCTTCGCCTTGTACTGGTCGATGATGGAGGGGATGCGCTCCAATGCGTTGAGGAAATTGCGCGCGGCGGCCAGCGGGTCAGCCATCGCCAGATGCCCGTTGTTGTAGGTGTACTTGTAGTTTCCCTCCACCACGAAGCGGTTGTCTGTAAACTCCAGTCCCTCTTTGAGCGTCCTTTCGCTGACCACCTTGACGGGGAAGCCGTACAGTTCCCCAATCGGTTTGTACAGTCCGCCCGTAGTGGCGTTCCTGGCTATCTCCTGCAAACGCTTCCCGATAACCTTCTCGTCGGTGGAGTCCACGCCGTCCACCCTGACCGCATTCAGCCGGTTGCCATCCTTGTCTGTCCGGGCAGCGGCAAGGAACCTGTTCCAGTCCTCTGTCATGGCTTCAATGGCCGCCGTATTGCCGCCCAGCTCCTTGACCTTGGTTTCCAGCTTGAACTCAGAATCGCGCCTGCCCTTGTGGAACGACTTGCGTTCCCCTTCGAGCGAGGCGATACGCTTCTCCAGTTTCGCCTTGTCGAGCAGGTCGGTGTTGCCGGAGAGCAACGCCATGTATTCCGAGAAGTTCATGCCCGATTTTTCGTCCATCGCCCCCTCGTCGATGGTACGTGCGCCCATCGCGCCGCTTTTCAGCTGCGAGATGAATGTCTGCTTGCAGTGCAGCAGGTTGAACTTGTACGAATCCAGCGATTTTTCCACCGCATAGATGATGACATCCACCCGGTTGTCGGCGTACAGCTTCGCTATCTCGTTGCCGGCCCTGACACCACGTCCGTCACGCTGTTGCAGGTCGGACGGGCGCCACGGCGTATCAAGATGATGGATCGCCACACACCGTTTCTGTGCGTTCACACCCGTTCCGAGCATACTCGTGGAACCGAACAGCACACGCACCGTCCCGGCGTTCATGGCGTCTATCACCGCTTTGCGCGCCTTGTCGGTCTTGCACTCCTGAATGAAGCGGACTTCGCCGGCCGGTATGCCGTAGTCCTCCGTCAGCTTCCGCTTGATCTCGCTGTACACGTTCCACCCTTCACCCGGCTGATACGTCCCCAAGTCCGAGAATACGAACTGCGTGCCTTTCTGTGCGTCGTATCTGTGGTAATACTCCGCTATCATCTTGGCGCAGTGGCTCGCCTTGTTGTCGGGGTGGTCTTCGTAGTTCGGGTCTATCATGCGCATATCCAGTGCCATCTTGCGGGCGTAATCGGTGGCGATGAGCATCTTCGCCTTCTCCTCCGTTTCCGACAGCGGCAGTCTGCCCAGCAATGTCGCATCGCCCGTTTTGGCAAATTCCATCAACTGCTTGATGAAATACTCCTGGTCGGGCGTGGGCGGTATGTGGTGCAGTATCTCGTTCTTGTGCGGACGGTCCACGCCCACATCCTCCGCCGTGCGGTAGTCAGTGATTTCGTTGTAGAAGGCGGCAAGCTCCGGCACCTTGATGAAGTAGCGGAAACGCTCCTTCTGCACGATGTTGTTCGTCACGTTGAATTCGAAGTCAGTGGTTTTCTTGGCGAAAATCGCCGCCCACGCATCGAAGCAGCGGATGTCCTGCCTCTCCAGCTCTTTCGGACGCAGGTACTTGAAGAGCAGGTACAGCTCCGTCAGCGAGTTGCTGATGGTTGTGCCCGAAAGGAACGTAGCCCCCAAGTCCTTGCCCGTCCGCTCCTGTATGGTGCGGATGGCAAAGAGCATGTTCAGGGCTTTCTGGCTACCCTCGCTGTTGCCCAATCCCGCCACACGGTCGTGCCGGGTGTTGAAAGTCAAGTTCTTAAATTGATGCGACTCGTCTATAAAGATATGGTCGATGCCCATCTGTTTGAAATCCGCCACATCGTCCGTGCGTGACTTGATGGCGTATTCCACTTTTTCCAGTTTCGCTTCAAGGTTGTGCTTGCGCTTTTCCAGCCCTTTCAGCATCGCCCGCGATACATTTTTGCCCTGCTGACGCAATACTTCCAGATTTTCCTCCACCGTATCAAGTTCCGCCTGCAGGATGCGCTGTTGCAACTCCGGACTTTGCGGTATCTTCCCGAACTGGTCGTGGCTCATGATGACACAATCGTAGTCGTTGTTCCTGATGTTGTTGAAGAAACGCACACGGTTGGCGGTGGAAAAGTCCTTTTCCGATGCATAGAGAATACGGGCGTTGGGGTATGCGGCCTGATAGGTGGCTGCAATCTCCGCCACATTCGCCTTCAAGCCGATAATCATCGGCTTGTGTGCCAGTTTCAACCGCTTCATTTCATGCGCAGCAATGCACATTATCAGCGTTTTACCGGTCCCTACCTCATGGTCACAGATCCCGCCTCCGTTCTGTTTCAGCATCCATACGCAGTCCTTCTGCGAGGGATATATGCTCTTGATTCCCCGGCTTGCCAGCCCTTTCAGGTTAAGGTCAGGAAAGGTCTGATGGCTTCCGTCATACTTCGGGCGCACGAAACAGTTGAACTTGCGATTATACATCGTCACGAGCCTCTCCTTGAACTGCGGAGACTGCTCTTCCAGCCATTCGGAGAACCCACCCCGGATTTCGTCAATCTTGGCGTTGGCGAGCTGTATGCCCTCGCTGTCGCGCACCTTGATGTCATTGCCATGCTCATCCTTGCCGATGGACTTCATCATGTCGGGGCAGGTGTTGTGCAGGGCGTGTTTCAACAGGTGCATACCGTCATAGTTCCGGTAATAGCCCTTCACTAAAAACTCGTCCGTGATTTTCATGGTGCGGTAGCCGCACGCCACCGAATACTCGTCCATGCTTGCGGAGTAGGCGATTTTCACGTCCGTGTCGAAAAGATGGCTCATGTAGGCGGCGTACACGCCCGTCGGAATCCAGCGTTCCCCGAAATTGAAGTCGAGGTCCTCGAAGGCGATGCGCGGCGGCTCGGCTTCTTTCAGAGCCAACAACGCCTGCTTCACTTCCGGCATACGCCCGTTTTCTGGGTTGTCACCCATCCATGCCTTGATGCGCTCCGCCTTCTCTATCACGTTCCCGGCGATGAACCTGTCCTTTATCTCGTAACCGGTTACGAGCGGGTTGTAGAAGATGCGTCCTTTGAGGGCGTCAAGCAATCCCTCTTCCGTGCTGTCGGTTATCTCCCGCATATAGTCGAGATTGACCGTGCCGAACTTGTTGAGCGATGCGGAGAGTGCCTCTTCGGGAGAGCTTACGTTGGCATGGCTCTCCACCGAGAAGGAAACGGGACGCTCGAAGATGTCCGCCTTGACGAACCTGCCGTCTTCCGCACGTTCCAACGAAAGGATGTCGCGCCCGGCGGCATCCATCATCAACAGTTTCACGTTCTGCTTGGCATTGAGGTTGCCGTAGCGCATGACAAACTCATCGTAGCAGGTGTTCAACGCTATGCGTTGTGCAGACCCTTCATCGTGATACTCCGCCTCGTAGCGGTAAAGCCGCTCGTATGAATCACGGAGTGACACATACAACATCGCTTTCTCCTTCTGGTAGCCAGTCAGGTCAAGCGGTTGGAATGTCGCGCCGTAAGGCGTGAGGTCTTTCAAATAACCGAGATTGCGTGAAGCATCCAGTACCATAGAGCCGTCACGATAGTGCGGCTCCAGCATGCCGTTGAACGGACGGGGAGAAAGGTCGAGAGGTTCCTCCTCCGGTTTTTCCGCTTCCATTTCGGGGAAAAGGGAGGTTGCAGCCGTTTCCGTTGCGTGAGCGGCAGGAGTGGCGGCAACTTCCGGCTGCGTTTCGGGTTGCCGTGTTTCCTGCTCCGGTGCGGCTTTCACGTCCGGGACATGCTGCCGTTTCTCCTGATGCTGTGCCGCCAGCCTGCGAAGCTCCTTGCGTCGCTCCGGCGTGAGGTCCATCATCATTTCATAGAAGCCGTTGATGGGCGGGTTGGTATCCCAATCCAAAGTGGCGTAAATATCATCCGGATCGGCTTTGGCTGCGACACTCACCGGCTTTGTTTCTTGGCTGTCCCTGTTCTCCGTCGGTGGTGCGGCAGACGGCTGTGGCGGTGCGGTCGTAACCTTCGGCGTAACCTGCGCCTGCGGTTTGGGAGGCATACGTCTTGCCGGGCTTTCCTTTTTCGCCGTCTTTTTCTTCTTGGAGGGTGCTTCCTGCTTGCGTACCTCCTCGGTCATGCCCCAGAGGTCGAGCAGGGAGAGCTGCACGCCCTCCGAATAATCGGGACGGTGCGGCTCTATCTCCGGCTTTTCTTCCTCCGGCTGCGGTGTTACCGCTTCGGGCTTGGCTGCCATTTCATTACGTGGCTGTATCTCAGGAGTGACAACTGGTATGGAAATGGTTTCCGTAACCGTGCTTTTCCCCTGTGCCGGATGCAGGCTGTACATTTCATACAGTTCTTTGTCAAACTGATGCAACTCGATTTTCAGATGTTCCCGCAAGTCCTCCGCCATTTGCCCGATGCCGCCCCGGTGCAGGAGTTGATAGGCAGGTTTCCCGTAAGGGTCTGTGCCTCTGATTAAATCCGTATTGGAAAGAGAGCTGATGCTCCATACATACCCGTTCACCGAAGTGCCGATGGGCGTCTGTTCGGTCTGCATGAAAAGTTTCTCGTTGTAGTACAGTTCCCCGTTCTTTCCGCTGTTCTTTTGCAGGATAATCAGGTCGCTGCCCACCTCCGTACCCGCGTTGTCCGTGAAGAGATTGTTCGGCAGGCGTGCGACACCCACCAGATTGGCATTACGCATCATATACTCGCGTATGGGTGCGTTGGACGGTGCGTCCAGCACCCCCTGCGAGGTGATGAACGCCACGATGCCGCCCTCACGCACAGCGTCAAGGCTTTTCAGGAAGAAGTAGTTGTGTATTGCCTTCGGTGCGGAACGCCTTGCCGGGTCTTGGCTTCCTGTAAACTCCGGGTCGAACACAGCCACGTCGCCGAACGGGATGTTCGAGATGGCAAGGTCGAAATAATCCGTGAAGGGCTTCTCTATCTTCTCGAATCCCTGCACCCTTACCTTTTGGTCGGGATGCAGGTGTCCCAATATCTTGCCCGTCATCAGGTCTTTCTCGAAAGCCATGATGTCCGCGTCCGGCTTGTTTTCCAGCACGGCATCCACGAATGCGCCCACGCCCGCCGACGGCTCCAACACACGGTCGGGACGTATGCCGTGTTCATGCAGAGCCTCCGCAATCGTGCCGGTTATCTCCGGCGGTGTGTAGAATGCGGTCAGCACGGACTGCTTCATGGCATCCGCGTACCGCTTGTACTCCGTATCGTCCTTGCTGTTTTCACGCACCAGCCTGTGCAGTTCCACCGTAGGGGCAAACAGTTCGAGGTCCGATTTCGCCCAATGCACGGCATCCGTCAGTTCCTTTGCCGGGTTCAGTATGCACTTCAACCCGCCGAAACCGCAATACTTCCGAAGTATGGCTTGTTCCTCGGCGGTTGCCGTCCTCCGTTCCCTGTCAAGGATGAATGCCGTCCGTATCGCCTCGATGTTGTCCCGCAGCCGTTGTTTGCGGTTAAACGCCATATTCCCCGATATAAAGGACGACGGCTCCCGTCAGCTCCGTGTAGAGCAGGTCGTATTCGGGCGACAGGGCGAAGTTGTCGTCCGAAAGATCATAGGCGGAGAATACGTTGCCGACAGGCGGCAGCAGCTTTCGGATGAAGGCTTCGCGTTTCTTTTCCGGCACTTCGTCGGCAAACTCGTTTTCCACGACTTCGCGGAGGATGGCGTACTTGGAATAGCGAAGACCACGCAGGAGCGTGTCCATCGCCAACTCCTGCGCCCCCTCGGACGGATAGCCTTCGAGCCGCGCACGCTCATACGTTTCGGCGGCACGGTCGGCACGTTCCCGGATGAAGGCATCGTCGGAAGCCTGTTCAAACCTGTTCGTGCGGAGATAGTCCAGCAGGTACAGACCGTAATAGGAAAAGTCGGTCTGACCCTCGTTTTTCTTCTTGTTGTTCATTACTTTGGATTTAGCGGATTGATAATTAACGGGATAATCGGTTGGAAAAAGGAAGAAAAAGGCACTCGGTATCCCTCCGAGTGCCACCACTAAATCCAAAGTATGAGTGTAATCCGGTATCGAAGAACAATTCATTACTCTGAACAAGTGGCAAAGTTAATACTATTTCTTCCGTCCTGAAAATTTCTTGTCCTTTTTAGCCTCCGGGAACACAAAAGTCGTGTTATATTCCCCGTCAAAGGCGACAACAGCATCGAAACTCTTGCCCTGTTTGCTCTTGAACCCTTTGAGCAGCTTGGTATGCCCTTCGGTGAGCAGGTCTTTGATTTCATCGTCGGACAGGGTGCGTCCCGCTTTCAGCCGGAACACGGGCAGTCCGCACTCCGTGTTGTCGCAGCGTACCACCTTGCCGTAGAACCGCATCCTGCCCGTGCCACACTTGGGACACGCGCAGCCGGAGTCACGGCTGCCGAAGAGCTTGTCGCACGAGATCAGTTCGGAGGTTATCTCACGTGTGTACGCCTCTATCTCCTTGCGGAAGGTGTCGTCGGACAGTTCCCCGCGCTCGATACGCGCCAGCTCCTTTTCCCATTCGCCCGTCATGGCAACATCGGCGATGCGCATCGTCTTGACGACGGAATTGAGGGCAAGTCCTTTTTCGGTGGGAACAAGCGACTTCTTGCAGCGTTCCATGTAACCGCGCTTGAAAAGCGTTTCGATGATGGAGGCGCGTGTGGCGGGAGTACCGATGCCACAGTCCTTCATCGCCTGCCGCAGTGCGTCGTCCTCAATTTCCTTGCCCGCCGTTTCCATTGCCGAGAGCAGGGTGGCTTCGGTATGCAGCGGCTTGGGTTTGGTCTTTCCTTCGGTAATGGACGAGCCTTTCGGTGTCAGCGTGTCGCCTTCCTGCCAGCCGGGGATGGTAATTTCCTCTTTTTCCTCGCCATAGACGGCACGCCATCCGGTTTGCTTCACGACGCTGCCTTTTACGGTAAACTCCACTCCGGCACATTCCGCCGTGACAGTGGTCACATCCTTGACGCATTTCTCAGAGAATGCCTCGACCATGCGCCCGGCAATCATCTGATAGATGGTATTGTCCTCTTTGGAGAGGAAGAGCGGTTTCTCACCCGTGACGAGCAGGGCATGGTGGTCTGTCACCTTGCCGTCGTCCACGCTGCGGCGTGTCGGGGCGGCTTTTGCCCGCACCTTGTCTTTCCATTCGGGCTGTGTGCCGATGAAAGCGAGCAGTTTGGGAATTTCGGCAAACACGTCTTCGGGGATGTAGCGGCTTCCCGTTCTCGGATAGGTTATCAACTTCTTTTCGTAGAGTTTCTGCGCGATTTCAAGCGTCTGTTCCGCCGTGAAGCCGTGCTTGGCGTTGGCTTCTTTCTGGAGCGTGGTCAGGTCGTAGAGCAAGGGAGTTTCCTCCGTCTTCTCCTTGCGCTCGGCTTTCGTGACAGTGGCGCAACCTGCCGCCTTTACCTTATTATATAGTTCCATCGCCGGTTCTTTCTCTTTCCATTTCTCGGAGGATGAGAATTTCACGACTTCGCCGTCGCAACCGTCCGTTGCGATATGGAGCTGCCAGAATGCTTCGGACGTAAAGCGGCGGTTCTCCCAGTAGCGTTCACATACCATAGCCAACGTTGGTGTCTGCACCCGCCCCACGGAATACGTGCCGTGTCCGGCGGCGATGGATAACGCCTGTGTGCCGTTGATGCCCACGAGCCAGTCGGATTCGCTCCGCGCTTTGGCGGCGAGGT
>OOBM01001074.1_pt1 | contig 16849 bp, 10 predicted proteins | sample 1671581 | NCBI WGS metagenome assembly OOBM01 (sample SAMN06348171, study PRJEB24527) | human gut metagenome
CAGCCATCTTTGGTCCGAGTGGCGAGAGTCGAACTCACGGCCTCTTGAACCCCATTCAAGCGCGCTACCAAACTGCGCTACACCCGGTCAACCGGGCTGTCTCGAATCAGCTTGATTATTATAACTGACTGCACCGAGAATGTCAATAGAAATGTACGAATTTTATAAATATATTTTGCTTTATGACTGATAAAGGAAGGAAAGAAGGGATAAATCATGCCGAATAGCCTGGAATTGAACGTCTCCCCTGCGCAGCTGCACACCTTTGCCAACCATCCGTTCCATGTCCGCAAGGATATGGAGATGAATGAGTTGGTGGACAGCATCCGGGAAAGCGGTGTTATTGTTCCGCTGATCGTGCGCACGAGGCCCGAGGGCGGCTATGAGATCATCAGCGGCCACCGCAGGTGTGAGGCCTGCCGGGAGTTGGGCATTGAGAAGGTTCCGGTCCGCGTGCAGGAGCTGACGGATGATGAAGCTACCATTTTAATGGTGAACAGCAATATTCAGCGGGAGCATGTGCTGCCGAGTGAGAAGGCGTTTGCATACAAAATGCGTATGGATGCGCTGAAGCATCAGGGCCGAGTAACTTCGGCCCAAGTTGGGCCGAAGTTGAGCAGTGAGGTTTTGGCTGAACAGGTTGGAGAAAGCCGGAACCAAATCAAGCGCTACATCCGCCTGACCTATCTCATCTCCCCCATTCTGCAAATGGTCGATGAATCCCGCATGGCGTTCAACCCCGCGGTAGAAATCTCCTACATGACGCCGGAGCACCAGCGGTGGCTGCAAGCCGAGATGGAGCTTTGCGAGGCCACGCCCTCTCTGGTGCAGTCCCGCCGACTTAAAGAGATGAGCCAGAGCGGCACCCTGACGGAGCACTACCTGCATACCCTGCTCACCGAACAGAAGCCCAATCAACGACAGAAGTTTTTCTTGAATCAGTCTGACGTACAGCGGTTCTTCCCTCCCGGCTATACGCCCGAGCAGATGCAGAACACGATTTTCTCTCTGCTGAAAACCTGGGGCCATGCCCACGAGCATACCCGGAGCCAGCAGGAACTGGAACGGTAAAATGCCACACACAACCTTATTTATAAGGCCCGGTTAGGATACCAAAAGCACGGTATTCTGTCAGGCTTATTCGAGTGCGCGCTTTTTGGAGAAGCAACCATGCAATTTGACTACTTTTACGGCAGTCAGGCCGAGCAGTTCTCATTCTATCGCATCCCCAAGGTGCTGTTCATAGACCCGCAGTTCAAGCCGCTGTCCACCGATGCCAAGATCCTGTACGGTATCCTGCTGGACCGCATGAGCCTTTCGGTCAAGAATCACTGGCTGGATGAACAGAGCAGGGTCTACATCATCTTCACCACTGAGGAAATCATGGAGGCCCTGAGCTGTGCCAACCAGAAGGCCTGCCGCCTGATGCTCGAGCTGGAAAAGGATGCAGGTCTGATTGAGCGCAAGCGCCAGGGACTGGGAAAGCCCAGCTTGATTTATGTGAAAAATTTTGCTGTTTCGTCATAAATCAAGAGATGTGAAAATCACATTTCTTGAAGTGTGATTTTCACACTTCTGGAGATGTGATTATCACACGCAAATAAGACTGATAGTAATTAAACTGATTAGAACGATACAGAAAACAGATTGAAAAACAGAATACGGGGTGTAGAGTATGGCCGGGGTGACGAAGGAAGAAATCGCACGGGCGAAGGAGCTGGACCTGCTGACCTACTTCAAACTCGTTGAGCCTAGCAACCTGAAGCTCATGGGCAAGGAATACCGCCACAAGGTACACAGTTCGCTGACCATCAGCAAAGACAGCCTTTGGTGCTGGCACTGCATCGGCCTGCGCGGGCGCACGGCGCTGAAGTATCTGATCGACGTCGAGAAGGTTCCCTATGTGGAGGCCGTGCGGGAGATCAACCGCATCCAAGGCGGCGTGGTTCATTCTTCCCAACCTGTAAGCCTGCCGCAGCCGCGCGCTGAACCGGAAGCACCGCGAGATTTCAAGCTACCCAAGCCAGACGCAAACAGTTATGCAGCTATGGCGTACCTGCGCGGGCGCTGTATCCACCCCAATGTACTGACGTTCTGCCGCAGGGAGGGCATTTTGTACCAGACCAGCTTCAAAAATCACCCGAACTGCGTATTTGTTGGACGTGATGGTGAGGGTGTTGCGAAGGGCGGCAGCTTACGTGGCTGTACGCAGCTGCAATTCCGGCGTGATATTCCCGGAAGCAAGAAGATTTACCCGTTCTACATACAGGCCAGCACTAAGGCCGACACGGTTGAGGTCTACGAAGCGCCCATTGATGCCATGTCCGGTGCGTCACTCAAGCTCATGCAGCACACGGGGCCGTGGCGAAGCGTCCACTATCTGGCGCTGGGCGGTACGGACTATGCGGCGCTGGATGCGTTCTTGAATTATTTCCCGGCTGTCTGCAAAATCGTCCTCTGTCTGGATAACGACAACGCAGGGCGGACCCGAACGCAGGATATAATTGCGCACCTTGCCGGCAGCGACAAAACAGTGGAGGACCGCCCGCCGTCGGTGGGCAAGGATTACAACGACACACTGGTGCAGTACATGCAGGAATACCGCGCACACTGCATCAGCATGGATGATATTTTGGAGGAAACAAGATGAAAACAATCGCAATCGCAAACCAGAAGGGCGGGACGGGGAAAACGACCACAACGTATAACCTCGGCATTGCCCTGACCCAGCAGGGCTACCGCGTCCTGATGGTGGACTTTGACCCGCAGGGCAATCTTTCCTGCTACTGCGGTATCCCACCGGAAAAGGACCTCGACCAGACCATTACGGAGCTGTTGATGAAGACCTCCTGCGAAAAGCCGCTAGGAAATCGGGAGTGTGTCTACCAGACCGGACGCAAGGAGGCTGCCTCACGGGTGGATTTTATCCCGTCCAATCTGCGGCTGGCGGGCTTTGAACTGGCCATGGGCACGATGATGTGCCGCGAGGTACTTTTGAAATCCTGCCTGGAGCAGTACAACAATCAGTACGACTACTGTTTGATCGACTGTTCCCCCTCTGTTGGCCTGCTGCTGACCAATGCGCTGGCCGCCGCCAATGAAATTATTATCCCGATGCAGGCGCAGCCATTCTCCGTTGTGGGCATGTCGCAGCTGACGTCCTCTATTGCGAATGTGCAGCGTAAAATCAACCCCGGACTGCGAGTGAAGGGCATCCTTCTGACGATGACCGAGCACACGAACGTTTCCGACCACTACTGCGGGCAGGTCCGCAGCACCTACGGCAATAAGATTCACGTTTTCACAACGGAGATTCCCAGAAACGTGAAGGTACAAGAGAGCCAGGCCAATGCAGAGCCGACGATTCTGTACGACCCGAAAAGCAACAGTGCAAAGGCCTATATTGAATTTGCGAAGGAGGTATCCGGCTATGGCCGCGAAGAACAAGTTTTTGAACGCGATGAAGATGCCCTCAATCGATGATATGTTTTCCTCGGAGGCTGATAGGCAGCGGGAAAGCGGGGATTTGGTCACAGAGGTGCCGCTTTCCGAGCTGCATCCGTTCGTTGGGCACCCGTTTGAGGTGCGCGACGATGAGGATATGCAGAAGCTGGTGGACAGCATCCGGGAGAACGGTGTCCTTACCAACCTGACCGTGCGACGCCGCACCGAGGGCGGGTATGAGATCATCAGTGGGCACAGGCGGTTCCATGCCGCACAGCGGGCAGGGCTGGATAGGGTCAAGGTTCAGGTGCGGGATATTGATGATGACCAGGCGATTATTGATATGGTCGATTCCAATATTCAGAGAGAGCATATCAGCCCGATGGAGAAGGCAAGGGCGTATGCGATGAAGCTGGAAGCTATCAGCCGCCAGGGAGCACGACGAGATTTAACTTCCCGACAACTTGTCGGGAAGTTGGAAGCAGCAGACGAAGTAGGGCTGAAAACAGGAGAAAGCGGCAGACAGGTGCAACGTTTTGTTCGATTGAACAGCCTCGTCCCCGACCTGCAAAAGAAAGTCGATGATGGCAGCCTGAAGTTCAACCCCGCTGTAGAGCTTTCTTACCTTTCCCCCACCGAGCAGAATGATTTCCTCGATTACATTGAATCCCAATCCTGCTCGCCTTCGCTGTCGCAGGCACAGAAACTAAAAGCCGCCAGCAAGGAAGGTGCGCTGAATCACGGCAAGCTGCTGGAAATCATGGATTCGAAAAAGCCCAGTGTACCACCCTGCGACCCTACGCTGACCATCAGCGTCAGCAAAATTGCCCGCTACTTTCCCGCCGGCTACACACAAGAACAGATGGTAGGTATCATCATGCAGCTTCTGGAACGAAACTCCCGCCATCTTATGCCGGAAAAACAACCCAGTCTGGAGCGTTGAAATGGCAGAGTACAGATATTACCTGATTCCCGATTTCATGTCGCACGTCTTTCCGCAACAGTTTGAAGAACAAGCTCCAACGGAGTTCTTCTCAAACACGGCTGATTTGATGAAGCGCTACCAGCAGTTGAGAGAAATGCCCTACAACAACGAGTACACCTGGAACGAGCGCACCAATCTCCCCTACCCGCGCCTGACTGTTGGAATTGACCGCCGTGACCCGGATGGTGCAGTAACCATCATGCAGGTGCGGAACGGTGTCAACTACCTGTGTGATGATTACCGCGGTCCCTTTGCAGATCGCAATGACAAGCAGCTCATTGAAATGGCAAAGCAGCTTGTGACGGCAGTTGGCGTAGATCGTATCCGGCCTCACTACTACACGGAAGAAAATGGTCACACAAAGGTACATGTTGGTAAAGACATCCACATAACCGAGTGGGCCAATGCACCGGAGCTTTGCAGCGCACTTCGATTTTCTCGTTTTCTGAACCGTGATGGGCAGCAGTTGTTTCAGGTGCGCAACGGTCAGCGCATTATTGAAAACTACGCGGATGGTTCACAGCTGGTGAAAGATGTGCAGACAGTTGACGATACGCACTTTTATGTAGGTAGTCGTTTCTGCCACATCCAGCAGTATGCAAATCAGTGCTTCAAAAGAGGCTGTTATGTTGAACCAGAGCATCCGCAGCCGGGTGATAAGTTAGACAGACTGCTGATATATCAAATTCCACATTACACTTGCGAATATCGCTTTACAGATTATGACTACGCCCAGAACAAGCTGAAAGCCACCGATTACCGCTGTGCCTATATGGCAAACATGCCTCGGGACTACACACCTGACAAGTGCTTCCGGGATTTCAATTATGATGACCGGCCCTGCGCCAACAGTATGCCGTCTTTGTCCGTCAGTGACCTGATCGTCATGGAGCGCGGTGATAAAGCCGAAGCCCTGTATGTGGATGCCGTTGGCTTCAAGGATGTAAGCCGACTGTTGCCCGAGCTTCATGATATGGAAGTTGAGCGACAGGAGCACAATTTAGATGAATTAGAAAGGTAGGTGTCAAGATGCCGAAACCGCAGGATATATTTCAGCTTGCTCAGCAGGAGGCCGTGCGGGTCACAGCATCGCCACAGGCGTGGCAGAGCTTTTTGTACACTGCTGCCCACAACTATCACACCACCTATCTGAATCAACTGCTGATTCACGCCCAGCGGCCCGACGCCGCGGCCTGCGCCAGCATGGAATATTGGAACAAGCAGGCAAACCGGCTGGTCATGCGCGGCAGCAGAAGCATCACCGTGCTGCAGCGCCGACAAGGTGTGGCGGTGACAAAGCCTGTTTTTGCCATCGTCGATACCACACTATTGAGCCAGACACGCACCGGCGGGCCGTGGGAAGTCACGGACACAACGCGCCCGCTGCTTCTGCAAGGCAAATCCGATGACTGGCTGACAGCGCTGGCACAGGATGGCGTATCCAACGAAGCCGACCGTGCCCGCCGTATGCTGGAACGCAATGTGGCGGACAGTACGCTGCAATGGGCGCAGCCTGACGAGCAGATGCAACTCTTGCAGGCACTGGTCACGCAGAGTGCTGTCTACATGGCACGGCTGCGAATCGGACTGCCGGTGCGGGACGAGGATTTCCCTGCATTCAAAAGCGTCAGCCAGTTCGACACCTATCAAATTTCACTGTGTCTGGGCGGCTATCTGCAGGCCGCCGCAGAACCGATGCTGAACGCCATTGGGCGCGAGGCGCTGCGGCTAAACCGTGACAGCATTGCAATACCGCACGATCCAGTTCATAATGAAAGCACACCAACACAATTGAACAGCCGAGAGGAGGCTATACATCATGACGTACACGAAGAACCGCGAAGGCTACCTGATTCCGAGCCTTTCCCTGCCGAACCAGCCGAACCCGTACCTGAACCGCTACGCGAGGCTGCGTCTGGAATATCTGGAGCAGAACGAGCCGACGCTCTGCGACCAGCTGATGCTGGAGGGCACGCTGCTGACGAGCTGCAGCCGAATCGGACGGACAGCACAGCGGATGGTGGACAAGACCCTGCGCGAGCTGATGCAGACCACCCAACTGCCAGACCACAAAACGAACCCGCTGGGCTGGACGCAGATGGCAAACAGCCTGAAAAAGCAGGCGGAGGAGACAATCCTTCCGATGCTGTACGAAGTTTAACCAATGCACCCGCACAGGCGGAGAGCGAGCAAGAGCTCTCCGCTTTTGCTTTGCCTGAATTTCCGCCCACGCTGCTGCCGCAGCTGCTGGCTATGGAGACTTCTTCCCGAGCATCCAATGCCGAATATCTTACCTTTTATAATAAGAATCCCCTGCTCATTGACCGGCTGCGCTTTGTGCGGGAAAGCTACAAGGATATTTTTACAGAGCTTTTGCTGGCCGATGATGCCCGCGTGGGCTTTCACAGGCAGGACAATGGCCTGCTTGTCTGGCAGGGGGCGTATCTGACCCGCAGCGCGGAAACGCTACTGTCGTGGCGTGCCGTGGCCAATGCGCTGAACGACTTGATTGAACAGCATGAGCTGATTGCGGCCATCGACCCGAAGAAACTGCCGCAGGTAGAGGAACAGCTTTCCTTTGAACTGCCTGACGGTGCGCCGACGAGTGCGGAAAATGACAGGTTGGAAAAGGATGATTTTCTCACCCCGGAAAAGCAGGAAAACGTAATTCGTTCTGCCCTGCCTGTTGCCGAGTACAATGCCCCGCAGATGGATGACGGCAGCGTTATCACAGACGAGGAAATCAACCTGGCTCTGGCAGCGGGCAGCAATTTTGAGGACAGCAAATTCCGCATCTATCAGCAGTTCACCACCACGCAGGGCGACCATGCTGCTTTTTTGAAGAAGGAATACGGCAGTGGCGGCAGGTCATGGGACTACCAAAGCGGTGCTCATGGCTGGGTGGACCATGGCCCTGCCGGATTGAAGCTGATTTTGACAAATGAGGAAGGCCGCTTTGAGCGCAGGCTGCCATGGCGGGCCGCAGCCAAGCGCATTGCTTATCTGATTGAGATGCAGCGCTTTCTGACGCAGCAGGAGCTTGAACAGTATCCCACATGGGTTGCCGAGCAGCGAGAACCCGCCAGTGAGGTGCGCGATGAGCCCGGCAACGTACCGGATACCAGACCGATTTGCGCCGAGGGCAGCGTTGTCTATCTGGAGGATGACCACCGGTTTACCGTGGAGCGCATCGGGCAGTTTGACGTGCATCTGCGGGACGAGGAAGTACCCCTGGTTGGGCGCGCCATTAGCCGGGAGGAGTTTCAGCGGCAGCTGGACGCCAACCCGCGCAACGGTGGTATGATGCTCTCCGAGCAGCAGCATGAAGCCCTTGTGCAAACGCAGACGGAACAGGCGCTATCCTACATTGAGGATTATCTCAAGGACGAATTTGAAATCACCGAGCCGGACTTTTCGGACCTGACACGAATCGATTTAGGCTATACCACCACTGAGGATGAGAAACACGTCATTCAGGTGTATGCCGACTTGGAGCACTGCACTGTCACCAAGCTGGTGGACGATACTCTCTACGCGCAGGAACGGTATGGCTCGCTCGATGATCTGAACCAAGCGGTGCTCTCCAATCTCGATTTTGATAGTCTCATGGAAATAGACCTCGACGAGGCGGAAGAACACGAGCCGCAGGAAAACGCCCTTCCTGCCGATGAGTCCGCCGCGCATGACCTCACCAACTACCTTGCACCCTATGAGCCGGAGGTCTCCACAGGGGCTAAGGCCAAGTTTGCTGCGAACCTAAATGCAATTCGGACACTCAAGCAAATCGAACAGCGCGGTACACCGGCCACGGAAGCCGAGCAGAATGTTCTGGCCGGGCATCTCGGGTGGGGCGGTCTGGCCGATGCCTTTGACCCCAACAAGGACAGCTGGCACAGCGAATATGAACAGCTAAAGGATCTGCTGACGCCGGAGGAATACGCCGCCGCGCAGGAATCCACGCTGACGGCGTTCTACACACCGCCCGCCGTCATCCATGCCATGTATCGTGCGCTGACACGCATGGGCTGCGTGGGCGGCAATGTGCTGGAGCCAAGCATGGGTGTGGGTGCGTTCTTTGGCCACCGCAGCGGCAGCTTTGATACGAACAATGCAAAGCTCTACGGCGTCGAGCTGGACAGTGTATCAGGCCGCTTCGCGCAGCAGTTATACCAGAAAGCAAAAATTCAAATCTGCGGCTACGAAAAGGCCGACCTGCCGGACAGCTTCTTTGATTTGGCTATCGGCAATGTGCCATTTGGGCAGTATCAGGTTACGGACCGTCAATATGACAAGCTACACTTTCAAATTCACGATTACTTTCTTGCCAAAACCGTAGATAAACTCCGCGTCGGCGGCATTATGGCATTTATAACGACCTCCGGCACGATGGATAAAAAGTCCGAAAGCGTGCGCCGGTATCTGGCTGCCCGCTGTGATTTGATCGGCGCGGTGCGGCTGCCCAACAACGCCTTTACCGCACAGGCAGGTACAACCGTTACCTCGGACATTCTGTTTCTGCAAAAGCGCGGGCGGGTCTTGGATCAGGACGCGCTGTGGATTCATGTGGGCGAGACTGCCGACGGCATTCCGCTGAACCGGTATTTCATCGACCATCCCGAGATGATCTGCGGCGAGATGCAGATGGTCAGCGGCCCCTACGGGCAGCGACCCACCTGCGCACCTCTGGAAAATGGCACATCACTGGAAGGTCAGCTTGATGCAGCTCTTGCCAATTTGCAGGCCGAGTATACACTGGCGGATGACCGGGAGGACACGCACGAGGAAAGTGACACGCTCGATGCCGACCCAGGCACACGAAATTTCAGTTATGTTGTTAAAGACGACACAGTTTATTACCGCGAAAATTCCAAAATGCGTGCTGTGAAGGCCAGCACCACCGCGCTTGCCCGCATCAAGGCGCTGGTTCCTCTGCGGGATACCTGCCGGGAGCTGATTCGGGCACAGCTGGACAATCTGCCCGATGAAACGATTACCGCTTTGCAAGCGCAGTTGACCGCCCAGTATGATTCCTACCACGATACGTATGGGCTAATCAACAGCCGCGGCACGGCTTCGGCGTTCCGTGAGGATTCCGGGTATTTCCTGCTCTGCTCGCTGGAGGACATCGACAGCGAGGGCCATTACAGGGGCAAGACGGATATGTTCACGAAGCGGACCATCCGCCCGGCCCAGGTGGTGGACCATGTAGACACCGCCGATGAAGCGCTGGTGCTGAGCCTGACCGAGAAGGCCCGTGTGGACCTTGCCTACATGGCACAGGTCACGGGAAAATCGCAGGGCGAAATCATCCGCGATTTGACCGGCGTTATCTTCCGTGACCCGGAGCAATCCGAGCCGGTTTATCTGCCGGCTGACGAATATCTTTCAGGCAATGTGCGGCAAAAGCTGGCTGTTGCCCGGCTGGCCGCCACGTCCGACTCGGACTATCAGGTCAATGTAAAGGCGCTGGAGCAGGTACAGCCGAAGGACCTCGACGCCAGCGAAATTGCTGTGCGGCTGGGTGCCACCTGGATACCGCCTGAATACATTCAGGATTTTCTCATGGAGCTGTTGGAACCGCCGTTGTCCACACGGCTCTCCGTGAAGGTGCTGTTTGCGTCGTTCACCGGTGAATGGAATATCACGAACAAGCGCTACGGCAACGGCAGCATCAAGGCCACCGTCACCTACGGCACGAACCGCAAGAATGCCTATGAGATCACCGAGGCTGCGCTGAACCTGCGGCCTGTGCAGGTGTTTGATACAGTTACCGACGCAGAGGGAAACAAAAAAAGCGTGCTGAACCACGCCGCCACCGAGGCTGCCTACGCAAAGCAATGCCTGATAAAAGACAAGTTTGAAGAATGGATTTTCAAGGAGCCGCAGCGGCGGCAATCGCTGGTAAGCCTGTACAACAGCAAATTCAACTGCATCCGCCCGCGGGAGTATGACGGCAGCAATCTGCGCTTTCCCGGCATGAATCCGGAAATTACGCTGCGTCCACACCAGCGCAACGCCATTGCCCACGTGCTGTACGGCAACAACGTACTGCTGGCACACGAGGTGGGGGCTGGGAAAACGTTCGAGATGGTCGCCAGCGCTATGGAGAAGAAGCGTCTGGGTCTTTGCAATAAAACGCTGATCGTAGTGCCCAACCATTTGACCGAGCAGATGGCGTCCGAGGCGCTGTTGCTCTACCCCAACGCGGAAATTCTGGTAGCGCGCAAAACGGATTTTGAAAAGGCAAACCGCAAAAAGTTCTGCGCCCGCATTGCTACCGGCAACTTTGACATTATCGTGATCGGGCACAGCCAGTTTGAAAAGATACCGCTTTCCGATGAACGGCAGAAAATGTACCTGCAAAAGCAGATCGACGATGTAGTGGCACAGACCGCTGCGCTGAAGGCCCAGCGCGCCGAGAATTTTACCATCAAGCAGATGGAGCGCATGAAAAAGCAGCTGCAACGGAAGTTGGACAAGCTCAACGACCAGAGCCGCAAGGATGACGTCATCACCTTTGAGGAGCTGGGCGTGGACAGCCTGATGGTGGACGAGGCGCACTACTTCAAAAACGCAATGGTCACTACCAAGATGACCCGCGTGGCCGGTATCTCCCAGACCGAAAGCCAAAAGGCAAGCGACATGTATATGAAGTGCATGTACATGGACGAGCTGACCGGCGGGCACGGTATTGTGTTTGCCACCGGCACACCGATTTCCAACTCGATGACCGAGATGTACATCATGATGCGGTATCTGCAATATGGACTTTTGGAGCAGGAAGGCCTGCTGAACTTTGATGCGTGGGCCTCTACGTTTGGCGAGAGCGTTACTGCGATTGAACTGGCCCCCGAGGGAAACGGCTACCGTTCCAAAACACGGTTTGCAAAGTTTTACAATCTGCCCGAGCTTATGAATATGTTCAAACAGTGTGCCGACATTCAGACTGCCGATATGCTGAAGCTGCCGGTCCCCGAAATCACAGGCGGCAAGCCCACGATTGTAAAGCTGCCGCCCAGTGAGCTGCAGCGACAGATGGTGGCGGCGCTGGGTGAGCGGGCTGAGGCGGTGCGCAACCGCTTGGTAGCCCCGAATGAGGACAACATGCTGCGCATCACGAATGATGGCCGAAAGCTGGCGCTGGACCAACGGTTGATGAACCCACTTCTGCCTGATGACCCCGACAGCAAGGCGAATGCCTGCGTGGAGCGTGTCTTTACCATTTGGAAAAGGACAAAGGCGCAGCGCTCCACGCAGATGATCTTCTGCGATTTGAGCACGCCCCGCGCGGACGGCTTTGATGTGTACAACGATATTCGGGAAAAGCTTGTGGCGCGTGGCATTCCCAAAGAGGAGGTACAGTTCATCCATGATGCCGATACGGAAGCTAAGAAGGCCGAACTGTTCGGCAAAGTCCGCAGCGGTGCGGTTCGCGTGCTGATGGGCAGCACCCAAAAGATGGGAGCTGGCACCAACGTACAGACGCGGCTGTGTGCACTCCATCACCTTGATTGCCCATGGCGGCCAGCCGATATTGCCCAGCGCAATGGACGCATGGTGCGGCAGGGTAACATGAACAAAGAGGTTTCTATCTTTATTTATATAACCGAAGCTACATTTGACGCCTACAGCTATCAGTTGGTGGAGAACAAACAGAAGTTTATTTCGCAAATCATGACGTCGAAATCCCCTGCCCGAAGCTGTGAGGATTTAGACGAGGCTGCGCTCTCCTACGCTGAGGTAAAGGCATTAGCTGCCGGAAACCCGATGATTAAGGAAAAGATGGACCTTGATATTCAGGTTGCACGGCTTCGCACGCTGAAGGCCGCCTACAACAGCCAGCACTACCGACTGGAGGACGCCGTGACCGGCATCTTTCCGCGAGAGATCCGCGGCACCGAATGCCGGATTCAGGCGTTTGAGAAGGATATGCAGACCGCTAAGGACAGTCAGAGCTATGACAAGGACGGCAAGCTGGTTTTCAGCATTGAGCTGGACGGCACGTCCTACGACAAGCGCGAGGATGCCGGTAAGGCACTGCTCGGGCTGGTGGGTGCTGCCGTGCGGGCCGACCATCCTGTTTTGGTGGGGCACTATGTGGGCTTTGAAGTCACGGTTGCCTATGTGCCGCTTTCCAAGGTGTTTGTGGCACATCTGGTCGGTCAGGCCACCCATACCACAGAGCTGGGCAGCGACGCTGCTGGCAATATGGTCCGCCTGCAAAACGTTGTTGCTGCCCTGCCGCAGGAGGTCAGCGTTCTGCGCAACAATCTACAGCAGCTGCGCGTCCAGCTGGACAGCGCCAAGGAGGAACTGCAGCAGCCCTTTCTGCAGGAGCAGGAGCTGAACGACAAGAGCGCGCGCCTGGCCGAGCTGGACGCCCTGCTGAATGTGGGCAACGATGCCCCGGTTTTGGAGCGTGAGACCGAGGTCTTGAACGAGGACGATTCTGTGCGAACGCCTAGAGAGGAAAACGAACTGGAACGCTGAAATCGACAGCCTTGCATTATTTCGCAGACCATGTATCATAGAGGTAGGAGGTGGCCATTATGCCCATTCAACGTAAAAATCTGTTCCTTACCTGGGGTATCCGCATTAGTCTTGTGCCTGTCATTCTGCTACTTCTTGCACTGGGCCTGATTGCAATCGTGCTGTTTGCTATCTGCGGAGTTTGCGGCAGGTTTTTGGCGGCACTGGGCGGTCTGGCTGCCCTGTTGGCGCTATTCGATAAGTGCTACCAAGAGGCGGCAGTATCCGCCATCGTGGCATTCTTGCTCAGTCCTTACGGCGCACCGCAGGTGCTGTTCTGGCTGGGCAGAAAGCTGCTCGAGTTTGCTGGTAGTCTGTATGATTTATACTACTGATTGGAGAAAGTTATAATATGAAAAAATGTCTGTTATCCATTCTTTTAGCTACGGTGTTACTCTGCGCCTGCGCACAGCAGACCGATAACACCTTGCAAACACCGGAAAGCAGTACGCTGGTAGAACTTACCGTTGCTACTGAAGAGACTGCCATTGAGACACCTGCGCCGCTGGCCACGGAAAGCCCGGCACCAATGTCTACACAGACTCCAGAACCGACTGCTACACCGGCACCGACTGAAATTTCCATACCGGAGCCTACTGCAGCGCCTACCGAAGCGCCCGCTACGGAACCCGTTGCCGCGGAGAGCCAACCTGCACAGGTCAGCATGAGCTACGGTGCTGTCCCCTTTGACCTGGCGGCGGGCAGTGAGGAATGGTGGAGCATCGACAGCTCGGACAGTGCCTATTGGGCGGTGCCGGAGAACATCAATGCTATGCGCGCAGCAGCTGGTCTGTCCCCTCTGACGATGGACAGTGGCCTGAGTGCTGCCGCCGATGCACGCTGTGAGAGTTTTGTGGCGGGCGGACCGTTCGACCACAGCGGCATGACGACCCGTAGTGAGATCTGCGCCGCAGGGCCAATTGGCTCGGCCAGCAGCGTTTGCACCTACTGGCAGGGCAGCCCTGCCCACTATGCCAATATTATGGAGCCCAGTTTCACCAGCATGGGCGTGGGTTGCTGGTTCTGCAGCACAGCCGAAGGCCAGTACACCTACTGGACCGTAACCTTTCAGTGATTGGAGAATGGATATGAAAAAGCAAAACTCCCTGTATCGGATGACTACATCCGAAATGCAGATCATGACCTACCTTTGGAATTCCAAGGAGCCTGCAATCGCCAGCCAGATCGTTTCCGATTTGATCCCGACCCAGAACTGCACCTGGAAGCCGCGTTCGGTCTTTACCATCCTGAAAAGCCTTTCGGAAAAGGACCTGATCCACGATGTTGGGTACGTGAGAACCGGCAAGACCTACTCCCGCAAATTTGCTCCCAAGGTGAGCCGCGCAGAATATCTGGCCATGCAGGTCATGAACGAGCTGCCGGACCAGGAGCTGCCGGAGTTTTTGGAGTTCTTTCAGGGAAAGGTCGGTTGAGCGTTACAGGTAAATCAAACTCTCAAGTGTCTGCTTTTTTTCGGCAGACACTTTTTTATATAGATAAAATTTTACAACGGAAGGAAAAGTGTGTAATGAATCAAAAGTTCAATCTCAAGCAGCGCGTGGTTGCCTTGTGTATGGCAGCTATGATGTGCTGCTCCCTGTTCCAGGTTGGGGCGTTTGCGGAGGCTCCGCAGCCCGATGCAGATGGTACGCCTATCGTGGTGCAGGACAACGAAAACGTCCCACCGGATGCACCGCAAAATGATGAAAGCGATCCAGACCCAGGTGAAAATACGCCCGAGGACAGCGAAACTTCTATGGTTACCCAAAGCGCCGACGAGGATGCGCCGGTGGAGACATCCACCGACTACACCTTCGACGGCGCTGTTTTGTACACAGACTTACCGGATACGCCGACTGGTTCCTATATGGGCAGCCAGGGCTTGCCGGTTGCCACGGGTGAAACAAAAATCGGCATTTCCGCCTGGCCGAATGACCAGTTGGAGGAAAGCACAGACAGTTACCTGAGTGCGGACACCCTGAACAGCGACGACCTGACGATGATGGCTCCGTTGCTGGAGGGCACCGACTATGCCGTTGCGCCCATTCTGGCACAGGTGGAATACCCTGCTGACAGCAGCAGTCTGGATGTAGTGCTTCCCAACGAGGTGACTGTGCTGGACTTCTACGGTGTTCCTGCCGATGAGACTACGCGCAGCAGCCTTGTGCACAGTGAGTATGCCGAAACGTCCGCCGCGGTCATGGGTCTGTATGTACGGGCAGATGCCGACTTTTCCGCGCAGCTTGTCTACACTGCCCCGGACGGCAGCACGCTGACGAAAGCGCTGCATGTTGTAATTGACCGCAGCCACACCATGGCCGCACCGTTTGCAACGGGCACAGACGTTGCCGCCTACGCCGAGCGCCCCACGCCTGCCGTTACCAGCGGCAAAATCACCAGGGTCGAGAAGGTCAACGGCACATGGCTGATCTGGTTCAATGGCGAGGAAGCCTACTGCTGCACCCACGGTGCCAACGGCCAGCCCAAAGGCTGTCCCCCGTACACTTATACGAACACTTCTCTGGTCAGCGCGGATCAGTGCATTCCCGGTGACCACTATGGCAACCAATACCGCATCTGGGGCGGTCTGGACCAGCTTTCTATGGACTTGCTGCCCGATACAGCCGCAGTTTTTTCCGCAGAAGATACTGAAGAAATCTCTCTTTTGGATTTCTGCCGCACGATTTACGACGATACCCAGATGTGGCTGATTGAAAATTACCCCGCGAGCACTGCTGCAAAAATCTATCTGGAATCCGCACAGGCCCTGCTGGACGGCGCTGTTGCCTATGCAAAGCCCCGCGGCTACTACACCTACATTTATACCCCTGCGCGCAGCGGCTGGCAGACCGTTGCCCTGATTGGCCCTGAAATCAGTGAGGAGGAAACCGAAGAGCCGAAGCCTGTCGTACAGGAGTATTATGCCAGTTGGGAAGCCCCTGCACAGTCCGCCAGCGGCACCGTGGATCTGACCTATGGTATCACCACAGATAAGATCCAGCTGAAAACGCTGGAAAAGGTGGACGGTGCCACGATTGAAATCGAGCCTATCACCAAATCCGGCACGATTGACGGCGGTAGCTGGAGTATTTCCCCTGCCGGTGTGCAGACTGTCACTACAGGCGGCCACACCAACGACGACAATTACCAGAATAACGGCGGTGCAGCATTTGCCCGCTGGTCTGTGCATTACACTGTATCCAAGACCGTAGATGGCCGCAGTGGCAGCGTCGGCCCCTATACTACGAAAGAAGCTGCAGACGCTGCCGCCAACAGCGAGCGCGATTCTGCGGTTGCCGCCATTCAGGCAGAAGCACAGAGCGCTGTAAATAATGCTATTGCCAGCGCGCAGGCACAGCTTGCATCTTTGCAGTTCCGTTATGACGAAGTCACCATCCCCTACGGTTTTGAATCCTACTGGGGCAGCAACGGCAGCCACCAGACCATTACAGTGCCAGCCAACTCCAACAATGCCTATGAGATGCGCAATGCTGAGTGGTCACTGCAGATCAACGTCAAAAAGACCGACAGTGAGACCGGCAACCAGATTGCAGGCGATGCCCGGTATGAAATCTACCAGTGGGACGTCGTGACCGGCAAATACCAGCCCACGGGTGGGTACAATACCTACAGTGTCCAGCGCCAGGGTGACGGCACCTACGCCGTCATCAACAACGCCGCCTACGCCACAAACGACACGATGCGCCATACACTGTACTACACGCAGCGCAATGAGGGCAGGTTCATCCTTGTGGAGACGAAGGCCCCCGCGGGGTATTTCGGCGATTGGACTGACATTGACCACCCCGGCACGGCGGGCACGCCGCTGCCTCCGTTGGGGAGCCGGAGCCTCCGAGCCGCGATCTGCCTCCGCCAACTTTGCCGCATTTT
>OOBM01001095.1_pt1 | contig 16628 bp, 20 predicted proteins | sample 1671581 | NCBI WGS metagenome assembly OOBM01 (sample SAMN06348171, study PRJEB24527) | human gut metagenome
CATTGAACATAGTGTGCAGGACTGCCTGTAGCTTATATTTGTCGTCCGTTCGTCATCAACTAATATTCAATTAAACAACAACTTAATACTTCATATAATCCTTTATAACATTATGGTCCTTAAGAACTTTTTCTATAACTGTTCCCTTAATCTTTCTAAGAAGTGGTTTTTTGATGTTATCAAGTACACCTGGAAGCTCTATTTCGAGTGGTGATTTGCCATCCATAAGCTTAACTGATGCATCAAGAAGATCTCTTACATCATATACACTTCCCCACACCTCAGGAACACCTCTGTCAACACCAAGAAGGCCATATACAGCCTCCATAGCTGTTCTGACTGAATACTCTGTTGTAAATATAGTATCTCTTGGTGTTTCAGCAAACTGTCCAAGGAAGGCAAAGTTGACACAGCCATCAGGAATAACATCAGGTCTGTCGCCCTTTCTTCTTGGCATAAAGAATGCTGTTATATATGGCATCATAGTAGGAGTTGTATTACAGCTATTCTTTGCCAGCTCATCTATCTTTTCTACTGGAATGCCAAGATGATATAACCACTCTGCTGTTATTTCTTCACCTGTACATTCCTTCATAGGCTTCTTTATATAATCCCCCGGTACATCGGTGAATAAGCTGTATACCCATACGCATACTTCATCATTCTTCTGTTCCTTAAACTGTCCCTGTCTGTTTATAGTCCAGCTAAGAAGCCAGCTTGAATCCTTACAGCTTACTATACCTCCTGTAACAACATTACCTGTCCTTGGATCTCTTTTACAGATTTTCTTAATCTGGTCAATAATCTGTTCATTGCTTGTTGTAACTGTGGCTGATTCCCAGTTAGATTTAGCTACATCACCACAGAATTTCTCTGGATGTCCGAATTGTGGATCCTGTCTTGCAATATTCTTCCAAAGACTCCAGCAGCCACTTGTTCTTACCTCTGCATCACCAACAGGTGCATGTGTATGATCTCCATATATAGTACTTTCTGTACAGCTTCCGTTTGTTACAAAAACAAGATCATTCTCTGTAAGATCAATAACCTCCTGTTTACCCTTAACGCTGCATTCTATCCTCTTTGCTATCTTCTTATTATCCTTAAATTCAAACACTACATTTTCAACTCTTGTATTGAACTTAAACTTAACGCCTGCTGCTTCAAGGTACTTCTGCATAGGCAGTATAAGTGATTCATACTGATTATACTTTGTAAACTTAAGAGCTGAGAAATCTGGAAGTCCACCAATATGATGAATAAATCTTTGTATATAAAGCTTCATCTCAAGTGCACTATGCCAGTTTTCAAATGCGAACATCGTTCTCCAGTAAAGCCAGAAATCAGAATCAAATACCTCTTCATCAAAGAAATCTTCAATCTTTTTATCATAAAGATCCTCGTCCTTTGTAAAGAACAGCTTCATAATCTCCATACAGCCCTTCTGGCTTAGATTAAACTTTCCATCTGTATGTGCATCCTCACCCTGGTTAACTGTTGCCCTGCATAAAGAATAGTTTGGATCGTGCTTATTCAACCAGTAATATTCATCAAGTACAGAGGCACCCGGCTTTTCAAGTGATGGGATACTTCTAAACAGATCCCACAGGCATTCAAAGTGATTCTCCATCTCTCTTCCGCCTCTCATAACATATCCTCTTGTAGGATCATTTATACCATCACAGGCACCACCAGCTATATCCATAGCCTCTAATATATGGATATGACTTCCCTTCATCTGTCCATCTCTTACAAGAAAACAGGCTGCTGCTAAAGAGGCAAGTCCGCTGCCGACAATGTAAGCTGATTTATCATCAACGCCCTCTGGTTTTTCTGGTCTTGCAAATGCTTCATAATTACCATTAGAATAATATATTCCTTTACTATTTTTTTCATACTTCCCACGTTCAGTATTTCTGTATTCCTCACGTTCATTTTTCTGTATTTCTCTTATCTTCTTTTTCTCTGTACTGTTCTTAGTTTTAGCATTAACTGCTGCAACACCTGCACCTAATGCAAGTAGTGAGGCACCCACCTTTAAAGTTTTACTTCCAATTGATTTTTTACTCATATGAATCTCCTTTCCTCTGCAATACATTTATAATTAATAAACCTCTTAGTCGATGAGGAATTATTATCCATATCATTAATGTTTCTCATAATTCTCATAGCTTCTTTTTATCTTAGGAGTCTCACTCCATATCTTATCAGCATATGGTTTCCAGTTATTGGCATATGGAACACATTTGCTGCAAAGATGCTCTGCTGACTCTGGTGATTCTAAATCTGTTGACTTAGCACCAGTTTCCTTTACCATCCTCTGTAGAATCTCAGGATTCTCAAGCATCGGACAAGGCCTTAAATGATTCTTATTAAATGGCTGATTTCTTCTATATGCCATAAATAATGGCTGATGCAGTATTTCAAGCAATGTATTGGTTCTTATGTTAGCTCCTGAATAGTGTATGAATACGCAAGGCTCCGCATCACCATTAGCATTGATATGGAAGTAGTTTCTTCCTCCTGCTATACATCCACCGACAAACTCTCCATCATTCTGAAAATCAAATGTAAAAAGTCCCTGACCTGTTGTAAGACTTCTTATCTGTCTTATGCGGTCCTTCATATATATTCTTTGTTCAGGTGTTGGTAACAATTCAACAGATGCAGCATTTCCTACTGGCATATAATGGAAATACATCGCATATCTGCAACCCTTATCAACCATAAGCCGTATAAATTCATCACTTGTAACTGTTTCTGTATTCTTTGATGTGTAGCATATCGAAGTTCCAAATACAAGACCATTCTTCTTTAAAAGGTCCATGGCATTCATAACCTTTCCATATACACCATCACCTCTTCTTAAATCATTAACGGCTTCAAAGCCTTCAAGACTTATTGCAAGATAAAGATTTCCAACCCTCTTCATCTCCTGACAGAATTCCTCATCAACAAGTGTTCCATTAGTAAACGAAAGAAATGCACAATCATTATGCTTTTCACACAGCTTTATAATGTCGCTCTTTCTTACAAGCGGTTCCCCACCTGTAAACATATAAAGGTATGTTCCAAGCTCCTTGCCCTGTGTCACAACACTATCCATTTCTTCATATGTAAGGTTTAACCGGTTGCCATATTCTGCAGCCCAGCAGCCCGTACAATGAAGATTACAGGCACTTGTCGGATCCATAAGAATAAGCCATGGAACATTACAATCGTATTTTTCTCTCATTTTTCTAATTGTCTTTGTTCCATTAAGAAATGCTTCAAAGCCAAGATTTAGAACTATCGTCTTTAACACACCTGGATCAATTTCATCTAATGCCTTGTTAATATACTTATTAATTGCACTATCCTTGTCTTCTATCTTTTTTCTTATATTATTAAAATCAACATCTAGTTTTTCACCATCCATATATTTTTCTATAAAATCAACAAGCTTTAGTATCTCTTTTTCTCTGTCCTTATCAAGATTTTTTAATACAACATCTGTTACCTTGCTGACTGCAATTCTTCCTGCTTTATGTGTTATTGTACCCATATATATCACCATTCCTGTTTTATCTTAAATAATTATATAAAGTTTTACGTTATCCACGCAGCTTTCTATCCGTCTTAACTGTATTTACCACTATTATAAGATTCAATACTCCGTCAAGACACAGATTCAGTCCAATAAGTCTTATCATAACCTTTGTTGTTTCACCTGGCATAAGTATAAGCATGATTCCAACTGCCGCAACCATAATTGCCATAACTAACATCAACCACCAGCTGCTTATTCCAAATCTTTTCGAATCAAGTGATGTCTGTATCTTAAGTGTGGCATCTATCAGCATCACGATTCCTATACACGTTGAAAGTATCTGTACAATGCTTGAGGTTTTACATATAAATACTATGCCTACTATTGCGGCAACTATGCCAAGTGCCAGATCAAACTGAAATGCAAGCTGATATACATCCTTTGCGAAGTAGCCTATTATCTTTACAACTCCATATATTATGAGATATATACCAAATATTATGCATACTGCATTTAATGCAATTCCAGGTATCGCCAGCAGCACCAGTCCTACAATAATAAGACAGGCTGTAAGCACACTGTACATATTCTTTATTCCCTTTATGTCATTCATAAGCATCCCTCCTTATTGCTTCATCTGATATATAGACATTAATACTTTTCTGCTTTAATTCATATAGACGAAACAAGGAGAATGTACATAATTCGTACATTCTCCTTAATCTGTCTGAATATTAAATTTTTATAAATCAATTGTCATTCAATACATTCCGTCAATCCGCTTTGCCTGCCTTCGATATCATAACCGGAAGTGTTGCATCTATTGAATCTGCTATCTTACCTATAAAATGCTTAAAATCAGCCTTCATTCCACTTTCTATCCACTTATATGTACTTCCGATTATGGCATAACTGTAAAAATATGATATAAATTCAAGATCCTTGTCTGATATATTCTGTCCTTCACTCTTTCTTGCAATATATCCTCTTACAATCTCTGCTGTCACTCTTTCAAGATAATTCGTTACAATATCCCTGTTCTTTGAATTGTATACATGTATCACAACATCCCTATACTGAACTAACAATGAAGCCGCCTTTATGTATTCCTCGTAAAATGAACCACCTTCGGCTACATCTCTTAGATTCTCCTCTATTGCCTGCGTAAATATACTGTTTAATACATCATATATATCCTTGTAATTATAATAAAAAGTATTTCTGTTAATTTCACAGTCATCACATATATCTTTAACTGTAACCTTATCAATTGATTTTGTCTTAAGCAGCTCTAAAAGACTATTCATTATAGCTTTCCTTGTAAACTTAGCCATGTATACAACTTCCTTTAACTATATACTTTATAGTTTATTCTACACTATTTTTATCATATTTTCATCATATTTTTATCAAGCTTTCTTATAGCTTCTGTCATATAAGATAATCTGTATACCAATGTATACAAGCATAACTATCAGTATATATCCAAGCATGTTAATCTGTCCTTCATCAGCTCAAATGAATTATATCAGTACAACTATTATCAGATTCTGAGGTTATTCCTTCAAGAGCTTTGACTGCATTATCCAGATCCATGATTGCTATAGATAGCGAAAATCTCCTGGAGAAGCATCTATATCGTGGATGTATATTTAAATCAGGAATTATGAAAACCTCGGAAAATGTTAATATTACTAATATATCAGACGTACAATTACTTACAACAATCACTAACATGCTATTTGGTCAGACCGACATGAATAATAGGGATAAAAAATTAAGCAGAGAATATGTTGAAAAGCTACGTTTAACTGTGCTTGAATATATTAACCAAAAACACTAAATGATAACCAGTTCAAAGTGTGATGGTTTAACCTCAAAACACAGTCAAACACTTTAATAGGCAATTCAATGCAGCAGCGTTAAGAGCCATTCCACCAAAGCCGCAGATTCCAATGATTCCTATTTTATCTGGGTATCTGAAGGCAGCTCCAGCTATGAAAAAAGGAAAGAATTATTTGAAACCAGGAAATCGGCTGTTGAAACTGAAATCCTGGAACTTCAAAAAACTCTTTCCCTCTTAAAATTCATATGCTGGTATTATAAAACAGCAATGAAAGATGGTAACGAAGATGCTATAAATGCTATGTTACCTGATAATCTTCCAAAAAAATACAAAAACTATATGACAAAGGGCATGAATGATTAAAATATCCTGATTATTATAAAAAAGGTTTGGGTGTGTTAGATGTAATTACCAAATTCTTCACTAACTTTCCACCTTCTTCCGATTCCAAAGCTTCAGCAATTGTTCGCGAATCGGTGCATAATGTTCCCCAATAAGTCCGAAATCCATCTCCTTATAAGTCCAGACAGCACAGCCGATACCGAACTGCCGGAATACGGTATCCACATCCGTGAACCAGCGCAGGGTATCTTCTACAGGAGCCTGATCAATAACACCGAATTCTCCACAGTACAAAGTCACTCCGGCATTTTTCGCAGCAGTAACCGCTTCCATTACCATTTCCGTGATAAATTCGGTTCCCATAGTCTGTGACTGTGCCTTGCAGACTACTTCTCCCTGATATCCGATGGGCAGCGACTTTGTACGATAATAGTCCATTGCTTCCGGATAATAGATATCTTCGGTCTGGCTAATGGTCGGTACCCAGTGTGCTTTCTGATGGGTAAACAGCAACGGCTCATAGAAATGGAACGTGAACAATATATTTTCATCCTTGGGCTTCTCTAACAGCTTCAATGTCTTCACACTGTTCCATTGAATTCCGCCGTATATAATAATGGTGTCTCTGGCTATTCGGCGAATAGCGTCCACCGTTTCCGCAATGAGCAGATTCCACGCTTCTGCATTTTCCTGCTCAACCACTTCATTCAGCAGTTCAAACGCAACATGAGTCTCTTTTGCATAATGCTCTGCGATCTTGATCCACAGATTTACAAAACGCTTCTGCACCATTTTATTTGTAAACAGAATATTCTTTTTCTGATCCCCGGCATTATTAAAATCATAGCCATACGCTTTATGCAGATCCAGTACAATGTTCAATTCCTGCCGTTTACACCATTCCACCACTCTGGTCACATAGGCAAAGCCCTCTTCTCTGGTTCTGCCATATTCATCTTCCAGTACTTCATAATCAATTGCCAGACGTACATGGTCAAATCCCATGGAAGCAATCTTACGAATGTCTTCCTCCTGAATAAATGCATCGTAATGTTCTGTGCTATGCACACACTGAGATAAATAACCACCTAAATTAATACCTCTCTCTAATTTCATGCTCTTGCCCTCCTGATCCTTCGCAACGGAAAATTAATAATCCTGCAATTCTTCTTTTCTCTATCCTATAATTTCAAACATCATTTATATATCGTTTCTATATTATTTTTATCGTTTTTATGCTATATTATAGATAGCTATCAGCGTGCCACTATCTTCACTCCACAAGAGAAAGAACCGCATAGCAGTTTTGAAAAGCATTTTCATAATTTCAGAAAGGTGTCCATATGAACATTCCTCAGGAACTTCTCTATCAACAATATGTCCGCAGAGAATTAGAAACTTATCGCGCCCCTTATGATCCGGAAGCGGAATTCTACAGCTATGTCAGGCAGGGAAATACCGAAAAAGTAAAAGAATTATGCCGTGAATCTTTTCAGGAAAAGAAAGGCCTGGGTGTCCTCTCGGATTCTCCTCTGCAAAATCTGAAATACCACTTTGCCATCACTGCTGCTATGCTGGCAAGATACTGCATCGAAGGAGGTATGCAAGTCACAGAGGCTTATGATCTCAGCGACTACTACATTCATAAGGCGGATCTCATGAAATCAAAAAAAGAAATTTCCGGCCTGCACCCACAGATGTGTCTGGATTACACTACTCGTATGGAAAAATTGCATAGAAATCATGCCTGCTCCCGTCCGGTTGCCCAGTGTCTGGAATATATCTATGATCATTTACATAATCGTATCACTGTCCCGACGCTCGCCGCTCATGCCGGCATATCTCCCGGTTATTTAAGTCACCTGTTCGCAAAAGAGATGGGAATTTCTGTCAGTTCCTATATACAGAATAAAAAAATAGAGACCGCTCAGAATATGCTTTGCCATTCCGATTATGCGATCTCTGTAATTTCTACTACCCTGGCGTTTCCCAGTCAAAGTTATTTCACATCTGTATTTCGGGAAAAGACCGGGAAAACACCAAAACAGTATCGTGCAGAACACTTCCGCACTTCCGGCATCCAATAAATTGCTGATCTGAATAAGATTAGTAATCTCAGGATATACCTGCCCCGATTTCCATTTTGCCACAGCTTGCCTTGATACTGATAATTTTTCTGCCAGTTCTTCTTGCGTTAACCCTTTATTTTTACGAATCAACTGTAGTTTTTCCGAAAAATCATTCTTGACCACCTCCAGAATCATCGTGCACCAACGGGGAATCTAATCCAATATATTGCAAGTTGCAATTATGCTACTTATATTATACATAAACACCATCTTAACGTCTTAATTTTCGAATATTCGGATTGACATTTCTTCTACCATATTATATTATCTATTCATAAAAGAAATGGGTTTTGTGCCAAGTAAAGCCTTATGGCTCCAACGGGGTGCTCGTTTCTTTTTTTATATCCAGAATATCATACAAATACATTTTTCCATCATTTGCATGCCTTATTATCAAAGATGCATGAAATACGTTATATCTTTCAATATCTTCATTATCACCATATACCGGTAATGCAAAATAAGTATCATATCTATACCAGCCATTCCTTGCATTCCAATTATGTTTCCCCTTATTATTTTCTCTAAAATATCTGCCTGTTGAAATTTCTATCATTTCAGGAATTCCCTGTGTTGCATTCGCTTTAGCCTTTGCAACTGCTCCATTCAGCCTTTTGGTATATACTGATCCCGAATATTCACTTGGCAGATCAGATCCGATATATATAACATCACCGGTAGACGCCACCTTATAAAAATCGCCGACATATTCTTTCAAATATGCCCTCACTTCCTTCCAATCGATGGAACGTTTTCCTTTAAACCGGATATCATTAATCACCACAATACTATTCCCGTCAATATCCTGAACAACCGAAACATTCCTCTGTTGTGACTGGTTACTATCGTTGATTTGTTTACAAGCATCAAAAAATGCTAGGTAACTGATGATTCTTCGTCTACTCTGTGTATCAGATTGCCGAAACAGTTCAATCATATAATTTTCTTCTGACACATAATCGTTGGTTGCAGTCTGTTCTTCATTTTCTTCTACACAAAGCAATTCCACAAGCGTCATATCTAGTGCCTTGCATATAGACACCAGTTTATCCGCCTGTGGATTGATTTGTTTCTTTCGCCAGTCACTGATCGTACTGGTTGCGATACCTGTTCTTCTGGACAGTTCCGTCTGGCTCATATGTAATTCTTCAAGTCTTGCAAATATTTTCTCATATATCTTCATGGCGCAATATCCTTTTCCCAACCTTCCCGTTTCCGATTTTTCGGATATTGTATCATGAATAATCTCTTTTATCAATACTCTAACAGTACTATAGATCCTGAGTTATTGTTCTATTTGCTCTCCGACAAATTGGAAGTTGACTATCAACTGATAATCAAAAATATCATTCCTAAAATTGCAAATCCTTCACAGATCGCAACTATCTTAAAATTTTTTGAACTCATTTTCCCATTTTTATACTCATCGTGGCACAAATAAATTGTAAGTGCTGCAGACACAATCGTTATTATCCCAATAGTTGGCATCATTTTTGTCATCTCCATAAAATCCGATTTTTCATTCACCGTGACTTCTCGATAAACTTGAATTCGATTAAATGAATCATTACTAAAAACTTATATCGATTATTTCTTTTGCACGATGTAAAATAGGTAATTCTCTATTTGCTACAAGTTTTCCCAATCTTGTATTCGCTCTATCTTCATACTCTTGAATTGCTTCTTCATATGACAATTTCAATGTTGATAAATGAAAACAATCTATCTCATCTTGCGTCAAATTCTTTTTTCCAAACGACTCTACTTTACACAAAAAATAATTATTAATATTATGTCTGTGAATCAGATTATAATAATCACTTACAACTCCAATTTTGCAAACCACTTCTACCTGTACCCCTAATTCTTCTTTAAGTTCTCTCTGAATGGCAGTAAGCAAATCTTCTCCATCTTCGACACCACCGCCAGCAGTTTCAATTAATGTTGCTTTTCCAAAATCATCATCTCGTTCTGCTCTTACAAAATAGAATTGTCCACTTTCATCATAAACGATTGCCCTGGCAATATTTCTATCATGATCAACATACTCAAATTGCCATTGGGTATCTTGTAAATTTATACTTACTTCTGTATTCATTATGCATTTCTCCCTATCATTGACATAAAATATGACTTCCCAAGTCGACAAACAACGATTTGTTGATTTCTGTGATACCTTCTAATTAGAAAAAATCAAACCGAAGCTGTCTGTCAATCCAGTTCTTCTGCTCCGCTTCATGTATAACATCTCCCGACATACTTTCACCGATCAGAAACGGAGATTTGGGATTATGTTTTTTCCTGTTTTCTTTCACTAAGTTTACATCTGCATTGGCATAACAATATTTGCATAAATGTCCACATGTATCATATGCGCCTATGTCCACGCCAAGCACGCAGGCGCAGGCACCGTTCCTTTGATTGATCTTTCTCTTCGGAATCTCTAATCTGTTATGAAGTGCCTTTTCAAAAGTAGCCACCGTCATACATCCGGAGCAATCCGCACCATACGCGGCCAGATCATTACCCTCAGCACAAGGTCTTACCGTCATTCCGTATTTTGCAGCAATCTCTATCAATGCCTTACCGATTGTAATTCTATCCCGACGGCTTACCGCTTTCGCTTCCGGGAAATTCCGTTCCACTTTTTTATAAATATCTATAAAGCTGATTACACAGGTTTCGGTATACCCATGCAGTACCGCCGCCATTTTTTCAAACTCAGATATATGCCATTCTACCGTATGCGTGGCATCTACCAGGATTGGATCATATCGCCAACCGATGCTGTCCACGCCTACGATATCCGATAATATTTTAAAGTGATCCATTACCGTTCCCGTATCCGGAACATTTGGCTCAATGTCTCGTCCATATGGCGTGATCGTGACAAACCAGTACTGCCCATACGGTGTTAATTGCTCCATAAAAGGAAGCATTGGCGCCGGATTCTTCGTGCAAAATGCAATCAGATCCACAACCTCAGGCGAGAGACTGTACTTTGTTACCTGTGTAGGATTATAGGGATTCCTCACTAACACAAAGCCTTCCTGTATTCTGTTCATCAGCCATTCCGAATAAAATGCCGGAATATCTGTTCTCATCCCTGTCTGAATAATCATTGCCACATCACCAAAAGTCCTACCGGCAAAGCAATCACCGCCTGGCTGAACATTCCTATCACTGCATATTTAATATGATGCCAATAATCATGGTAAGCATCCACCAAATCCTCAGTTCCCGGAATTATCATCTTCTTACTATGGCAAAACCACAGACAATCCACTACTAACGCATCAAACCAGATCTCAGCTACCCACATAATATATCCGTGAAACCATCCTTCAAAGAACGTGCGTGCACCGCCGATATAGTACGCCAATACCGTCTGCAAAAATATGTATCCGATAAAAAGTCCCAGTTTTCCTATCGTTGCTTTCTTTGTAAGTTTCGCGGAGCTTTCCTGAATCAATCCAAGCTCTCTGCATCGGTCCTGTATCGCCTTTGGGTATTCCTGTATCATGCCAAGCTTCCCCTTCTTTGCCATAATGATGCCGCTAATTGTAAAAATGACGACATTAAAAATAACGATTTCTAATAAGTAATTCATTTTGCCCCCTTATGGCACGATTAACTTAACAACTTCCTATATTCTCCAATTCTTCCAGCGCTTCCATATTTTTCTGCAGATCATCCCTTGCCGTTGCATAATATGATTTTTGAAAAAGCATATCCCACGACAAATAATCTGCCATACAATCAAACTGCTTTCTGATCAGTTCATACTGTATATTATCTACGGGAGAACCTCCTACAACGATCAGTCCTGTCTTTTTCCCTTTCAACTGCATTCCGCGGCAATAACATTTATCTATAACCTGCTTTAACTGGGCAGACATTCCCCACCAATATACCGGTGTGGCAAATACTATCATATCTGCCGATACGATCTGATCGATTGTGGCATTTGTGTCATCCTTATCTACACAGCCTTTATAGCATTGACAAGCACCACATCCTTTGCACGGAGCTATATGTAACTGATCCGGTTGAATGATTTCTATATCATTCCCTGCAGCTGCTCCCTTCTGAAACGCATCAATCGCCGTTAAAACATTTCCTTTTCTGGCACTGCCATTGATTATTACAATTTTCATAAATAACACCTCCCGTATAGTATCTTTTATTTAGGCCCAGAAATTTAACGCTTTAGATCCGGGTTTCATTATTATTTTGGGATTCCATTATTATTTCACTAGTTTACACTATTTTTCATTATCTGTTAATCTCATATACAAATGGAATTTTTATTGCTTACAAACAGACATTATCTTGCATATAAAATCTGTAAATCTCCGTCAACAAATCCAATGCCTATTGCTTGATATTCTTTTAATTTTCCAGCATATTTTCCAGAAGAAAGGTATTCATTCACTAAACTAATAAAAAAAGTTTCCACTAATTCCCAATCACTTTCACACTCTATCACGAAAGGTTGATCTCTTGTAGTAAAGACTTCATCACAAGCCCAATCATCATTATCCTTATCGAATGAAAATGTGCCGACCAATTCAACAGACCATTTATTATCTGTATCTTCATATAAATTAAAGTTAATTGCTTTTATTTCACTATTCAATTCATTCTTCAAAATCAAATCTAACCATTCAAAGAAATCTTTGGTTTTATTCAGTTTTAACCTATCAAGTAATCCCATAACTTCACCCTCCACAAACTTCGATTTTTCATTCTCTGCGACTTCCCAATAAACGGGAAGTTGTCAAACAGCGTTCGTTGTTTCGCTTTGTGGCATTTTTACACACTGCTGAATCACACCTGTAACATACGTAATGGAATCGGTGCAGTCGTTCTTGAGCCATTCTGAGATAATTGCCATTAGTCCCCGAATATAAAAGGCCATGATATAAGGTCGATCTTGCTGTAGTACACCGTAGCGGTCGAGAATCGGCGTAAACACATGACGGAACATCCTATCATAGCTTTTATCCATCCCCAACACCGCCGCATTTTCTGTTGCTGTGCGGAACAGTCGCTTGTTATTCTTAATGTAGCTGAGGTAAGGTGTTAAATAATCCGGCGTAATTAGATATAATTCATCCCTCGGGCAATTCCGCAGCTTTGTAGAAAAGGCATCCGAATCTTTCTCCATAGAAGCAAGAAATTGCTTGTTCATACGACCGACACTCTCCGAGAGCAGGTCTGACATCGTTTCATAATGCAGATAGAAGGTGGAACGATTGACCCCTGCTACTTCACAGATTTCTTTGATTGTAATATACTCAAAATCCTTTTTTGCCAGAAGGGTCAGAAAGGCTTCGTCCATTCTGGCTGCGGTAGCAAAATATCTGCTTTCCGATCTATTCAATCGTTCTCACCTTCTTTCGTGTTGTTGTTTACATCTCGCTGATTTCTTTTGCCAGTTCCATGATTTCAAAAGCGTATTTCTGCTTGCCCTGTGCCAGCAATTTTTTGTAGATGGGGTAATTAACGCCCATGCCCAGTAGCCCAATAATGCCGACAATCACGCCGAGGACAAACATAGTGGTGCTACCGCTGCCGATGACCTTCATGGAAAGGCACATTCCAACACCGGCTACCAGCGCAGTGATAATGCCGAAGGTATAGGTAAAAACGGTTGCGGGAAGCTTGGCTTTTGCATCCAGCTTGCGAAGAGCGATCACCTTGGAGGTGTCCTTGAGTGCATATTCGTTTGCGAGTTGTTCTGCATAGATTTTATCTGTATTCATGGCTTGTTGCCTCCTTCATTTGATGGTTTTATTCTACCAGCAAAGAACGGGCAACGGAACAACACTGATGGCAGTTTGTGTTGGGTTCAAGAATTGTGCAAATTACGATTTGTTGATTTCTTATAAAATATCATACTTCACTCTCCATTACAATAATTGTACTATTTTCCACCTTTTCTACACCATAGCAACATGCTTCCTTGTAGCCCACATATAAATCAATAATCATAAAAAGTCTCATACTACACCTTTACTTCAACAACTTTTGTACATATCATGAATCCTTAAATAATTCATGCTGCATCCCCGGAATACCGAATGCCAGACAGTTCTGCTCGTGTACGCCAGTACATACGTATGTATTGGCTATCACTTATGTTGTTGTATAGCTTATTCCATCAAATCCCCCCTTTCCATGGCATAAAAAAAGCAACCGGAACATCTCTGTTTCGATTGCCATGATAATCTTACCACAACCACAATAAAAATAAAAATGACTATATATTAGTTTTTTACTAGTTTTATACGTAAATTTGTTAGTTCCTCGTTAGTACGCTGTTAGTCTATCGTTAGCCTATGGTCAGTTCAAAGATCAGTTTTTACACTCAAAGCGGAACGTACATTCTTCTCTAAAACTATTTTTCAACAAGGCAATTACTAATAAGTTTTTCCAGCATATCGTTGCTGGCATTTGCCGATCTGACACTGGCGGCTATCATCTCTTCTTTTGAAACATCGGTAAAATCAATTTCAAATCTACCATTGTTCAAGCATAACTGCTCAATGTATATTCTCTGAGTCCTTCCATTACCTTCTCTAAACGGATGGATCATATTAATCTCACCCAGGTAATAGGCTATAGTCTCTCGCTCATTTCTTCCTTATCGGTTATGTCAGCTAAGAAATTTTCCTTTTTCAGCTTACGATACAAATCATCAAACTGGCTTTCGATAAACTGCACCAAACAGAAAACGGTTCCTTTGGAAATATCAACCGTTCTCGTCTTGCCCGCCCAAGAGTATACATCACTGAATAAATGCCTATGTATAGAACAAAGATGCTTAAAAGAGAAATCTCCAGTAACGCCTTGACCTACAAGTTCTGCCTGACGCACCGCTGAATAATCTCTTTCAGCCTCATGCAATGTATCTAAATCTCTTATATCCAGTTTATTCTTTAATACATTTGTTCCCGGATAACAGTACTTGGCATCCTGTTCATCCTCATAGAAATAATCATACTCTTGATCCTTCAACCTGCTTCTTGGATACTCTGTATTTCTTATTTAATTCTGAAATTGCATCTGTAGCAGAAACTTTCTTGGTTAAGACATTTCTTACTCTTTGACGACATTCTGCATCAAATGGCATGCTTTCCATTTTGAAACTGGATTCAATACTGCTTACTCTTCTATCAACTATCATACGCGTATCCTTTCCCCTTTCCCTTTCACAGAAAGGTATTTGTTCTTCTATAGTATACCACAAAACGCTACATCTATACTACAAATTTCCGTATTATGAAGAGCGAACATAGTTTGCAAGCTTATCACCAAACACGTTCGAACCCTTGTAAATCAAGCATTTCCGCCACTTTCAGCCGCTTACTTCTCCAGACGGATGTCTAGCGTTCATCAACGACCTGAAAGATGTAGAACTTGAGGTAATAGCTCTCGTCCGCTGCCCACAGGATCGGATGATCCGGGCCCTGTGTCTTGAATTCTACCTGGCGGAGACGCTTATGCGCACCATGAGAAGCCTCCCGGATTGTTTTGGCAAAAAGCTCCGGATCCATGAAATGGGAGCAGGAACAAGTTACCAGGAATCCACCGTCTTTCACCAACTTTAAGCCCCTAAGATTGATCTCACGATATCCTTTTACGGCATTTTTGATGGAATTGCGGGACTTGGTAAAAGCGGGCGGATCCAGGATCACCACATCATATTTCTCGCCCTGCGCTTCCAGCTCCGGCAATAACTCGAAGACATCTGCACATCGGAAGCTTACCGTATTTTCCAGTCCGTTCAGCTTCGCATTTTCCGTCGCCTGATCCACAGCCAGCTGAGAAGCATCCACACCCAGAACACTCTTCGCTCCGGCGATTCCCGCGTTCAAAGCAAAGGAGCCGGTATGGGTGAAGCAGTCCAGCACCTTTTTATCCTTACAGAAACGATGAATGGCGGCACGGTTATTCTTCTGATCCAAGAAAAATCCGGTCTTCTGTCCGTCCTCTACATCCACCATGTAATGCACACCGTTCTCCACGATCTCTACTTTCGTGTCAAACGGTTCGCCGATGAAGCCTTTATAACGCTCCATACCCTCCTGTAAGCGTACCTTGGCATCGCTCCGCTCGTAGACACCGCGGATCACAATGCCATCCTCCGCCAGTACTTTCTTCAAAGCATCAATGATCACAAGCTTCCACTTATCGATTCCCAATGCCAGAGATTCCACTACCAGTACATCCGAGAATTTATCAATGACAATACCCGGCAGGAAATCCGCCTCTCCGAAGATCAGACGACAGCTGGAGGTATCAATAGTCTCCTTGCGGTAATTCCAGGCATCCCGTACCCTCTGCTCAAAAAATGCCTCATCGATCACCGTATCCTTCCTGCGCGCCAGCAGACGGATTGTGATCTTGGAGTTGGTGTTAATATAGCCATATCCCATGAAGTAGCCGTCAAAATCATGGATAGCTATAATATCACCATTCTCAAAATCTCCCATAATGGATGCGATCTCATTGTCAAAGACCCACATCCCCCCGGCTTTCAGAGTTCTGCCCTCTCCTTTTTTCAATGTAACGATTGTATTATACATAGAATTTCCTCTCTTGATTTCGTGATTTTATCGTTTTTGCAACTTTTTCTTCTATCATATTCGTTTTTTGCTTGACAATCAATGGGTTTTTATTTATTATTTTAATGTTGGCGCAATTAATGTTCACATCGTCGCGTGGCTCAGTTTGGTAGAGCGCTGCGTTCGGGACGCAGAGGTCGCAAGTTCGA
>OOBM01001103.1_pt1 | contig 16496 bp, 12 predicted proteins | sample 1671581 | NCBI WGS metagenome assembly OOBM01 (sample SAMN06348171, study PRJEB24527) | human gut metagenome
TCCGCCTCGGTACCAGCATCCGGGTAAGCAAGCAGAGCTTTGACGATTGGTTTGCTGCGGTCTGAGGGAGGGAATATCTATGGCATCTATTATGAAACGTGGCAACACGTATTCTGTCCGATACAACTACAAAGACCACAATGGCAAGCCCTGCAAGGGCTGGGAGACCTTCAAGACCAAGGCCGAAGCGCAGGAGCGCAAGATCACGGTCGAAAAGGAACTGCTGGATGGTACATTCCTCGTGCCCGATGCAATGACGGTGGAGGAGATGCTGTACAAGTGGATTCCCATTCAGTCCAGCAAGCACAAGTGGTCGCCAAAGACCTACACCCAATCTATGGCGATGGTGCAGAACCTCATCGTGCCGTATATCGGAAAGCGGAAGGTGCAAGACCTCCGCACCTATGACATTGAGCAGTTCTACGCCACCCTGAGCCAGACCCCCTGCGGCCAGTACGTTCACGGCGAGAAGCAGGAGCTGACGGAAAATCAGAAGAAACGGCTGTTATCCAGCACGTCCATTCACGAAGTCCACACGCTCCTGAAAACTGCCTTTTCGTATGCCGTTGACTGGGATCTAATCCACAAATCGCCTACTCCCCGTGAAGCCCCCAAAATTAACACCGAAGAACGCACCATCTGGGATGAGCGCACCATGTTGGCGGCGCTGCAGACCATCGAAAACCCCGCCCTGCATCTGGCGGTGCACATGAGCATGATCCTCTCCTTGCGAGAGGGTGAGATCCTCGGCTTGCAGCCGGGAGACCTCGACTTTGATGCAGCAGACGGACGGGGAACCATCTCAGTGAACAAAGCCCTGCAGCGTGCCGACAAGGTCGCCTTGTCCAAGATTGATCCTACCCAGATCTACCACACCTTCCCGGACAGACGGGAGGGGAGCAAGTCCTCGCTGATCCTCAAGCGGACTAAGACCAAAAAGTCCAACCGCATCCTGTACATGACCAAGCCCTTGAAAGAGGAGCTTCTGGCATGGCTGGAAAAGATGAAGCAGGACGAGCAGAGCGCCCCGGAAAAGTACAGCAACTGCGGTCAGCTGTTCCGCTTACCAGACGGCTTACCCATTGCCCCGGACGTTCTGACCAAGTGGTATCGTATGTGGCGGGCAGAGCACCCGGAGTTTGAGAAGATCGTGTTCCACGGTCTGCGCCACTCCAGTGCCACCTACCAGCTGCTGCAATCTGGCGGTGACTTCAAGTCGGTGCAGGGCAACACTGGCCATGCAACCGCCACCGTCCTGATGGACACCTACGCTCACACGCAGGACAAACCCCGGTTGGAGTTGACCGAGAAGATCGAAGCCGACTTCTACACGCAGGATGTGGCCGGTGCAAAGCCGCAGGAACCCCCGGAAAACAAAACGCCGGTGGCAACAAAAATCACGGGTAAAATGATCCTTGAAGCCATCCGGCAGATGGACGCAGAGGAGCGCCGCGAGCTGACGCGGGTGCTCTTCGCGTAAAATTCTCTTTTTTGTGCAGCGAAATACACGCTGTGCAAGCGATGCAAAGAGTTCATGGCTTTTTTGTAAAGTGTGCAGGAGATGTGCAAAAGTGTGCAGACTCTGCCAGAAAAACAAAAAAGCCATGAAATCTTTCGATTTCACGGCATTTTCTGGTGCGATGGAAGGGACTCGAACCCCCGGCCTACTGATTCGTAGTCAGTCACTCTATCCAGCTGAGCTACCAACGCATACGTTCCGGTCGGAACATGATGTATTTTATCACGCAGAGTCGGGTTTGTCAACAGGTTTTTTGAATTTTTTCGATTCTTTTTTGAATAGAGCGTCTTTCCGGACTTTTTTCTATATCATATCAAAGGGCCCATCAGCCCTCCTGTGCGAGGCGCTGGGCGATCTTCACGCCGGTGGGCGTGGCGGCAAGGCCGCCCTGGCCGGTCTCGCGCAGGTCCGGGGAGAGCAGACTGCCCACGCGGCCCATGGCGTCAATGACCTCGTCGCAGGGGATAGCATAGTCCACCCCGGCCAGCGCCATATTGGCGCAGGACACGGCGTTCACGGCACCCACTACGTTGCGCTTGACGCAGGGCACTTCCACCAGGCCCGCCACAGGGTCGCACACCAGGCCCAGCAGGTTGCCCAACGCCATGGCGGCAGCGGCGGCGCACTGTTCCGGTGTGCCGCCCTTCAGGCTGCACAGGGCAGCGGCGGCCATGGCGCTGGCAGCGCCCACCTCGGCCTGACAGCCGCCCTCGGCACCGGCCAGTGTGGCGCGGGCGGCAATGACCTGCCCGAAGCCTGCTGCCACATAGAGAGCCTCACAGACGGCCTCTTCGTCCGCTTCTCCGGCGCGGGCCAGCGGCAGCAGCACCGCCGGGAGCACGCCGCAGCTGCCTGCCGTGGGGGCTGCCACGATCCGCTTCATGCAGGCGTTGCACTCGGCGGTCTTGAGGGCCTCGGCGGTCACCGCGGACAGGTAATCGCCGCCCAGCAGCTTTCCTTCTTTGTGAGCCTGTTCCACCTTGGCGGCATCGCCGCCGGAAAGCCCGCTGCGGCTTCGCTGGGCCGGGTCGTACTCCCGGCTGGTGGCCTGCATCACCTGCCACAGGTGGTGCATGGCCGCACGGCTTTGTTCCTCGGTCAGGCGGCTCTCTTCTAGGTCGCTGCGCAGCACGGCTTCGGCCAGCGTGATCTTCTGGCTGCGGGCGGCCGCCAGCATCTCTTCACAGGACAAAAACGACACGGCTCATTCCTCCATTCCTTCCGGCTCGTCCACATTCAGGCAGGTGACCTTGAGCAGGCCCGGCATCACGGCCAGCTGCTGTTCCAGCGTGTGGGGGATGTGGGAGTCGCATTCCAGCACCATGACCGCGTAGCGGCCCACCGCCGCCCGGAACACCTGCATGGACGCAATGTTGATGCGCCGCAGCGCCAGCGACATGGTCACCTCGGCGATGCAGCCGGGGGTGTCCTCGTTGTGGATGATCAGGGTGTTGCTGTCGCCGCCGAAGTCGGCGGGCACCCCGTCGATCTCGGTGACCCGAATGCGGCCGCCGCCCACCGACGCGGCCTTGAGCGACAGCTCCCGGCCGCTGCGGGCGGTAAGATGGAGCACCGCCGTATTGGGGTGGGCGCTGCGCAGCTCCACTGGGTGGATCGTAAAGGCCATGCCCTGTTCCTCTGCCAGCGCAAAGCTGTCCGGCAGGCGGGGATCATCCGGGCGCAGGCCCAGCAGGCCCGCCACCAGCGCCCGGTCGGTGCCGTGGCCCTTGCCGGTGGTGGCAAAGCTGCCGTACAGGCCGATGTCCGCCTTTGCCGGCACCTCGCCCAGCAGCTTCTGGGCCGTGTAGCCGATCCGCGCGGCACCGGCGGTATGGCTGGAGGACGGCCCGATCATCACCGGGCCCAGAACGTCGAAAAGTCGCATGACATCTACATCCTTTCTCTGTCCCGCCGGGGGAGGGCGGGGCAAAAATACCAGAATGGCATATTTTATGATTTTTATTATACCGCTTTTCGCTATCTTGTGCTATAATAACTTTACTATATGTTTGAAATTGCGTCCTGGCAGGGACACAGGGGCCGGGCCGGACATGCCGCAGGGCATGGTGCGCAGCCCGGTATTCCCCTGCAGAGGACAACACGGAGGGTAAATCCTATGAAACTGGTAAGCGTGGAAACTCCTGAAAAGAGCGTCTGCAAAATGACCTTCAGCGCCACCGCCGAAGAACTGGAAGCCGCATCCAACGCGGTGTATGAGCGCACCCGCGCCAACTATACGATCAAGGGCTTTGAAAAAGGCGAGGCCGACCGTGCCCAGATCGAGGCCGACCGCGGTGAGCACACCTTCTGGTACGACGCCATCAACGACCTGATGGACAAGGACGTGCCCGCACTGTACGACGCTGCGCTGACCGAGCACGGCTTCCACCCGGTGGACGAGCCCAGCTACGACCTGGTGAGCGTGAAAAAGGACGAGGGCTTTGTAGCCACCGCCACCGTGGCCCTGCAGCCGGAGCTGAACCTGACCCAGACCACCGGTTTTGTGGTGGAGTGCGTCACTCCCGCCGTGACCGACAAGGAGATCGACGCGGTGCTGGAGCGCCGCCGCAATGCCGCCGCCGAGCTGGTGCCCCACAAGGGCCCGGCCGTGAAGGGCAACGTGGTGCACATGGACTTTGAGGGCCTGCTGGACGGCGTGGCCTTCCAGGGCGGCACCGCACAGAACCAGTCCGTGCAGCTGGGCAGCGGCCGCATGATCCCCGGCTTTGAGGACGGCATCCTGGGCCACAAGGCAGGCGACGAATTCGACATCCACGTCACCTTCCCGGAGCGCTACCATGCAAAGGACCTGGCCGGCAAGGCTGTGGTGTTCAAGATCAAGCTGCACGACGTGTGCGTGCGCCAGCTGCCTTCCATGAACAGCGACTTTGCCAAGAAAGTGGGCGGCGTGGACACCATGGAGGAGTTCCGCGAGAAGGTGCGCAAGCAGCTGTACGACGGCCGTCACGGCGGTGCACTGAACCGCGCCAAGGATCAGGTGCTGGCCAAGCTGGCCGACGCCGCTGAGGGCGAGCTGCCCAGCGTTCTGGTGGAGAGCACCTACCAGCAGGAGATGCAGAACGTGCAGCAGCAGCTGCAGATGCAGCGCATGACCCTGAACAGCTATCTGAGCCAGATCCACGAGACCCGTGAGAGCTTTACCGCCAAGCTGCACGCCGGCGCCGAGAAGAACACCCGTGCCCGCATGGCTCTGCTGCAGATCGCACAGCAGGAAAATCTGGTGCCCACCGACGAGGAGATCGACAAGATGATCGCCGAGCGTGCCGAGCGCACCAAAAAGACCGTGGATGAGATCCGTGAAAAGACCAACATCCCCGCTCTGAAGCGCGCCGAGGCCATCCGCCGCGCTGCCGACTGGGTGATCGAGCGCTCCACCATCGAGGAAAAGTAAATCCGTAAAAACCAAAACCGCCTGTGCCGACGCACAGGCGGTTTTTTCGTTCTCCGAAATTTTCTCTTTATGCCAGAAGCTTGAAGCCCATGATGACGATGCCCAGCACCACCAGCACGACACCGGTGGCACGGTTCAGGGTCTTGGGGGTGGCCTTGTTGGCAAACACGGCCGCAATGCGGGCCCACAGCAGGGTGAACACCACACACAGCACCCAGACGCCCCAGTCCGGCGCACCGCCGATCATGAAGTGGGAGACTGCACCGGTGAGGGCGGTGAAAGTCATGATGAACACGCTGGTGCCCACAGCCGTCTTGAGCTCATAGCCCAGCACGCTGGTGAGGATGAGCAGCATCATCATGCCGCCGCCCGCACCGATGAATCCGCAGATGAAGCCGATGAGCATGCCGCACACCAGCGACTGGACAGCCCGCTTTTTGGCGCTGACGCCCTGCATGGCTTCCTTGGTGGTCATGACCGGGCGCAGGATGAACTTGATGCCCAGCAGGAAGGTCATGAACACCGAAAAGCTGCCCATGGTGGCCGAGGGCACCTTGCTGGCCACCCAGCTGCCCACCACCGTAAAGGTGAGCACGCTGGCCATCATGATGAGGCCGTTTTTGATATCGAGATTCTTGTTTTTATGGTAGGTGTAGGCCGAGACCGCGCTGGCCAGCACGTCCGACGACAGGGCGATGCCCACCGCCATATAGGGGTCCATGTGCAGGAAGGTGATGAGCATGGGGGTGATCACCGCTGCTGCGCTCATGCCGGCAAAGCCGGTGCCAAGGCCGGCCCCCATGCCGGCAAAAAAGGTGACCAGAACCGTAAACAACACACTCATATCATGCGTTCTCCTTTAAAATATCGTCCAGATTTTTCCCGATGATCTCCATGGTCCGGAAAAAGGCCTCCCGGGTCGGCTCGTCGGTGTTGGTCAGCAGCCGCGCAAAGAACGCATTCTGCACCGCGCGGCCCCGCTCGATGACCGGGCGGGCCTTTTCGGTGCAGAGCAGCTCGGTCTTGCGGCGGTCGCCCGCAACGGCGCGCCGTTCCAGATACCCCTCCTTCACCAGCCGGTCTACATTCATCGACACCAGATTTGCCTTGATATGGCGGAACTCCACGATGTCGCTGGCCGTTCTGCGGTCCGGGTTGTTGGCAAGGAACATCAGGATATCAAAGGCCGTCTGCGGCAGCTTCAGCTCCTGACACAGGGGCTTGCAGACCGCATTGTAGGCCTGCGCGGTCTTGATGGCAAATTCCATGTTCGGATTCACGCCGAGTTCTCCTTTCATTTTTGAATCATTCATTTTTGAAGTATTATAGTGCAACACTGCACGGTTGTCAAGTTTTTCCGGAACGAAAAACTCCCTCCGTCTCGCATACGCTCGACAGCTCCCTCAAGGAGGGAGCCATTGGCAGAGCGGAACGCTTTCCGGTCACGCCAAAGGCCCCATCTCCGAGGGGGGCTGTCATCGCACAGCGATGACTGGGGGAGTTTACGACGGTTTTTTCTATTTTATTCGCTTCAGAAGAGCATCACGGCCACAAGCCGCACCAGCAGGGCGCAGACCCAGGCCACAACGCACTGGTTCACCACCATAATGGTGGCCCACTTGCCGCCAAGTTCCCGCTTGACTGCGGCCACAGCCGCAATGCAGGGGGTGTACAGCAGGCAGAACACCAGCAGGGGAGCCGCCTGTGCCGGGGTCAAAGCCGCCGACAGGGCCGCCGTGGAACCAAAGAGGATCAGCAGGGTGGATACCACGCTCTCCTTGGCCATAAAGCCGGTGATGAGGGCGGTGGACACCCGCCAGTCCGCAAAGCCCAGCGGGGCGAACAGCGGGGCGATGTCGCCTGCAATGCGGGCCAGGATGCTGTCCTGCGGGTAGGCCGTCAGGCTGAGCTGCAGGTCAAAGTTCTGCAGGAACCAGATGACGATGGTGGCCGCAAAGATGACCGTAAAGGCTTTCTGCAGGAAGTCGCGGGCCTTTTCCCACAGCAGCTGGGCCACGTTTTTCAGGCCGGGCAGGCGGTAGTTGGGCAGCTCCATCACAAAGGGCACCGCCTCGCCCTGGAACACGGTGCTCTTGAGCAGCAGCGCCGCCAGCACGCCCACCACGATGCCGCCAAAGTACAGCAGCACCATGACAAGGCCCGCATAATCCGGGAAGAACGCTGCCGCAAACAGGCTGTAGATGGGGAGTTTGGCCGAACAGCTCATGAACGGGGTAAGCAGGATGGTCATCTTGCGGTCCCGCTCCGAGGGCAGGGTACGGCTGGCCATGACGCCGGGCACCGTGCAGCCAAAGCCGATGAGCATGGGCACGATGCTGCGGCCGGACAGGCCGATGCGGCGCAGCAGTTTGTCCATCACAAAGGCCACGCGGGCCATGTAACCGGTGTCCTCCAACATGGACAGGAAGAAGAACAGCACCACGATGATGGGCAAAAAGCTCAGCACGCTGCCCACGCCGGTAAAAACACCGTCAATGATCAGGGAATGGATCGCTTCATTGATGTTCCAGTTGGTCAGCAGGGTGTCCACCGCACCGGTCAGGGCGTCGATGCCGGCTTCCATCAGGTTCTGGAAGAACAGGCCGATGACGTTGAAGGTGAGGTAGAACACCAGACCCATGATGGCGATAAACGCCGGGATGGCGGTGTATTTGCCGGTGAGGAACTTGTCGATGCGGTTGGAGCGCAGCTGCTCCTTGCTCTCGTGGGGCTTGACCACCGTCTGGGCCACCAGCTCCTGAATGAAGGAGAAGCGCATATCCGCAATGGCGGCAGCGCGGTCCAGGCCGCGCTCCTGCTCCATCTGCACGATGATGTGCTCGATCATCTCTTTTTCGTTCTGGTCCAGCTTGAGGGCTTCCTCAATGCGGGCGTCGCCCTCCACCAGCTTGGTGGCCGCGAACCGCACCGGGATGCCGGCCGCTCTGGCGTGATCCTCGATGAGGTGGATGATACCGTGGATGCAGCGGTGCACCGCGCCGCCGTGGTCCTCCTCGCCGCAGAAGTCGAGCCGGCCCGGACGCTCCTGGTACTTGGCCACATGGATCGCATGGTCCACCAGTTCGTCCACGCCCTCGTTCTTAGCCGCCGAGATGGGCACCACCGGGATGCCCAGCATGGCTTCCATCTGGTTGATGCGGATGGTGCCGCCGTTGCCGCGCACCTCGTCCATCATGTTCAGGGCCAGCACCATGGGGGTATCCAGCTCCATGAGCTGCATCGTCAGGTACAGGTTGCGCTCGATGTTGGTCGCGTCCACGATGTTGATGATGCCGGTCGGCTTTTCGCCGATGATGAACTGGCGGGTGACGATCTCCTCGCTGGAATAGGGCGACATCGAGTAGATGCCGGGCAGGTCGGTGACTTCCGTTTCCGGGTGCTCCTTAATGGCACCGCTCTTCCGGTCCACCGTGACGCCGGGGAAGTTGCCCACATGCTGGTTGGAGCCGGTAAGCTGGTTGAACAGGGTCGTCTTGCCGCAGTTCTGGTTGCCCGCCAGCGCAAAGGTCAGGGTCTTGCCCTCCGGCAGGGGATGCTCGCCCTGTTTGGTGTGGTAGCGTCCGCCTTCGCCCAGGCCCGGATGCTCCACCATCTTGTTCTCCCGCCGGGCGGGTGCAGCGGCGGGCGCGGCCGCTGCCGGGGTGATCTCGATCTGCGCTGCGTCGTCCAGGCGCAGGGTCAGTTCATAGCCGTGGATCTGCAGCTCCATGGGGTCGCCCATGGGTGCAAACTTCACCAGCGTGACCTTCTCGCCGGGGATCAGCCCCATATCCAGAAAATGCTGCCGCAGGGCTCCCGCCCCGCCCACTGCGTCAATAACGGCACTTTCGCCGATCTTCAGTTCTTTTAATGTCATGGCCAATGCCTTTCTGTTTCGACAGATTGTTAGCTTATAGAAACAGTTTTAATATATGCTAACTGCCCGGCATTGTCAAGGCAGACAGCGAAAAAAGCCCGCCTAATCCGGTATGGAGCGGACGAAGCGGGCCTTGCATTTTCGTTGGTTTTTTACTTCACGGTGTGGTAGCCGTCGGGGTTCTTCTGCTGCCAGTTCCAGCTGTCGGCGCACATCTCCTCGATGCCGTACTCAGCCTCCCAGCCAAGCTCCTCTTTTGCTTTGTCGCATTTGGAGTAGCAGGTTGCGATATCACCGTCACGGCGCGGTTTGATTTCGTATTTCAGCGGATGGCCGCATGCTTTCTCGAATGCGTGGATCACATCGAGTACGCTGTAGCCTTTGCCGGTTCCGAGGTTGTAAATGGAAACGCCCTCGTTGTCAGCCAGTTTCTGGATGGCTTTTACATGGCCGCGTGCCAGGTCAACAACATGGATGTAATCGCGGACACCAGTTCCGTCCGGAGTATCGTAGTCATCACCGAAAACGCCGATGCACTCGAGTTTTCCGATGGCAACCTGTGCGACATACGGAAGCAGGTTGTTCGGGATGCCCTTCGGATCCTCTCCGATAAGGCCGCTCTTATGCGCTCCGATCGGGTTGAAGTAACGAAGCAGGATAACATTCCATTCTGGATCTGCGGTGTGGATGTCGGTCAGAACCTGCTCGAGCATGCTTTTTGTCCAGCCGTATGGGTTGGTCGGGGTTCCCTTCGGGCACTCCTCGGTGATCGGAATCTGTGCCGGATTGCCGTATACGGTTGCAGAAGAACTGAAGATGATGTTCTTTACGCCGTGGTTTCTCATCTCATCGCAGAGAATCAGGGTTCCGGTCATGTTGTTGTGATAATATTCAATCGGTTTATGTACGGACTCGCCGACTGCTTTTAAGCCTGCGAAATGGATGACAGCGTCAATTTTCTCGTTGTCCAAAATTTTCTTTACGCCTTCGCGGTCCAGCATATCGGTTTTGTAGAAGGTTACTTTCTTTCCGGTAATCTGTTCTACACGCTCGATGGCTTTCTCGCTTGCATTGTAAAGGTTGTCCATGACAACAACGTCATAGCCTGCGTTCAGCAGTTCCACACAGGTGTGGCTTCCAATATAGCCTGCACCGCCAGTAACTAAGATTTTCATTTTGGTATCCTCCATGTTTTCCTTCGCTGCTGCTTTTTTGCCGCAGCGGGTTAATTGAAGCATTTAGTTTATTCTACAACGTTTCCATGAATTTTGCAAATGCACTTCTGCCTTCCTCGGTGCACTTGTAAACGCCGGCATCCTCGAGTACGCCGACAAAGACTTTTCCGACTTCCTCTTTCAGGATATCCATCACATTTTCGCTGTTCAGCTCCGGATGGCGCGGCAGGAATTCGTCTACCCAGTCGGCATGTTTCTCCAGCTCTGCGACAGCGCGGACATCTTTTCCCTCTACAAGGCATTTGGAAAGCTCTTCCAGCTCATCTTTTAAGCGCGCCGGCAGAATCGCAAGTCCCATAACCTCAATAAGGCCGATGTTCTCTTTTTTGATGTGATGATACTGTGCATGCGGATGGTAAACACCGAGCGGGCATTCGTCCGTCGTGATGTTGTTGCGCAGTGCCAGATCGAGTTCGAACGTATCGCCCACTTTTCTTGCGATCGGTGTGATCGTGTTGTGCGGCTCTCCGTCAGTCTCGGCGAATACAAACGCATCCTCATCCGTGTAACCTCTCCAGCAGTTCAGGATATGCTCTGCCAGATCGATCAGCCGTTTCTCATCTTTGTGGCGGATCCGGATGACGGACAGCGGCCATTTGACGATGCCGGTTTCCACATCCTCGTATCCTTTGATGGTAAAATGGCGCTCGATCGGCGCTTTCGCCATTGCGAAGGTATAGTGACCGCCCTGATAATGATCGTGGCTTAAAATGGAGCCTCCCACGATCGGCAGATCCGCATTGGAACCGATGAAGTAGTGCGGAAACAGCTTGATAAAGTCAAACAGCTTCACAAAGGTCGCGCGCTCGATCTTCATCGGGTTATGCTGGAAATTGAACACGATGCAGTGCTCATTGTAATACACATATGGCGAGTACTGGAATCCCCACTCCGTCTGATTGATCGTCAGCGGAATGATGCGATGGTTCTGGCGCGCCGGGTGGTTGACGCGTCCCGCATAGCCCACATTCTCCTTGCAGAGCAGGCATTTCGGATAACCGCTCTGTTTTGCCAGTTTTGCAGCCGCGATCGCCTTCGGGTCCTTCTCCGGTTTGGAGAGGTTGATCGAGATATCAATATCGCCGTAGGCACTCGGTACGCTCCAGCGGATATCCTTTGCGATGCGGTATCTGCGGATGTAGTTGGAATCCTGGCTCAGTTTGTAGAAGTAATCGGTTGCCTCCTGCGGGCTCTTCGCATAGAGTTCCTCAAACTTCTTTACCACCTCTCCCGGGCGCGGCATCAGGCAGTCCATCAGTTTCGTATCGAACAGATCGCGGTAAACGACGCTGTTGTGTTCGAGAAGACCGCGCTTAGCTGCATCATCAAGCAGTTCATTTAAAGTCTCTTCCAGATCCGGGGTCTCCGGAATCTGCTCCGGCTCTTCGTAATCGGAAATCTGCATGACTTCCAGAATCCGGTTTGTCGCATAGATTTTATCCAGTCCCGAAACAAGACCGGCATTTTCTCCATATTTTACCAGTTTTGCAATACTCTCGTTAATCACTGTAGCTTCCTCCCTGCTGCCGATCCAGCTTTTTTATTTCTTATTTTAATACGCCTGCGCCGTCTCCGATGTCTACGACATAGAAGTCTGCGGCATAGCCGATTTTTTCTTTGTAAGCTGCGCCTACTTTTGCGATGAAGTTGTCAATATCTTCTGTTTTTACGATGCTGACGGTGCATCCGCCGAAGCCTGCGCCTGTCATACGGGATCCGATGACACCCGGGCAGTTCCATGCTTCTTCCACAAGAGTATCCAGCTCGATGCCGGTTACCTCATAGTCATCACGCAGGGAAACGTGGGATGCGTTCATCAGCTCGCCGAATTTTGCGATGTCGTTTGCCTTTAAAGCTGCAACGGCCTGAACGGTTCTCTGGTTCTCGTAAACAGCATGTTTTGCACGTTTCTGGCGGACCGGATCTTTGATGGCATCTTTCACTGCCTCAAACTCTTCCTCGGTCAGCTCACCAAGGCTCTTGATGTCTTTGACTTTCTGGATCTCAGCCAGAGCAGTCTCGCACTCGCTGCGGCGCTCGTTGTATTTGGAGTCGCCAAGGCCGCGTTTCTTGTTGCTGCAGGAGATGACAATTCTTGCGCCTTCCAGTTTAACCGGTGCGTACTCATATTTCAGATCGCTGGTGTCAAGGAAGATCGCACAGTCCTTTTTGCCCATGGCGATGGCGAACTGATCCATGATACCGCAGTTGACGCCGTTGTAGTTGTTCTCGGAGAACTGGCCGTACAGAGCGATGTCGATCATGGAGATGGTGTCGTAGCCGAACATGTCACGCAGCATTACGCCGGTTACGGTCTCAACGGATGCGGAAGAGGAAAGGCCGGAGCCGTTCGGAATGTTTCCGTAGAGCACGATATCGAAGCCCTGCTCTACCGGGAAGCCCTTCTGGCAAAATGCCCACATCATTCCCTTCGGATATGCGGTCCAGTTGCCTTCTTTTCCCATCAGGAATTCATCGAGAGAAGATTCTACCACGCCGAGTTTTTCAAAGTTCATAGAGTAAAAACGAAGCTTTCTGTCGTCACGTTTTCTTGCTGCCATGTAGGTTCCGATGGTCAGTGCGCATGGAAATACGTGGCCTCCGTTGTAATCGGTGTGCTCACCGATCAGGTTCACACGTCCAGGTGCGAAGTAGGTGCGGATGTCGCCCTCTCCCCCGAACAGTTTTGCAAAACAATCCAGTACCTGCTGTTTCATTTTGTTGTCTCCTTTTCTTTTTGGTGTGTTGTTTTCATGGTTTCGTTTTGTGTGTTGTGTGTGTATTGTGTGTTTGTGTGTTTGTGTGTTTTTTCTTATCTTCTTAAGTATCATTATAGTGAGCCGTACGCCCATCTGCAACAACAATATTGGGGCAAACGATAATTATATTGAGGTGATCTTCGATTTTTTCTTGTTTTTTTTCCCTTTTTGCCGCATACTTTACTTATCGTATGATTTTTAATGGATTTTATGGATTGGAGGTACGTTTCATGCAGATCCGCATGGATAAAGAAAACCGTGAGCTGAAGGCCCACGGCAGCTATGAATTTCCTGTCAACATCAGTTACGAACAGCTCTCCCGCTACGAGCGCGGCTCCTTTTCCTGGCACTGGCACCCGGAAATTGAGCTGACGTTTGTCCTCTCGGGGCAGATCGGATATCAGGTCAACGGCAAATCGTATGTCTTAAAAGAAGGGGACGGCATTTTCTGCAACACGAATGCGCTTCACAGCGGCCACATGATCGACGGGATGGACTGCGTCTATATTTCAACCACGTTCGCCCCGCGCTTTCTCTATGGTTTTTCAAACAGTGTGATCCAGACGCGCTACGTCGAACCGGTGCTGACGGATATGCAGCTCGCCTCCATCGTCTTTTCGCCGGAGATCGACTGGCAGAACCAGGTACTTGCCTGTATGCACCGCATCTACGACCTCTCGCTTTCACAGCCGTCCGCGTTTGAGATGGAAATCCAGGAGCTTCTGCTGTCGATCTGGATTGAGATTTACCGCCACGCATCGTTTTCCGGTGAATCCCAGAACACGGCGGCAGCGCGTGATGTTGAGCGGCTCCGCATTCTGCTCGACTACATCCACCGCCATTATATGGAGCATCTGACGCTCGAGGATCTCGCCGCACAGATCCACATCTGCCGCAGTGAATGCTGCCGTTTTTTCAAGAAATGCATGAACGAATCCCTGTTTGACTATCTTCTCGATTACCGTATTGAAAAAAGCCTGCCGCTCCTTCTCGAGCGCCAGGCCAGTATCACTTCCGTAGCGGAACAGACCGGATTTTCCAGTCCTGCCTATTTTTCTAAAATTTTCCGGCAGCAGATGGGCTGCTCGCCGAGCGAATACCGGAACCGCGCGGATCACACGTAACGTTCAGCGCTGCACCGAGATTTCATTTCCTGCTGCCCGGCTTTTGATCCGCTCTCACAATCCACCCTCTCCCAAAACGAATGGATTACCTCCGGGAGGCTGCTGCGCTGCACAATCCGGCAGTCCTCCCATTCTCTTGGGAACAGCTCGCGGTACTCCCGGTTTCGGAACCGCTCGTCGAGCAACAGAATCACACCCGTGTCCTCCGTCGTACGGATCACGCGCCCTGCCGCCTGCAATACTTTATTCATGCCGGGATAGCGGTACGCGTAGTCGAAACCGTTCTCTCCGCTGCGGTCGAAATATTGCTTTAAAAGTTCTCTCTCCGGCCCCACCTGCGGGATTCCGGCTCCCACAACGGCCGCGCCGATCAGCTTTTCCCCGTCCAGATCAATTCCCTCCGAGAAAATGCCTCCCATGATACAGAATCCCACCAGCGTTTTCTCGTTGTCTTTCGCAAACGCTTCCAGAAACGCTTCTCTCTCCTGCTCCCGCATCGCCGACTCCTGGATCAGGCAGGTCACGTTTTCATCTGCATACAGTTCCTCATAGACCGCATAGACATCCTGCATCAGGCGGTATGACGGGAAGAACGCCATATAGTTGCCCTTCCGGCTCTGGATCATCTCGTTCAGATAGGCGGCGATCTTCTCAAACTCTGCGCGGTTTCTCCGCTGATACTTCGTGCTGACCTCGCTTCCGATCGCCAGACACCGCTTCGTGGGATCAAACGGGGACTCCACGTAAATCGCGTAATCGTCCGTATTCGTGCTGAACATCTTCTTATAATACTGCACCGGCAGCAGCGTCGCGGAAAAGAAGACGGCCGACCGCCCCTGGTTGATACACTGCTGCAGATTCTCCGCCGGGTTGACGCAGAACAGGCGCAGTGCAAAATCGCCGTTATCGAGATAACTCGTGTAGATCAGATAATTTTCATCCACTAAATTGTAAATCTCGGAAAAATTTCGCAAGTTAAAGTAAAATTCCAGAACCTGCTTCCGGATTTCGCTTGTCTTATGCGCTTCCAGCCAGCCCGCCAGTTCTTCCAGCAGCTGATTGACCATCATAAGAAACGTCGATACGCTTTCCAGCTCCGTGCAGGAATCGCACTCTCTTTTGTAGACGAGCATCTGGTGATTGCAGCGATTCAGCGCCTTCTCGAGCTTTTTGCCCGGTGCATACGGGCGGAGGAGCTGGCGGACCTTTAAAATCTCCTCTTTGACGAGCGTGGCACTGAACATATCGCGGCCCCGCTCGACCAGGTTATGCGCCTCGTCGATCAGAAAGATGTAGTCACCCTTCGTTCCTTCTGCGAAAAAGCGTTTTAATTTCGAGGTCGGATCAAACGCATAGTTGTAATCGCAGATCACGCCGTCCACCCACGAAGCCACATCAAACTGGAACTCGTGCGGGCAGACGTTCCATTTTTCCGCCTGGCGCAGGACTTCCTCTCTTGTGTAGGAATCGCATTCCGTCAGCATCTCGTACACCGCCGCGTTGATCCGGTCAAAATGACCTTTCGCGCGCGGGCAGTGGATCGGATCGCATTCGGGCTCATCGAGGATGCACATTTTTTCTTTTGCGGTCAGCGTGATTGCTTTGAACTGCAGTCCCTTCTCTTTTAGAATGGAGACCGCCTCCTCTGCCACGGTACGGGTGATGGTTTTCGCAGTCAGATAAAAAAGACGGTCGCCGCAGCCCTCTCCGATCGCGCGGATGGCCGGAAAGACCGTGGACATTGTTTTTCCGATGCCGGTCGGCGCCTGGACGAAGAGTTCTTTTTTCCGCAAAATGGTACGGTAGACGCCGCTCACCAGTTCCCGCTGGCCTTTCCGGTACGGGAAGGGGAATTCGAGGTGCTGCATTGAGGCATCTCGCGCTTTCTGCCACTGGTACTGGAATTCCGCCCAGATAAACCAGGCGTCGAGTAGCTCATCGAACCACTGCTCCAGTTCCGGGAGCTTGTACGTCTGCAGAAAATGGCGGATGCGCCAGTTAGAGTGCTCCGGCTTTACCTCTTCTTTGGTGAGCGGGCGCAGAAGGCCTTCCTCCTCGGAGGAGAGCAGGGTGTACGTCATCAGCACGCCCATCTCCTCTTTGCGGTTCTGAAGGCCGTAGATGTAAGCGTAGCACTTCGCCTGTGCCAGATGTACCGGAACCGGCTCTTCCATCGTTTCGAGGTCACGGTACGTTCCCTTGATCTCCTCGATCACGGTCGTGGTTCCGTCCTCGTACATGCCGTCTGCTCTTCCCTCGACGCGCAGGATGAAATGCTCATATTCTTTTTCGTGAACCAGCGGAACCTCCGCACGGTAATCGGCGCCCCGTTTTTTCTGAATCTGCTGATGCACCCGCGTTCCCGCCTGCATGGCATCCCGCTCGCCAAAACCGCCCGACGAGTTGTCCAGATCCCCGCTGCGCAGAATAAACTCCACCAGATTCCGCACGGAAATCCGGATCTCTTTCTTCTTCTCTTCCACTAGCCCGCTCCTTTTCTAACCAGACTATTCAGAGCCCCATCTCGATAGATCGGAAGAGCACACGTCTGAACTCCAGTCACACTGATA
>OOBM01001122.1_pt1 | contig 16317 bp, 9 predicted proteins | sample 1671581 | NCBI WGS metagenome assembly OOBM01 (sample SAMN06348171, study PRJEB24527) | human gut metagenome
GCGGCTTAGAACGGTCGAACTTTGCCTTTTCAGCCATTGGAATATCCTCCCTTAAATTAGGTTTTGATATTGGTTACAACAGTCCTGCTAATACAGAATTGCATTGCAAAACTATTCTACTAGATTCCACCTGTAAAATCAAGTGTTTTACAGGAAATTTTGCCGGAGCTACACTACCCCGGCAAAATCTTTATCCGTTTTTCAACGATCAGCCCTTGGTGCGGCCTGCGATGATCTGATCAGCGATGTTCTTAGGCACCGGCTCGTAGTGAGACGGCTCCATGACATACTGGCCACGGCCCTGGGTCTTGGAACGCAGGTCGGTAGCGTAGCCGAACATCTGAGCCAGAGGAACGAATGCGTTGACACGCTGGGTGCCAGCCATTGCCTCCATGCCCTGGATCTGACCACGGCGAGCATTCAGATCGCCGATGACATCGCCCAGATACTCATCGGGAACGATGACAGCGACCTTCATGATAGGCTCGGTGATGATAGGATCAGCCTTGCGCATAGCATCCTTGAAGGCCATAGAACCTGCAATGGAGAAGGCCATCTCAGAGGAGTCGACCTCATGATAAGAACCATCCCACAGGGTGACCTTGACGTCAACGACAGGATAGCCTGCCAGAACGCCGGACTTCATAGCACCCTGGATACCGTTGTCGATAGCCGGGATGTATTCCTTCGGGATAGCGCCGCCAACGATGGCGTTGACGAACTCATAACCCTTACCGGGCTCGTTGGGCTCGATCTTGATCTTGACGTGACCGTACTGACCCTTACCACCAGACTGACGAGCGTACTTGGTCTCCTGGTTGGCCTCCTTGCGGATGGTCTCACGGTAAGCGACCTGAGGTGCGCCGACGTTCGCCTCGACCTTGAACTCACGGAGCAGACGGTCGACGATGATCTCCAGATGGAGCTCGCCCATGCCGGCGATGATGGTCTGACCAGTCTCTTCGTCGGTGTAGGTCTTGAAGGTAGGATCCTCTTCGGCCAGCTTTGCCAGCGCGATGCCCATCTTCTCGTTGCCGGCCTTGGTCTTGGGCTCGATGGCAACGCGGATAACGGGCTCCGGGAAGTTCATGGACTCCAGAATGATGGGGTGCTTCTCGTCGCACAGCGTGTCACCGGTGGTGGTATTCTTCAGACCGACAGCAGCCGCAATATCGCCCGCGTAAACGGTGTCGATGTCCTTACGGTTGTTGGCGTGCATCTGCAGGATACGGCCGATACGCTCGTTGTTATCCTTGACAGAGTTGTAGACGGTGGTGCCTGCGTCCAGCGTACCGGAGTACACACGGAAGAAGCAGAGCTTACCGACATACGGGTCAGTCATGATCTTGAAGGCCAGAGCTGCGAACGGCTGGTCGTCGGAGGAGATACGATCCTCCTCCTCGCCGGTCTCGGGGTTGGTGCCCTTGATGGCTGCAACGTCGGTAGGAGCCGGCATGTAGTCAACAATGGCATCCAGCAGCTTCTGAACGCCGCGGTTCTTGTAGGAGGAGCCGCAGACAACGGGAACGATCTCGTTAGAGATGGTAGCCTTACGCAGAGCCGCCTTGATTTCTTCCTTGGTCAGCTCTTCGCCTTCCAGGTACTTCATCATGAGCTCTTCGTCGGTCTCGGCAACAGCCTCGATCAGCTTGTCACGGTACTCCTGAGCCTTCTCCTGCATATCCTCGGGGATAGGCTCAACGCGGACATCATTGCCCATGTCATCATAGTAGATGTCAGCCTGCATATCGATCAGGTCGATAATACCCTTGAAGGTATCCTCCTGACCGACGGGCAGCTGGATGGGCACACCGTTGGCGTGCAGACGATCATGGAGCATCTGAACGCAGCGGTAGAAATCGGCACCCATGGTGTCCATCTTGTTGACGTACACCATGCGGGGAACCTTGTACTCGTCAGCCTGACGCCAAACGGTCTCAGACTGCGGCTCAACACCGCCCTTAGCGGCCAGAACGGTAACGGAACCGTCCAGAACGCGCAGAGAACGCTGAACCTCAACAGTGAAGTCAACGTGACCCGGGGTGTCGATGATGTTGATACGATGGCGGTTCTTCTTGAAGAGAGCCGGATCGTGCTGGGTCTCGGTATGGCTCCAATAGCAGGTGGTAGCAGCGGAAGTGATGGTGATACCACGCTCCTGCTCCTGTTCCATCCAGTCCATCGTAGCAGCGCCGTCATGAACCTCACCGATCTTATGGTTGATACCGGTGTAGTACAGGATGCGCTCGGTGGTGGTGGTCTTACCTGCGTCGATGTGGGCCATGATACCGATGTTACGGGTCATTTGCAGAGATACATCTCTCGGCGTAGCCATGGCTTATACCTCCTCGACAGCGAATCAATAACGATAGTGGGCAAAAGCCTTGTTGGCCTCGGCCATCTTGTGCGTATCCTCGCGCTTCTTGACAGAGCCGCCGACACCGTTGGTGGCGTCGATGATCTCAGCAGCCAGACGAGCAGACATGGTCTTCTCGCCACGGGCGCGGCTGTAAGCGGTCAGCCAGCGCAGGCCGAGGGTCTCGCGGCGGGCAGGGCTAACTTCCAGAGGAACCTGATAGTTAGCGCCGCCGACACGGCGGGTCTTGCACTCGAGGTTAGGCATGATGTTCTCCATTGCCTTCTCGAACATCTCGAGCGGGTCGTTGCCGGTCTTTTCCTTCACGATGTCGAATGCATCGTAAACGATCTCCTGCGCAACACCTTTCTTGCCATCCAGCATGATGTAGTTGACCAGGCGGGTGACAACCTTGGAATTGTAAATAGGATCGGCCAGAACTTCGCGTTTCGCGACATTACCTCTTCTGGGCATCTTTCTTCCCTCCTTCACATAAATGATATCATCGGTACTCGAAAGTTAAGAAACTCCCGTTGTGCCACAAAAAAGGCGTTGGCCTATTTTATGGCGAAAAGATGTTTCCTTACTTCTTGGCACCGGCCTTGGGGCGCTTAGCACCGTATTTGCTGCGGGCCTGATTACGGTTCGCAACACCCTGGGTATCCAGAGTACCACGGATGATGTGGTAACGGACACCGGGCAGATCCTTGACACGACCGCCGCGGATCAGAACAACGCTGTGCTCCTGCAGGTTATGGCCGATACCGGGAATGTAAGAGGTGACCTCGATACCATTCGTGAGGCGGACACGGGCAACTTTACGCAGAGCAGAGTTAGGCTTCTTGGGGGTCATGGTACGCACGGCAGTGCAGACACCACGCTTCTGCGGGCTGTTGAGGTTGGTGTACTCCTTTTTCTGGGAGTTGTAGCTCTTCAGAAGGGCAGGCGCGGTGCTCTTTTTGACCAGAACCTCACGGCCTTTGCGCACGAGCTGGTTAAAAGTAGGCATTTCTTTTCTCCTTTCTTCACTTATTCACGCGCTTTTTGCGGGTCGTCCGGCCAGATGGCCGCACTACACCCCGCACATCACGCAATGATTATATTACAGCATCCCGGCCGGAATGTCAAGAGTATTGCCAAAAAAATCTTGAAAAAATCGTGCAATACGGAGAATTTTTTATTTCTGAAGCAAAATGTGCAAATCTTGCGCCGGTTTGGGCGGCAGCGTTGCATTTGGGTAAGTCCGCGCATAGAATGAAGCGGACCGTCTCCCCCCGCCGCCGCGCGGCCGGCTGCCGTCCGTGCGCGTTTTGTCTATTTACCAGAGACAAATATACATTTTGCACAAAAACAGGCCGTCAGATTCATTAACTTGACGAGTCGATTTCTGTTGCATTGTGTCCCCCGCTTTGCTATAATGAAGATACAGACAAAACCGGAACAGTTCCGGCCATGCAAGTTCTGACGCTACATTTTGAGGAGGTCCTGACAATGAAGAAACTGCTTGCTATCCTGATTTCCCTGTGCATGGTATCCGCCTTCGCTGTACCTGTTTTTGCAGATGCCAACAGCGATTATATCGCCGCCGTCAAGGCCTATCAGGCCCAGATCGCCGCGAAGGAAGCCGCCTACACTGCAGCGGTGGATGCTTATTCCAAGAATGCAAAGGCCAAGGCAGACGCCGACAGCGCCGCAATTCTGAAGGCCGCCAAGGCTGCCCAGGCGAAGGCCGATGCAGACTGTCTGGCCGTCATCGCCGCGGGCAAGGCTGCCCAGTCCCAGGCTGACGCGCGCGTCGCCGCGGTAATTGCTGCAGGCAAGGCCACGCAGGCCAAGGCCGATGCACGCGAGGCCGCCTATGCGAAGGCCGTGAAGGCGTATCAGGATCAGATCGCCGCACGTGAGGCCGCCTACATCAAGGCCGTGCTGGGCAAGTAATTCTACCTTATTATAATAGGAGCGGAGCGCCGGGAAAGGCGCTCCGCTTTTTTGTTGCTATTTCCTTGCCTTCCTCTGTGAGGGAGGTGGCCTCGCAGAGGTGGCCAGGGGGACAGGGGCAACGGGCAAATGGGGTTTACTGCAGCTTTGCCAGCGTGGCCTCGGCATCGTCGAGGATGCGCTCGAACTTCTCGAGGGCGGCGTCCACGGGGGCCGGGGTGGCCAGGTCGACACCGGCGTGGCGCAGCTCGTCCAGCGGGTAAGCACTGCCGCCCATGGAGAGGAACTCCTTGTAGCGCTTGACGGCGGGCTCGCCCTCTTTCAGGATGCCCTCGGACAGGGCGACAGCGGTGGAGTAGCCGGTGGCATACTTGTAAACGTAGAACGGGCGGTAGAAGTGCGGGATGCGCGCCCACTCATACTGGATCTCGTCGTCGATGACCATATCGTTGCCGAAATAGTCGGTGACAAGGCGCTTGTACAGGGCGTTCAGGGCGGCGGCGTTCAGGGCTTCACCGCGCTCGACCATGGCGTGTGCCTCGCGCTCGAACTCGGCAAACATCGTCTGGCGGTAGACCGTGCCCTTGAAGTTTTCCAGATACTGGTTCAGCAGATAGAGGCGGGTCTGGGGGTCGTTCTCGTTGGCAAGCAGCTGCTCGATGAGCAGATTCTCGTTGACGGTGGACGCGACCTCGGCGACAAACAGCGTGTAGTCCGCGTACTGCGGCGGCTGATGCTGGCGGGAGCGCCAGCTGTGGATCGTGTGGCCCATCTCATGTGCCAGCGTCGAGACACTGTCCAGCGTGCCGCTGAAATTCAGCAGGATATAGGGGTTGGAGTCATAGCAGCCGCCGGAGTACGCGCCGCCGCGCTTGCCGCGGTTGGGGTAAACGTCGATCCAGCGCTCGGCATAGGCCTTGCGGACGGTTGCCTGGTAGTCCTCGCCCAGGGGCGCAACAGCCTTCAGGACCATCTCCTGTGCGGTCTTGTAGCTGTAGGATTTTTTCAGATCGCCGACCAGCGGAGCGTAGACGTCGTAAAAGTGCAGCGCGTCGACGCCCAGCATCTTTTTGCGCAGGCGGACATAGCGGTGCATGGCGGGAATATGCTTGCGGACCGTGGCGACGAGGTTGTCGTAGACCTCGGCGGGCACATTCTCCCCCGCCATGGCCATCGCGCGGGAGGACGGGTAATTGCGGGCGGCGGCCTCGGCGGTGGCAGCCTTGATGGCACCGGCGTAGGACGCGGCGAAGGTGTTGATGTGCTCGCGGTAGCTCTTGTAGTAGCTGTGGAAGGCGTTCTCTCGCAGGGTGCGATCCGTGCTCATCTCCAGCGGCACAAAGTTGGAGCCGGTGACCTCGACGGTCTCGCCGCTGCCGTCCTTGACGGCATCAAACAGCAGGTCGGCGTCCTCCAGATTGTGGTAGATCTCGGACGGCGCAGACATGACTTCGCCGAAGCTGGCCAGCAGCTTTTCTTCAGCCTTGGTCAGTGTGTGGGGCTTGCCGCGCAGCAGATCCTCGAGGTTGAATTTGTAGTCCGCGACGGCGGGATCGTTGACGATGGCGGTCAGCGTCTCCTCGGGCAGGGACAGGATCTCCGGCTGGGCAAAGGACAGCGCGGCGGCCATCTTGACGTACTTGCTGCCGATGCGGGCGTACATGCTCTGGGCCTTGTCGTCGCGGGTGTCCTCGTCATGGCGCTGGGAGGCGTAGCAGTAGAGGCGCTCGACCTTGCGGCCCACCTCGGTGGAAGCGTCGAGGTATGCGCCAATCGTGACGGCATCGGTCAGCTTACCGGCGAAGGCCGCCAGGCTTTCAATGTCCGCGTCAAGGCTGTCCAGCGCGGTCTCCCACGCGGCGTCGCTCTCGAACATCGGGGTCAGATCCCACTGAAATTGCGGGTCCAGTTCACTGCGTTCTTTTAGAATTTCGGGCATAGTTTTCTCCTTATTATAAAATATTTTGCTATGCTGAGGATGCAGGGGCGGACATCGGCCTCCCGTGCCAGTTCGCGGCAGCGGAAGCTTCCACGGGCGGATATGGAATCCGCCCCTACACTGTAGGGGTCGTTGTCCTCAACGACCCGGGAGTCGCGCGATTGCCGCAAAGCTCCGCGGGCGGTTGCAAACATCCGCCTCTACAGGTTACAAAAGAGCGTTTTCCCACTCGGCCGGCTTAAAGCCGGGCAGGACAAAATCGTCGCCCACCAGCAGCGGGCGCTTGACGAGCATACCGTCCGATGCCAGCAGGGCGATCTGCTCGTCCTCGGTCATGGTTGGCAGCTTGTCCTTCAGGCCCAGATTTTTGTAGACCAGGCCGCTCGTGTTGAAGAACCTCTTGAGGGGCAGGCCGCTGCGGGCGACCCATTCGCGCAGCTCGTCGGCGGTGGGGTTGTCCTCTTTAATGTGGCGGGCGGTGTACTCGATACCGTGGTCGTCGAGCCACTTTTTGGCCTTTTGGCAGGTGGAGCACGGCGGGTATTGCAGAAACAGCATGATGTCACTTCCCTTTGCTTTGTCCATTCATTATAACCCGCCTGCGTGTGTGTGTCAATCACGGACGGTATGCAAAAAAGGATTCCCGCCGTGGCGGCGGGAATCCTTTGCGGTTTATTTAGTGGTCGTAGGCTGCCTCGGCGGCGTCGCGGGCGATCTCGGCCTGGACGAGCTCCTCCTCGACCTCCGGCAGACCAGTACCGGCGGGGATGAGCTTACCGATGATGACGTTCTCCTTCAGGCCGGCCAGCGGGTCGACCTTGCCCTTGATAGCGGCCTCGGTCAGGACACGGGTGGTCTCCTGGAAGGACGCAGCGGACAGGAAGGAGTCGGTAGCCAGACTGGACTTGGTGATGCCAAGCAGGACCTGGCTGGCCTGAACGAGCTTCAGATCAGTCTCACCGGCATCAATGCGGGCCTGGATCTCCTCGTTCTTGATCATGACATCGCGGCGGTTCACGATGCTGCCCATGATAAAGTCGCTGGAGCCGGAATCCTCAATGCGGACCTTACGCATCATCTGGCGGACGATGACCTCGATATGCTTATCGTTGATGTCAACGCCCTGCAGACGGTAGACCTTCTGGACCTCGCTGATCAGGTAGTTCTGGGTGGCGATGGGGCCCTGGATGGCGAGGATGTCCTGCGGGTAAGCATGACCCTCGGTCAGCAGTGCACCCTTGGCGACCTCGTCGCCTTCCATGACCTTGAGGCGCTGGCCGAACGGGATCAGGTAGCTCTTGGTAACCGGAGCGCCGTTCTCGTCCGTGCCGGTGATCTCGGCATGGCGGCTCTTTTTGGTATCGTCGATGTGGACCGTACCGGCGATTTCGGACATGATGGCCATTGCCTTCGGGCGGCGGCTCTCAAACAGTTCCTCAACGCGGGGAAGACCCTGGGTGATGTCTTCGGCAGATGCGATACCGCCGGTATGGAAGGTACGCATGGTCAGCTGGGTACCGGGCTCACCGATGGACTCTGCGGCAATAATACCGACAGACTCACCGACCTTGACGCATTCACCGTTGGACATGTTGGAACCGTAGCAGTGGGCGCAGACGCCGACGTGTGCACGGCAGGTCATGACGGAGCGGATCTCCAGCTCGGTAATACCGGCGTTGACGATCTTCTCGGCGTCGAACATATCCATCATCTTTTCCTTGCTGACGAGCAGCTCACCCGTGGCGGGATCGTGCACATCATGCAGGGAGTAGCGGCCGTTCAGACGCTCCTTGAAGCTCTCGACAACAGAGTTGCCCTCGCTGATCTCGCGGACCCAGATGCCCTCGGTAGCGTGGCAGTCCTCCTCGCGGATGATGACTTCCTGAGAGACATCGACCAGACGGCGGGTCAGGTAGCCGGAGTCAGCGGTACGCAGAGCGGTATCGGCCAGACCCTTACGAGCGCCTCGGGAGGAGATGAAGTATTCCAGGATATTCAGGCCCTCACGGTAGTTGGCGCGGATAGGCATCTCCAGCGTCTTACCGGCAGTATTGGCCAGCAGGCCGCGCATACCGGCCAGCTGCTTGATCTGGTCCATAGAACCACGGGCACCGGAATCGGACATCATATAGATGGGGTTGCGCTGGTGGTTCTTCTTCAGGTTGTCGCTCAGAGCCTCGGAGACCTCCTCCGTGGCGGCCTGCCAGATCTCAACCGTCTTGCGGTAGCGCTCCTCATCGGAGATCAGGCCGCGGTTGAAGTTCTTCATGACCTTCTCGATCTTCTTATCGGCGGCAGCCAGAATTTCCGGCTTCTCGTCAGGCATAATAGCATCGGGAACAGCGACGGTGATGGCAGACAGGGTGGAGTACTTGTAGCCCTGGGCTTTGATGGCATCCAGCATCATGGCACAGGTCTTGGTGCCATGCTTGGTCAGGCAGCGGCTGATGATGTCGGGCAGGCCCTTCTTCGTCAGCTTGTCGCTCTTGCCGCCGGATGCGATCTTGAGGGTGCGGGGGTTCATCTCGTAGTCGAACTTGGTGGCGGGATTGGTGCGGTCCACGTAGCCCAGATCCTGCGGGATGGGGGTGTTGAAGATGATCTGGCCCATCGTGGTATCGACCAGGCCGGTCTCCGCGACGCCGTCAAAGACCATCGTGCGGCGCACCTTGATGGGTGCCTGCAGCGTGATGAGGCCCTCGGAATAGGCCATCATGGCCTCGTCCTCGTCGCGGAAGATCTTGCCGTGGCCCTTATCGTCGGGGTTGACGAGGGTCAGGTAGTAGCTGCCCAGGATCATATCCTGCGTGGGCACGGTGACGGGCTCACCGTCAGAGGGCTTCAGCAGGTTGCCGGAGGCCAGCATCAGCATTTTGGCCTCGCGCTGGGCCTCGGTGGACAGCGGCAGGTGGACAGCCATCTGGTCGCCGTCGAAGTCAGCGTTGAAGGGGGTGCAGACCAGGGGGTGCAGCTTGATGGCACGGCCCTCGACCAGGACAGGCTCAAAGGCCTGAATGCCCAGACGGTGCAGCGTAGGTGCACGGTTCAGCAGGACGGGGTGGCCCTTGATGACGGTCTCGAGGGAATCCCAGACCTCGGGGCGGGCGCGCTCGACCATCTTGCGGGCAGACTTGATGTTGTTGGCCTTCTCTTTCTCGACCAGGTCCTTCATGACGAAGGGCTTGAACAGCTCGAGGGCCATCTCCTTGGGCAGGCCGCACTGATACATCTTCAGCTCGGGGCCGACGACGATAACGGAACGGCCGGAGTAGTCAACACGCTTGCCCAGCAGGTTCTGGCGGAAGCGGCCCTGCTTGCCCTTCAGCATATCGGACAGGGACTTCAGCGCGCGGTTGTTCGCGCCGGTGACCGGGCGGCCGCGGCGGCCATTGTCGATCAGGGCGTCAACGGCCTCCTGCAGCATACGCTTCTCGTTGCGGACGATGATGTCGGGCGCACCGAGCTCCAGCAGACGCTTCAGGCGGTTGTTGCGGTTGATGACGCGGCGGTACAGATCGTTCAGGTCGGAGGTCGCAAAGCGGCCGCCGTCCAGCTGCAGCAGGGGGCGCAGATCCGGCGGAATGACGGGGATGACCGTCATGATCATCCACTCGGGGCGCTGGTTGCTCTCGAGGAAGCTCTCAACGCACTCAAGGCGCTTCAGCAGGCGGACGCGCTTCTGGCCGTTGGCATGCTCGAGCTCCTCACGCAGCTCCTTGCTCAGCTTGTCGAGGTCGATCTCAGCCAGCAGCTTCTGGATGGCTTCGGCACCCATACCGGCTTCAAACGTATCCTCGTACTTTTCGCGCATCTCCTTGTACTCGCGCTCGGTCAGCAGCTGCTTTTTCTCCAGCGGCGTGAAGCCGGGGTCGGTGACAATGTAGTTGGCGAAATACAGGACCTTGTCCAGCTGACGGGGGCTGATGTCCAGCATCAGGCCGATGCGGCTGGGAATGCCCTTGAAATACCAGATGTGCGAGACAGGCGCGGCCAGCTCGATGTGGCCCATGCGCTCACGGCGGACCTTGGCGCGGGTGACCTCGACGCCGCACTTGTCGCAGATCTTACCCTTGTAGCGGATGCGCTTATACTTGCCGCAGTGGCATTCCCAGTCCTTGGTAGGTCCAAAAATGCGCTCGCAGTACAGGCCGTCGCGCTCCGGCTTCAGGGTGCGGTAATTGATGGTTTCGGGCTTGGTGACCTCGCCGTAGCTCCAGGCACGGATCTGGTCCGGGGAGGCAAGGCCGATCTTAATCGAATCGAATTCTTTATTTTCCATTCAGCGAACCCTCTCAAATTCAATATGACACACGATGCAATTCGATCAATCGTCGAAGGAATCAGACTCGATGGCGGCGAGGTCGTCAGCCGTGGGGCCGGCATCCTCATCCAGATCATCGTCAAAGCCTTCGTCGGCGTCCTTGACGCTGTAATCGTCCTGCAGCTCACTCTCGACCATGACGTTATCGCCCAGGTCGTAGTCATTGTTCTCAAAGCTGCTGTCATCGTCGTCAAACTCCTGACGCATGTCGACGGCGTTGCCTTCCTTATCCTGCACAACAATATCCAGGCCAAGGCTCTGCAGCTCTTTGAGCATAACGCGGAAGCTCTCGGGGATACCGGGGCGCGGGATCGGCTCGCCCTTGACAATGGCCTCGTAGGTCTTGACACGGCCCACGACGTCGTCGGACTTGATGGTCAGGATCTCCTGCAGGGTGTAAGCGGCGCCGTAGGCTTCCAGCGCCCAGACTTCCATCTCGCCGAAGCGCTGGCCGCCGAACTGTGCCTTGCCGCCCAGAGGCTGCTGGGTGACCATGGAGTAGGGGCCGGTGGAACGGGCATGGATCTTATCGTCGACCAGGTGATGCAGCTTCAGGTAGTACATATAGCCTACCGTGACCTTGCTGGGGAACTGTTCACCGGTACGGCCATCATACAGGGTTGTCTTGCCGTCGTCGGTCAGATCGATCTTGGAGAAGTCGATGACATGGCCTTTCTCGCCCATCAGGCGATCCAGGTGGGTCGGATACTCGGGCGCATTTTCGCCGTGCCACTTCTCGCGGGCCTCGGCGAAGCAGTCGCGCAGGTCGGACTCGTGCGCACCGTCAAAGACGGGGGTCTGGACCTTCCAGCCCAGTGCCTTGGCAACGTAGCCCAGGTTGACCTCCAGGACCTGACCGATGTTCATACGGGAGGGAACGCCCAGGGGGTTCAGCACGATGTCCAGCGGGGTGCCGTCGGGCAGGAAGGGCATATCCTCCTGCGGCAGAATGCGGGAAACAACACCCTTGTTGCCGTGACGGCCTGCCATCTTATCGCCGACGCTGATCTTACGCTTCTGGGCGATGTAGCAGCGCACGCACATACGCACGCCGGGCTGCAGCTCGTCGCTGTTCTCGGGGGTAAAGACCTTGACGTCGACAACGATGCCGTAGGCACCGTGGGGCACACGCAGGGAGGTGTCGCGGACCTCGCGGGCCTTCTCTCCGAAGATGGCGCGCAGCAGGCGCTCCTCGGCGGTCAGCTCGGTCTCGCCCTTCGGGGTGACCTTGCCGACGAGGATGTCGCCGGTCTTGACCTCGGCACCGATGCGGATGATACCGCGGTCATCGAGGTCTTTCAGCGCGTCATCGCCGACGTTCGGGATGTCGCGGGTGATCTCCTCGGGTCCGAGCTTCGTGTCGCGGGCCTCGGTCTCATATTCTTCAATGTGGATGGAGGTGTAGACATCCTCGCGGACGAGCTTCTCGTTCAGCAGGACGGCGTCCTCGTAGTTGTAGCCCTCCCAGGTCATGAAGCCGATCAGGGCGTTCTTGCCCAGGCTGATCTCGCCGTTGCGGGTCGCGGGGCCGTCGGCCAGCACGTCGCCGGCCTTGACGGTCTCGCCCACATTGACGATGGGGCGCTGGTTGTTGCAGTTGCCCTGGTTGGAGCGCATGAACTTGATGAGCTCATAGGTGTCGGCGGAGCCGTCGGCGCAGCGGACAATGATCTTGTCGGCGTCGACATACTCAACAGTGCCGTCATGGGCGGCCAGGACGCAGACACCGGAGTCGGTGGCGGCCTTGTACTCCATGCCGGTGGCAACCAGCGGCTGCTGGGTGACCATCAGAGGCACGGCCTGACGCTGCATGTTGGAGCCCATCAGTGCACGGTTGCAGTCGTCGTTCTCGAGGAACGGGATGCAGGCCGTAGCGACGGAAACCATCATACGCGGAGAAACGTCCATGTAGTCGACCTGAGAAGCGTCGAACTCCTGGATGTCGTTGCGGTGGCGGCCGGAGACGCGGGGACGGACGAAGTGGTTGTTCTCGTCCAGCGGCTCGTTGGCCTGAGCGACGATATACTCGTCCTCCTCGTCGGCGGTCATATAGACGACCTCATCGGTGACAGTGCCGGTGGCCTTGTCGACCTTGCGGTACGGGGCCTCAACGAAGCCGTACTTGTTGATCTTGGCGTAGGTGGCCAGATAGGAAATCAGACCGATGTTCGGGCCTTCAGGCGTCTCGATGGGGCACAGACGGCCATAGTGGGTGTAGTGAACGTCGCGGACCTCGAAGCCTGCGCGGTCACGGGACAGACCGCCGGGGCCCAGAGCGGACAGACGGCGCTTGTGGGTCAGCTCGGCCAGCGGGTTGTTCTGGTCCATGAACTGGGACAGCGGGCTGGAACCGATGAACTCCTTGATGGCGGCGACGACGGGGCGGATGTTGATGAGAGCCTGCGGCGTGATGACGCTCTGATCCTGGCTCTGCAGGGTCATGCGCTCACGGATGACGCGCTCCATGCGGGAGAAGCCGATGCGGAACTGGTTCTGCAGCAGCTCACCGACGCTGCGGACGCGGCGGTTGCCCAGATGGTCGATCTCATCGGTGGTGCCGATGCCGTGATCAAGGCCCAGCAGGTAGTTGACGGAGGCAAAGATGTCATCGACGGTGACGGTGCGGCTGATCAGAACATCATGGTTCTGGCGCAGCAGCTCCTTCTGCTCCTCCACATCGGAGGTGGTGTCGAGGATCTTGCGGATCTCGGCAAAGTTGGCGCGCTCATTGACACCGGCCTCGGCCTCGACGTCGAAGCTGAAGAAGTTCTGGGCGTTGACGCAGCCGTTGGAGATGACAATGAACGGACGGGGCTCCTCGCCCTTCTTCTCAACAAGGATGGTAACGCGGGTAACACCGGCGTTATCGATCTCCTCGGCCTTGGCCATGTTGATCTTCTCGCCCTTGGCGGCCAGCAGCTCGCCGGTCAGCGGGGCGATGATGTCCTCGGCAGCCCTATAACCGGCAATGCGGCGGGTCAGGCTGAGCTTGTTGTTCATCTTATAGCGGCCAAAACGAGCTAGGTCGTAACGGCGCGGATCAAAGAACAGGTTGTTCAGGTGCGCGCGGGAGTTTTCCACCGTCGGGGGCTCACCGGGGCGCAGCTTGCGGTAGACCTCGAGCAGGCCCTCCTCGGTGTTGTGGGTGATGTCCTTCTCGAGAGAGGCGTTGATCTTCGGCTCGGAATCACCGAAGAACTGCTTGATCTGCTCATCGGTGGACAGGCCCAGGGCACGCAGCAGCGTGGTAACGGGCAGCTTGCGGTTCTTATCGATACGGACGTAGTAAACGTCAGAGGAGTCCGTCTCATACTCCAGCCAGGCACCGCGGTTGGGGTTCATGGTAGCGGTGAACAGGTCCTTGCCGGTACGGTCCTTGCTGGAGCCGTAGAAAACGCCGGGAGAACGGACCAACTGGGAGACGATGGCACGCTCGGCACCGTTGGAGATGAAGGTACCGGCGTCGGTCATGAGCGGGAAGTCGCCCATGAAGATCTCCTGCTCCTTCACCTCGCCGGTCTGCTTGTTGAACAGACGGGCCGTGACGTACAGGGGTGCCGCATACGTGGCATCCCGCTCTTTGCATTCTTTAATAGAATACTTGGGGTTCTTGTCCAGCCGGTAATCGACGAACTCCAGCACGAGGTTGCCGGTGTAGTCCTCGATCGCGGCAATGTCGTGGAAGACCTCATGCAGGCCCTCCTCCAGGAACCAGTTGTAAGAGTTTTTCTGGATCTCGATCAGATTGGGCATACCAATCACTTCGTTGATGCGGGAAAAGCTCATGCGGGTCGTTCTGCCGTTTTGTACGGGCTTGACCTTTACCATAAAACGCGACCACTCCTATTCCATAGATTGACAAAGTTGGCGAAAGCGACCCGAAAGGCGGCTGTGAAACTGCGGCATATTCGTCGTTTTTCACAAACTTTTCGATTTTACAGATTTTGCAAAATTCCTTTAGGGCGCTCTATTCCATTTTTGTGATACTGTTTTAGTATACAGGGTAAATGGCTTGCTGTCAAGGGTTTTTCGGCTTTTTTATGAAGTTTTTCCGTTCTATCGAACGCCCGGGCGGGTGTAACAAAATTTCGGCAATTTGCTGATTTTGCACCGTTTCCCTCCGCTTGACAAATTCGGTACAGCGGTTACAGGGTGCGGTTTTTGGCAGTTTTCACAAGGTTGGGTGTGATATTTTAAACAGGTTGTCTCTTGACAGGCGGGGTGTTTTACGGGATAGTACTATACAGAATCCTTATTAAAAATGGAAAGGCGTTTTGCACATGAATCTTCTCGGCCAGAAAATCACCCTGCGGCGCATCCTTGGCATGATTGCGGGCGTCGTCGTCATCGGCATCGGCATTGCGGTGTTCAAGTTCTCGCGTCTGGGCAACGACTCCATCAGTGCGCTGAACCTGCGGTTGGCGGAGTTGGTCGGCCTGCCGTTCAGCATCGAAAATGTGCTGATGAACCTCTGCCTTTTCGTGCCGCAGCTGCTTTGGGGGCGGCGGTACATCGGGCTTGGCACCATCATCAACAGCTTCTGCATCGGGTTCATCGTCACGTTTACCGGCGACGCGATGACCGCCGTCTTTGGCTCTGCCGACACGCTGCCGGTGCAGCTGCTTTGGGTCGCTGTGGCGGTGTTGGTCATCGCGCTGGGGTGCTCGCTGTACCAGACGGCGGATTTAGGCGTCGCGCCGTATGACGCACTCTCGCTGATGCTGGCAGACCGGCTGCCTGTCCCCTACTTCGGCTGCCGCGTGTTCACCGATGCGCTGTGTGCGGTGCTTGCCTTCCTGTTGGGCGGACTGATCGGGCTGGGCACCCTGATCTGCGCCTTCGGGTTAGGACCGTTCGTGCAGTTCTTTACAAGGCATTTTTCGGAGAAGGTGCTGCGGTACAAGCCGGAGAAGAAATAGAAGCATCGTAGGGCGGGGTGCCCCCGACGGCCCGGCAGCGCTCCGGCTGCCGCAACGCTTCTGCGGGCGAGCAGTGCTCGCCCCTACGATGCACTTTTTCGACAGGCTGCGGGTGCCTGCGGCCTCGGAGGCCGTAGGGGCGGATTCTATATCCGCCCGCGGAGCCTTGCCCTGCATCTCTAATAAAACAAAAAAGGACCGTCTCCACACCCGGAAACGGTCCTTTTCTGTCACATTTTAATGATTCCAAACGCATTGGCCACCGAGCTTGCCAGAATGACGGCGGCAAAGACCGGGCAGAGCCAGCGGATCATGAAGCGGAAAATCCTCTTGCGGCGGAAGGGCTGGCCGTCCAGCTCAACCTCCTGCTCGATCTTGTCCACGCCGATGACGCGGGAGACGAGCAGACAGGTCGCAATGGCCGCAATCGGCATCATGACCGAGTTCGTCAGGAAGTCGAAGAAGTCGAGGAACTGCATCCCGATGACCGTGATCCCCGCCAGCGGGCCGTAGCCTAGGCTGGACAGCGTGCCCAGCGCCACCATGATGACGCCGACGAGCACCGTGGCCTTTTTGCGGTCCCAGCCCAACTCATCCTCAAACGTTGAGACGGCGCTCTCGGTCAGGGCAATCGAGCTGGTGACCGCTGCAAACAGCACAAGCACAAAGAACAGCACACCCACCACCGTGCCCAGCCCCATGCTGGCAAAGACTTTCGGGATCGTAATGAACATCAGCGCGGGACCGGCCTGCAGCGTGTCGGGGTCGCCGCCGGAGAACGCAAACACCGCCGGAATGATCATCAGGCCCGCCATGACGGCGATGAGCGTGTCGAAAATCTCGA
>OOBM01001124.1_pt1 | contig 16299 bp, 16 predicted proteins | sample 1671581 | NCBI WGS metagenome assembly OOBM01 (sample SAMN06348171, study PRJEB24527) | human gut metagenome
GTATCACGAGTTCCTATGTTACCATAAAATCTCGATTTTTTCAAGCTTTTTTCTTCAAATCTTTTGTATTTTTTTCTACCAATTTTCTTGGCACCATAATCTGATGCCCACACCCCATACATTTGAGACGGAAATCCGCTCCGACCCGGAGAATCTCCCACTCCTGACTTCCGCATGGATGAGGTTTCTTCATCTTAATAATGTCGCCTACATCAAATCTGTCTGCCATTCTAATCTTCTCCTCCGTCTGTCGCCGTCAATACTCCCTGCAAAAGGAATCTCTCATCTTCTTTTACATTGGTACAAGTTGAAAGACTGACAATCTGAGACTGCGCATTCACTTCTGTTCCTGTGTCATATGCTGAATCTTCTTTACACATTTTCAAATAACTCTCAAACGCTTCGTCTGTCGCATACGTCAGATTATACTGATCTGCAGTATCCTTCACAACAGCTGCTGAAAACACGGTATAAGTCCTTGTTTTTCCATCCGGTGTATAAATATAGAAGGAAGGGTATTTTTCCCAGAAACTTTTTTCGTGATACTGCTCCAGCTCATTAAACATCGTTCCATTATACATATAATGTCCGTAAATGATCGTGTTTCTGTCATTAAAATCCGCATGATTATAAGCATTTACAAAAATCGTTCCTACGGTATTGTCATATCCTTTGAATGTCTTACTCAGATATTCCGAATTATCACTTCCCTGCACAACCGGATAATTGATCACCGCCGGTTCATCAAAACGAATCCATGCAACCACATCCGGATTGATCTGTCTGAGTGCATCGAAATCCACGGAAAATCTGCTTCCATCCTGATCGTCCGTCCCGTTCTCCTGTTCCCCCTTATCTTCCGTAACCGCAAGCTTTACCAGATCATCATACTCACTTTCCCCTTTGTGATATCCGTTAAAGATTTTATACAGCTGAAAGGCAGAAAATGCAAACACACAGATTGCAACGATCAAAATGACCGTACTGATGATTCCACCTTTTTTCTTGCGCCGGTCACGCCTGGAATGCTTTTCATCCCGGCCATGTTCTTTCCGTCCCATAATTTCCTCCTCTGCTTTTTATATATGATGTTCCCGGATTGCTCCATTGCCATGCAATCCCAGAAGTCCTATTTTCTTCCATATTTTCACGATATCAGCAGTATAACATACTTTTTAGAGTTTTTTAATAGAGAGTTTATTGATTTTTGTGTGGGCAGGCGTACAATGTAAACTATCGTATAGTATCATATTCTATAAATAAAAAAGATTGGATGAACATTATGAAAGAAAAACTGATGCGTTTTATGTATGGAAGGTACGGAGTAGATACCTTCGGCAAATTTCTCTTATGGAGCGGCGTAATTCTGATGCTGATCACAAGCATCTTCCATTTTCGTATTTTTTATGTAATTGGGTGGGCATTCGTGATATACTCTTACTATCGCATGTTTTCACGTCAGACCTACAAGCGTGCACTGGAAAACCAGAAATTTCTCCAGCACACTTCAAAGATCCGTGGATTTTTTGCAAAACAGAAGTATATGGCAGCGCAGCGCAAGACACACCACATTTACAAGTGTCCAAACTGCAAACAGAAGATCCGTGTCCCAAAAGGAAAAGGTAAAATTGAGATCCGCTGTCCAAAATGCCAGACTACTTTTATCAAAAAAAGCTAACGATCAGGAGAATAATCAATTATGCAGGATCCTTACTCAATACTCGGCGTTTCACGGGATGCTTCCGACGAGGAGATCAAGAAAGCCTACCGCAAATTAAGCCGTATTTATCATCCGGATGCCAATATCAACAATCCAAATAAAGATCAGGCAGAAGCCAAATTCAAAGAAATCCAGCAGGCTTACCAGCAGATCATGAAAGAAAAAGAAATGGGTGCTTCCGGATATACCGGAACAGGCTCCGGAGGTTATGGTGATGCCGGAAGCGGATACGGAGGTTTTGGCGGTTTTGGTCCATTTGGCGGTTTCTACGGTCAGTATACCAATCAGAATCAGCAGACAACTGAGACAGAAGAAGATATTCATCTGCGTGCCGCCGCCAATTATCTGAACAGTGGCCATTATAAAGAAGCTTTAAATGTCCTTTCAGGGATCAAAGACCGTTCTGCCAGATGGTACTATTACAGCTCTATCGCCAATTCCGGCATGGGCAATAATGTCCTTGCCCTGGAGCACGCCAAAGAAGCACTTCGTCTGGAGCCGTCCAACTATCAATATCAGTCCCTTGTCAGCCGTCTTGAAAATGGCGGGAGCTGGTATCGTACACAACAGACAATGTATGGCGGCACACCAACGATCAACAATGATTTCTGCGTGAAGCTCTGCATTGCCAACATCATGTGCAATCTCTGCTGTGGCGGCGGTGGATTCTTCTGCGGTTCTCCTTATACATACCACTAAATGACAGGAGGAAATACTATATGTTAGATTATCTTGTTGTCTATGACAGTGAGACAGGAAATACAAAAAAAATAGCAACAGAAATTTTTGCATCCCTTCCGGGGATGTCCAAAGATCTGATAAATCTTCATGAACGTACCGATTTCCCAGAAGCCAAAATTTATTTTGTTGGTTTCTGTGTTCACCGCGGAACCTGCCGCCTCGAGATTGGCAACTTCCTTTCCGGTCTGTCGGACAAATCCGTTGCTCTCTTTGGAACCTGCGGTGCCGGGAACAGCCCGGAATACTACAAAAAGATCGCATCCAGTGTCCGGATCTGGCTTGAAGACGACAATCGTTATCTTGGTTCTTTTATCTGCCAGGGGAAAATGCCACTTGCTGTCCGTCAAAAATATGAATCCTTGCTGAATACACCAGAAGATTGCGATTGCCAGCAAATCCGCCGGCAATTACAGAATTTTGACGAAGCAATGATTCATCCGACACGCACAGATCTTGAAAATGCGGCTCTTTTTGCTACCGAATGTATAGAAAAAGTTAAGTCTATGTAAAAAAAGTGTAAAAAAATATCGTTTCAGTCTACCTATGGAAACTTTCTTGTTATATAATAAGGGTGTCGTATAGCGTCACTTTATGTGATCTGCATGCAGACTTTTCATATTTAAAGTAGCTGTACGATATTTTTTTTGCGACAAAATGTAAACTAATGCTTAAAGAAAAGGAAAACAAAATTATGGGAATTACAATGGTTTTGTCATTACTCAGTGGGGTAGCCCTGTTTTTATACGGTATGTCACTGATGGGCGACAGTCTGAAAAAAGTTGCCGGCAATAAGCTTGAACTGATTTTATACAGGCTGACCAACACTCCTCTGAAAGGACTTCTGCTGGGTACTGTCGTAACCGCTATCATTCAGTCATCCTCTGCAACGACAGTTATGGTAGTCGGATTTGTAAACTCTGGTATGATGAAGGTCGCACAGGCAATTGGTATCATCATGGGTGCCAACATCGGAACCAGTATCACCGGATGGATCTTATGTCTCTCCTACATTGATGGTTCCAGCGGAATCGCGCAGCTTTTATCAACCGCTACAATTTCTGCAATCGTAGCAATCATCGGAATTATTTTCCGTACATTCATCAAGAAAAAACCGTATTCTGATATCGGTGACATCATGCTTGGCTTTGCGATCCTGATGATCGGGATGCAGACCATGAGCGGTGCCGTCTCTCCTCTGAAAGAGAATCCGCATTTCGTCAGACTTCTGACCATGTTCACGAATCCATTTATGGGAATCCTTGTCGGGATCGTATTTACAGCAGTTTTACAGAGCGCTTCTGCTTCTGTAGGTATCCTCCAGGCACTGTCCATTACCGGATCGATCACCTTTGCAGCTGCACTTCCGATCACAATGGGTATCGGCGTTGGTGCCGCATGTCCGGTTCTTCTTTCCTCAATCGGAACGAACAAGAACGGAAAGCGTACTGCTCTGATCTATCTGCTGAACGATTTATTTGGTATGATTTTCTGGTCCATCGTATTCTATTCTGCCAATGCCATCGTGCATTTCCCATTTATGGGTGAAATTATGTCGCCTTTCCGTGTGGCACTTTTGAATACGGTATTCCGGCTTCTGACAATCCTTGTTCTTGCTCCATTTATCGGCAAGATTGAAAAGCTTGTCTTCTTCCTTATTAAAGATACCGATGAAGACAACGAAGAGCAGGCAGATTTCGATCTTCTTGAGGAACGTTTCCTCAATTATCCGCCACTGGCAATCACACAGAGCCAGCTTGCAGTCAACGGAATGGCAAAGAAAGCATACAAAAATATCCGTCGCGCCCTTGCACTGCTGAAAGATTTTTCAGATAATAAGTTCAACAAAATTCAGGAAAAGGAAAATCTGATCGACAAATACGAAGATAAACTGGGAACCTATCTGATGCAGCTCAATATGCATGACCTGACACCGGAACAGTCCAAACAGACCGCCAAGTTCCTTCATACGATCAGTGATTTTGAACGTCTGGGTGACCATGCAGTCAATATTTCCCGTGTTGCACAGGAACTTCATGAAAAATCACGTATTTTTTCAGATGCAGCCAAATACGAGCTTCATGTTCTTGAATCCGCATTAAAAGAGCTCCTTGATCTCACGATCAATTCATTTGTAGATGAAGACCTTGTAAATGCTGCCAAAGTAGAACCGCTTCGCGAACTGATCGGTATTTTATGCAACGATTTGAAAATGCGTCATATTAAAAGGCTCCGTAACGGGCAGTGTGATCTGAACACCGGATTTGCATTTAACGATCTGCTCACCAACTATGATCGTATTGCAGCCCACTGTTCTAACATTGCCGTTGCAATCCTGGAACTGGATTCTTCCAATTTCGATATGCACGAATACACTAAGAGTGTACGGAAATTGAAAGACAACAATTATGTATCCACCTTTGATTATTACGAGCAGAAATATAATATCAACGGTTATCAGCCGGAAGCGGAACAGGATACAAACACAGCCGCCAAAACCCCGGTCAAAGCTGTTGAAGCCAAAAAATAATCTTACAACGAGAAAGGAATCTGCTGTAATGTCTTCTTTAAATATTTCATCACAGGCGCACATTGCCAGTCAGTCCGTCATCCTAGGTGATGTCACCATCGGTGCAGACTCAAGTGTGTTCTATTATGCCGTTGTCCGCGGTGATGAATCGTCTATCACGATTGGCAAGCGAAGTAATATCCAGGATAACAGTACCGTCCATGTAGATTACGGTTTTCCGACCGTTATCGGTGATGATGTCACTGTTGGTCACAACTGTGTGATCCACGGCTGTACAATTGGTGACGCGTCTCTAATCGGGATGGGAAGTACGATTTTAAACGGTGCAAAGATTGGAAAGCATTGCCTGATCGGTGCCGGAAGTCTGGTTACTCAGAACACAGTTATTCCGGATGGAATGCTGGTTATCGGAAGCCCGGCAAAAGTAAAAAGACCTCTTACTGAGGAAGAGATCCAGTCAATTTATAAAAATGCTGCAGATTATGTTGCATTATCGGCTGCGCAGTTTGAATAAAATATCAAATCTGAAATATGTACACTAGTAAAAAAAGTATCGAAAATCATTTATGTTTGATTTTCGATACCTTTTTTATCTACTACAACACTTTATTTTTCATCCACGATCTGGAACACATAGAATTTAAGATAATACGATTCTTCTGCCGACCACAGAATCGGATGATCCGGTGCCTGTGTCCGGTATTCTACCTGTCTGATCCTCTTATGCACATTCTGCGCTGCCTGGTGGATCGTCTTCGTAAAAAGCTCATAATCCATAAAATGCGAGCAGGAACAGGTTGCCAGATATCCGCCTGGTTTTACCAGCTTCATTCCGCGCATATTGATCTCACGATATCCCTTTGTCGCATTCTTGATCGTCTTACGGGATTTGGTAAATGCAGGTGGATCCAGAATTACCACATCATACTGCTTTCCTTCTTCTTCCATCTTTGGAAGCAGGTCAAATACATCTGCACAGACAAATTCAACTCTATCCTCTAATCCATTGAGTCTTGCGTTCTCTCTTGCCTGTTCTATGCCAAGTTCTGAAGCATCTACCCCTGTCACATGCTTTGCCCCTGCAATCCCTGCATTCAGCGCAAAAGAGCCTGTGTGCGTGAAGCAGTCCAGTACCTCTGCATCCTTGCAAAGTCTCTGGATTGCCAGACGATTGTATTTCTGATCCAGGAAAAATCCTGTCTTCTGTCCGTCTTTGACATCAACCATATATCTGACACCATTTTCCACAATCTCAACTTTGGTATCAAATTCTTCACCGATAAAGCCTTTGACTCTCTCCATGCCTTCATTCTGACGAACCTTTGCATCGCTTCGTTCATACACGCCACGGATCGTAATTCCATCTTCTGAAAGTACCGCTTTCAGAATGTCCACGATTTCTTCTTTCATCCGGTCAATTCCGAGTGCAAGAGACTCTACAACCAACACATCCGAGAATTTATCGATCACCAGTCCGGGAAAAAAATCCGCTTCCCCGAAAATCACACGGCAACTTGATGTATCTACTGTCTTTTTCCGGTATTCCCACGCATCTCTCACCCGCATTTCCAGAAATGCATGATCGATTTCCTGATCTTGCTTTCTTGTCATCATACGGATCCGGATCTTAGAATTCATATTGATAAATCCTCTTCCCATTCCGTACCCGTCAAAATCATGGACGATCACAATATCACCATTCTCAAATTCTCCCATAATCGAATCAATTTCATTATCGAATATCCAGGCGCCGCCTGATTTCAGCAGACGTCCCTCTCCCTTTTTCAATGTCACTATAGCCTGACGCATCTTTTCTCCTTCCACATACTCTTACGTATTCTTCTGCAAATATTATCCACGGAGTCCTGCAATGATCCGACCTGGATAGAGCAGAAGATCCAGTCCATCCTGCATAGATCTGACACAGAGATCCGCATTTTTCAATAATTTCCCATAGACCCCTTCCCGGTCCATAACAGCGATGGAAAGCGCCGCCTCTTTCAGCATCCACTCATCGTTTCTGCCATTACCGATTGCCACACAGCGTTTTGCACCGGTTGCTTTTACCAATTCCCTTTTATACTCCTTTGCATTACCTGTCGGAAATGTCTCCAGGATCACCGGAAGCCCTTCGCACTGCGCTTTCGCATTTCCATGCGTATCTGCAGTCAGTACATAAATTCGGAACTGCTCTGAAAGTGCGATAAGACGTTCCTTCACACTCGGCGGGATCACGCCGTCCACAGCGATCGTCCCGTTCATATCTAAAAATATCGTATCAAGTTCTAATGTTTTATATTCCGGAATAACCAGTTTCATAGGAACTCCTTTCCTGCCATCTGGCATGTTGCTTTTTCTATTATAATACATATTTCATACAGACTCCACATATTTTGTAACAACTGATTTATCTGATAAAGAGGAGGATTGTAAATATGAAACCAGTTGTTGGAATCTTATGCTGTGGCTTCGACGGCAAAAACCAGTTTGTAACCGATACCTATGTGCGGGCAGTCCGCATTTCCGGAGGAATCCCCCTACTGATACCGATTCTTCCTCAGGACTTCCCGATCAATTCTTATCTTGACATATGCGATGGATTTCTGCTCCCCGGAGGAGGTGATTTTACACCGTTTCTCTTCAATGAAGATCCACTTCCAGGTGTAGGACAGACCAATCTTTCTGTGGATCTTTTCCAGATTCATTTTGCAGAGGAAATCTTAAAACGTCATCTGCCGGTAATCGGCATCTGCCGGGGTATGCAGGTGCTCAACGCCGCCTGTGGCGGAAGTATCTACCAGGATCTTTCCTGTCAGCCCGGAGATCCTTTTCTGCATATGCAGACCTCACAGAACCGCAGCGATATGTGGCACCAGATTTTCATCGCCAAAGACAGCCATCTTCATGAACTGACCGGAGACACTCTGTATACCAATAGTTTTCACCATCAGTCCGTTCATCTGCTCGGAAAAAATGTCCATGCATGTGCACACACTTCTGATGGCACAGTTGAGGCAATTGAAATCGAAGGACAGCCTTTTGCACTTGGCGTTCAGTGGCATCCGGAATCCATGTTTTTTACTTCTCCATGTATGCGGGAATTGTTTTCGCTTTTCGTCCGGTCGATGCTTCCCGGAACAGACTAAATCCCTTTTGTCGGGCTGCAGACTCTGCTGTCTGCGATCCCTTCAGAATATATGCATAATATGTTCACAAACGTTCATAATTCTTTCAAATTATAAACACACTTTTTTCACAAGATACGAGTATACTAATAATTGTCAAAAGGAAATAAACCTTTTCACATAACAAAATTTTTCTTTTTCATAAACGCCGATATTCGGGAAACCGGATATCGGCTCTCCTCATTTTCAGGGGTTATTTCAGATATTCCAGAAGTCCTCGCAGGTCTGGAACGACATGATCTGCCATCTTTTTGACCTCTTCGTCTGCAGGTGTCAGATCCGGAACCATCGTCACATGGCAACCCGCCTGGTAAGCCGCATTTACCCCGTTCGGTGAATCTTCGACCGCCATGCACTCTTCAGGCTTCCGCCCGATCTTCTCACAGGCATAGAGATACACATCCGGTCTCGGTTTTCCCAATTTCACCATAGATGCACTGATGATCTCATCAAACAGCTCTTTAAATCCGACCATTTCCAGATAACGCACAGCCCTGTCTTCCGCTGTAGCCGTCACGACTGCCGTCTGATAACCACGTCTTTTCAGCTCCTTGATCGTCTCTTCCACATACGGTTTCTTCTCAATTCCGAAACGCGCAATATGATCACTCATCAGCTCCTGTCTGCGCCGTCTGAGCTCATCGTATGGGAAATTCTCTCCAAAAATTTCCTTCATCTGCTCTCTTGCAAATACGGATGCACAGCTGCGGAATTTGTATGCCGTTTCCAGATCCAACCGGTATCCCGCCTCCCGCATTGCCTTTTGTTTGTATACTGTCAGATATTTCTCTGTATCGATCAGGATGCCATCCATATCAAAAAGTACTGCTTTCATCTTGTCCTCCTGTAGTATATTTCATTTTGTAAAAACAATTACTTTCTATATCATACCATTCCCTTCAGGAAGAAAAAAGACGGAGATTTTATTCTCCGCCTTTTGAATGTTTGCTTATATCTATTTTGTACTTTCTGTGCTGCCGGTACTTCCTGTACTGTTTGAACCGCTTTCACTACTGTCAGATGAAGTACTTTTCACCTGCTTGCAGTTGTCTGCTACCCAGTCTTCTACGATATCCAGTCTTGCTGTCTTCTCCAGATTCTCCAGGTTTCCGGCATCTTCCAGTGCTTTTTTGAGTGCATCTACATCTTCGTATCCGTAAGCCTTTGCATACTCCTTATACTTCTTCTCAAGTGTCTTATCTGACACATCGATCTTTGCTTTCTCAATGATCAGATCTGCCGCAAGGTTGGCCTTTACCTGATCCTTTGCAGCCTGGATTGCCTTTGAATTAAAAGTTTCCTCATCCATATTCATATACTGTTTAAGGAAATCTGCAAAATCAAGGTTATAATAAGATGCCATATTCTTATACTGTGTCTTGATCGAACTGATCATATTCTTCAGATCCTTCTTCGGATACTTGTTCACAGTTGTGTTCTCAAGTACTGCTTTCCATGCATTTTCCTTGATTGTATTCTGCCGGTTTTCTTTGCTGGTTTTTTTCAGAGATTTTTTGATTTCCTTTTTGTACTCTTCCACCGTCTTGGAAGTATCAGAAACACTCTGTACAAATTCATCGGTAAGTTCCGGTACATCGGTCTGGCTAATTCCCTTCAGTGTAACGGTAAATACAACTGCCTGACCTGCAAGATCTTCATTTCCATAGTTCTCCGGGAAAGTCAGATCCAGATCAAAAGTATCGCCAATATTGTGTCCGACAACGCCATCCTCAAATCCATCAATAAACTGACCACTTCCTAATGTAAGCTGTGCATCTGTCGCTGTTCCGCCTTTAAATGCCTCACCATCTTTCTTTCCTTCGTAGTCGATCGTTACTGTATCTCCAGTTTGTGCTGCACGGTCTGTAACTTCTGTTGTAGTTGACTTAGACTGAAGCACACTGTTGATCTGTGTTTCTACATCATTATCCGATACCGCATCCGCATCTACTTTATCAATCTCCACACCTTTATATTTTGTAATCGTAACATAATCATTGGAAATCTCACTGGAGCATCCGGTAAGAAGTAATGACAATGCACAGATACCTGCTGCCAGTACTGTTAATTTCTTTATCATTTTCTTTTACACCTCTTATATCTTCATTCTCTCTGACTGTCTGAATCACCCACATCAGAGCGCTACATATGATTATAACACATAATCTGTCATTGAAAAGGGATTTCCCAAAATTCACATTTATTTCAGATTTTCCATTACTTTCAAAAAGCCGCCAAAAACTTCAAATTACTTGCACTTGTCTACAAACAATGCTACAATAAGCTATGTGTAAATATGATTTGAGGAGGAAAACCCGTGAGTAAGATAACGATCGTATTACTGGTAATTCTTGCCGTACTGCTTATCGCCCTGGTTGTTCTGTATTTCCTCGGTAAGAAAGCGCAGAAAAAGCAGGCAGAACAGGAAGAGATGATTGCAGCTGCTGCACAGCAGGTCAACATCCTGATTATCGACAAAGGCAAGATGAAGCTTAAAGATGCCGGTTTCCCATCAGTTGTTCTTGAGAATACACCTAAGTATCTTCGTCGTTCAAAGGTACCGGTTGTCAAGGCAAAAGTCGGACCAAAGATTATGACTCTGATGTGTGATGCAAGCATCTATGATCTTATTCCAGTCAAAAAAGAAGTAAAAGCAACCGTAAGCGGTATTTACATCACTGCAGTAAAAGGAGTCAGAGGTTCTCTTGAGGCTCCACCTAAGAAAAAAGGATTCTGGGCAAGACTGCGGAACAAGTAACAATAAAAAGGGTAAATGATTCTGAGCCGATTGAATCATTTACCCTTTTTGTTTATTTTCCTGAAATTGCTTCCTCTGCCTGTGCTTTCGGTCTTATGCTCATTGCGATCCGGCAGTCTGCCGTCGCTTCATGATTCACATCAAGCCCGTACTCCACAGCAATATCAATTCGCTCATCATCCACATTCACATCCAGCTTCCGTGTATGAATTCCAACATGAAGCTGCCCATACGGTGTATCATAATATGTGACATTCATCTGATTCTTCTCAAATACCATATGTGCATTCGTAATTCCGCTCTTCATGATCTCCATCGAATCTTCACCGGTGATCTTGATCTTATTCTTAACCACCCCCGGAATCCCTTCCATTACTTCATCATAAAGAATATAATGTTTTCCGTTCTTCCAGTAATAGCTCGCCGGAGTGATCACTTCAATCGGCTCATTCTCTTCATTTTCTTCCGGATCTGCAAATGCCATATCATGTAGTCCGGAAATCGTCAATAATACATCCTGTGTCATACACGTCATCCAATCTGTCTGTTATTAGATGGCAAGCTGTTTTGCGATATCGTACTGGTACTCCGGAATTCCTTTCTGCATTGCCAGTGCTTCGTTGATATCAAAGTCAATATACTCGCCATGTTTGTATCCTACTACACGGTTTGTCTTTCCTTCAAGAAGAAGATCTACAGCAAGAGATCCCATGATAGATGCATAAACTCTGTCTTTTGCTGTCGGGCTTCCTCCACGCTGCATATGACCAAGAATAGTAGCACGTGTCTCCATACCCGTCTCTTTTTCGATTCTCTTTGCCATATTCATAGAATCACCGATACCTTCGGCATTGATGATAATGTAATGCTTTTTACCGCGTTTTCTGCTTTCTTTGATGTCTGCAATGATCTTTGCTTCATCGTAGTCATGTTCCTCAGGAAGAAGAATCTTCTCTGCTCCATTGGCAATACCGCACCACAGTGCAAGGTATCCCGCATCACGTCCCATAACTTCGATAACACTACATCTTTCATGTGATGTAGATGTATCACGTACTTTGTCAATTGCTTCCATCGCTGTATTAACCGCTGTATCGAATCCGATTGTGTATTCTGTACATGCGATATCAAGATCGATCGTTCCCGGAAGTCCGATTGTATTTACTCCAAAATCAGATAATTTCTGTGCTCCCTTGAAGGAACCGTCTCCTCCGATAACTACCAGACCGTCAATTCCATATTTCTTACAGATTGCTGCTGCTTTCTGCTGTCCTTCTGGTGTACGCATTTCCTCGCAACGGGCTGTCAGAAGAATCGTTCCACCTCTCTGGATCGTGTCTGATACATCTCTGGCACTTAAATCAATAATTTCCTCGTTAAGAAGTCCTGAATAACCTCTTCTGATTCCTCTTACCTTCAGTCCTTTTCCCAATGCGGTTCTTACAACTGCACGGATTGCAGCGTTCATTCCCGGTGCGTCTCCACCACTGGTCAATACGCCGATAGTTCTGATTACTTTTTCTGCCATGATATGTCTCCTCCGTCTCTTCTACTTTGTAACTTTACTATCCTTTTGCTTAATTTATCTCAATTCACACGTTATTGTATAATATTCACCCCTTCATTTCAATGGGTTTTTCTATTACTTTTACACAATCTTCTCCAAAATAATTCGTCAATCTGCTCAAAATTCCAGGTTCTACCTGGATATTTGCGTTTTTAGGAAGTCTTTTTACCGCTCTCTCCGCTTTACAGAAGATTACAACCTGGTCCTCACCCTCACTTTCCGCGAGCATCCGGAACAGATTCTGCTCATCTTGAAGGTAACTCTGTTTGTCGGTATACTGGATCCACAGTTCTTTTTTCATCATCTCAAACGGAATCACCTCTTCACAGATCAGCTTACTTGCATTATCATCTTCTTCCGATACACGTCCCCGCACAAATACTTTGCTGTCCTCCTGCAGATACTGCTGGCTTTTCTCATAGCTCTGCGGGAAAATGACAACCTCTACCGTTCCAAGAAGATCCTCTACGGTAATAAATGCCATCGTTTGATTCTTCTTTGTATATTTGATCGTCTTCGATGTGATCATACCACCGATGATCTCCCTTGACCCGTCACGCACTTTTGTCCGTCCGGTCTCTTCATCAAGCTGAAAATCCAATGTCGTTGCGGAAATACTCTTGCGCCATTTCTCTTCATATTCTTCCAATGGATGTCCGCTGATATACACGCCGAGTACTTCTTTTTCAAATGCAAGCATCGTTTCCTTCTGGTATTCTCCCACATCCGGAAGCGTGACCTCAAATTCTTTTTTCTGTTCGTCATCTACAATATCAAAGAGCGACATCTGTCCGGCAAGCGAATTTTTCTTGTTCTGTGCTACCTGATCCATGATCTGTACATAAATGATCATAAACTGCTTTCTGGTCCCTTTCAGACTGTCAAATGCGCCGGATTTGATAAAGTTTTCTACCGCACGTTTATTGACTTCCTTACCGGAAAGCCGTTCCAGAAAATCCTTCAGATCACGAAACGTGCCATGCTCTTCTCTGTCCCGGATGATCTGCTCGATCACCGGTCTTCCAACCCCCTTGATCGCCGCAAGTCCGTAACGGATATTACCGTTATCTACAGAAAAATCACCAACCCCACGATTGATATCCGGCGGCAGGATAGAAATTCCCATCTGTCGGCAAGTGTAAATGTATTCGGCAACCTTTCCCGGATTGTCGATGACAGAAGTCATAAGCGCTGCCATATATTCTACCGGATAATAATATTTCAGATACGCTGTCTGGTATGAGACAACCGCATACGCTGCCGCATGTGATTTGTTGAACGCATACTTTGCAAAATCGATCATTTCATCATAGATCTTATTCGCAACCTTTTCATCGATTCCATTTTTGACACAGCCCGGAATGCCTTCTTCTTCATTACCATATACAAAATTCTGACGCTCTCTCTGCATCACGTCGCCCTTTTTCTTACTCATGGCACGGCGTACAAGGTCGCTTCGCCCAAGTGAATATCCGGCAAGGTCACGCACGATCTGCATAACCTGTTCCTGGTATACAATGCAGCCATAGGTCGGTGCCAGGATCGGCTTTAACTGCGGGCATTCGTAAGTAATCAGCTCCGGATGGTTCTTTCCTTTGATATACTGTGGAATGAAATCCATCGGACCTGGCCGGTAAAGAGAAATTCCGGCGATAATATCTTCCAGACTCTGTGGTCGAAGCTCCTTCATGAAGCTCTTCATCCCTGCACTTTCTATCTGGAAAATACCGTCCGTCTTTCCGGTTCCGATATAGTCAAGCACTGCTTTATCATTATAATTTAATTCTTCTGTTACCAGCTTCACACCGGTACTTTTTTCAACCAGTCTGATCGCATCCTGAATGACGGTCAGGGTACGAAGCCCAAGGAAATCCATTTTCAGAAGTCCCAGTTCTTCCAGTGTGGTCATGGTAAACTGTGTGACTACATTGTTGTCCGCTCCAAGTGCCAGCGGAACATATTCATCCACATCCTTCTGGCTGATCACGACTCCCGCGGCATGCATGGATGTATGCCGTGGCAGACCTTCCAGCCTCTTTGACATATCGATCAGCTCTTTTACCTGTGGATCTTCATCATAGAGCTTCTTCAGCTCATGGTTCATCTTCAGGGATTTATCCAATGTAATATTCAGTTCTTTCGGAATCATCTTTGCAATTGAATCCACAAAAGCATACGGAAGATCCATAACCCTTCCCACATCCCGCAGCACCCCACGCGCCTGCAGTGTACCAAAGGTTACGATCTGCACCACCCGGTCTTTGCCGTATTTACGTACAACATAGTCAATGACCTCCTGCCTTCTTTCAAAGCAGAAGTCCACGTCGATATCGGGCATGGACACACGTTCCGGATTCAGAAAACGCTCGAACAGCAGCTGATACCGGATTGGATCGATATTGGTGATTGCAAGTGTGTACGCCACAATGCTTCCCGCCGCAGATCCACGCCCAGGTCCAACCATGATTCCGTTGCTTTTTGCAAAATGAATGAAATCCCATACAATAAGGAAGTAATCCACGTAACCCATGCTTTTGATAACGCCCAATTCATAATTCAGGCGCTCCACAAGAGCTGGATCCGGGTCTTCTCCATATCGTCTTTTCAGTCCGTCAAAACAGAGCTTATTCAAATATTCCCATGAGGTAAATCCTTCCGGCACATCGAATTTAGGAAGCTTTGTCACACCAAATTCAATCTCTACATGGCATCTGTCTGCAATCTTCTGTGTATTTTCCAGCGCCTCCGGTGCATATGGGAAAAGTGCTGCCATCTCTTCTTTGGACTTCACGTAGTACTGTCCGCCTTCATAGCGCATCCGATCCTCGTCTGCGAGCTTTTTCCCTGTCTGAAGGCAAAGCAGGATATCATGTGGCTTTTCATCTTCTGCGTAAGTATAATGCACGTCATTTGTCGCCACAAGGTCGATTCCGATCTCCTGCGACAGACGCATCAACTGCTGGTTAACGGTGCGCTGTTCCGGGATCCCATGATCCTGCAGTTCCAGGAAAAAGTTGCCTTTCCCAAAAATCTGTTCATAATGAAGCGCAGCTTTTTTTCCTTCTTCATACATCCCTCTCGCCAGGTTTCTCTGTACTTCTCCGGCAAGACATGCACTGAGGGCAATGATTCCTTCGTGATAGGTCTCCAGAAGCTCATAATCTACTCTTGGCTTATAATAGTAACCTTCCGTAAATGCACGTGACACGATCTTCATCAGATTGGCGTAGCCTGTATTATTCTCGGCAAGAAGTACCAGGTGATAATATCGGTCCTCATCGCGTCCTACGGCTGTTTTATCGAATCTGGATCCCGGTGCCACATAGACTTCACATCCCAGTACAGGATTGATTCCTGCCGCTCTTGCGGCTCTGTAGAAGTCAATGACGCCATACATGACACCGTGGTCTGTGATCGCAGCCGCTGTCATCCCCAGTTCTTTGACTCTGGCAACATATTCTTTAATTTTATTCGAACCGTCCAGAAGGCTGTATTCCGTGTGGACGTGCAAATGCGCAAAATTCATATTGTGTTCGCTCCTTTTCTCTGTGTTCCATTTTAGCAGAAATGAGGGGGATTTCCAACTGGTGTGGGGAAAATTTTATAGGTTGGTGGGCGGCGGATTTCCAAATATATATACTCCGGTTCCCCTCGGCAAAACATTCCGATGAACCCCTGAAAGCGGGAATCGTGTTCAGCAAAGGCTTCCACGATTCCTGGGTTTCATCTCCATTGCCTCGAAGGGAACCGGAGTATATATATTTGGAAATCCGCCTGTTCAACGGTATCGAATGATTTTCT
>OOBM01001144.1_pt1 | contig 16049 bp, 11 predicted proteins | sample 1671581 | NCBI WGS metagenome assembly OOBM01 (sample SAMN06348171, study PRJEB24527) | human gut metagenome
ATTATGTTACAAATGCTATTCAGATATATCTTGATAAAATGTTTGGTGCGATAGAACAGAAAGGTTTTATTACATCAATGATATATCAATTTGAATGATTAGCAGATTTATGAGAGTGATGGTGCTTTTTGATTTGCCCACAATAACAGATAAAAACAGACACGACTATAGAAAATTCCGGCAGTTTCTTGTTCAGGAAGGATTTATTATGATGCAGGAATCTGTGTATACAAAGCTTGTTCTAAATGGAACTATGGTTAATCTTATGAAGAATAAGATAAGAAAGAATAAACCACAGGAAGGCTTGGTAGAAATGCTTGTTATAACTGAAAAACAGTTTAGTGGAATTGAATATGTGTCAGGTGGTGAACAGGAAAATATTGTTGATGGAGAGGACAGGCTGATAATTATATGATAATGAAAATATTTTCGTTGGAAAATGATATAACATTTGCAGAAGAATATATTAATATACTTCAAATTCAGGATAAAAAATTATTTACTAATGTCATAAACAGCCTTAATGATAATATCAACAATATTGAGGATACTAAAGAACGCATAATTATATTGGAGGGTGATACAGAGATTAAAATTGAAAAAGAAGTATTGATGATTATTGATGTATTTAATATTGATTTTAATCAAAAGAAAATACAGAGTGCTTTATATAATAAAATAGAGAAAATATATAAGCAGGAATTTGAAAGAATGTCAGAGTTTCAGACAATTTTTCAAAAATTGCAACTAAATGTATTAGATGTATTCAATGAATTTCCGTTTGAATTCAATTATAAGGAAAGTATCGGGATACAAGAGTATTTGAAACTATTAGGGCTTAAGATATCGAATAATAAAGGGAAAATAACAGATACAATATTTTCATTGATAGATGTTGTTGAATATCTTTCAATCGCAAAAATATTAATATTTGTTAATCTTAAATTATATCTGATTGATGATGAATTAAAGGAAATATATAAATATGCAATGTATAAAAAGGTTAATATACTGCTTATAGAAACAGGAGAAGAAAAAGAACCGCTTGAAAATGAAAAAATATTGTATATAGATAGTGATTATGATGAAATTATATTGTATAATAAATAAAAAAGGTACTATTTAAAATACGGGTGCGTCGTTAACACCTGAAAAACTTTATTTGAGGTTTTAGGAGTATGTTATTTTGAATGGTAACAAAACAAGAGCAAAGAATGAGGACGGATTAATAGTGTTTTAGGAGTATGTTATTTTGAATGGTAACAAAACGACTGTCCGGAGATAACAGCCCAGGAAAGAGTTTTAGGAGTATGTTATTTTGAATGGTAACAAAACGCAGGGTTTTAGAACTATTCAGTTTTGCATGTTTTAGGAGTATGTTATTTTGAATGGTAACAAAACTGAACGTATTCTTTAGGGCTAAGATATTCCGTTTTAGGAGTATGTTATTTTGAATGGTAACAAAACTTCTGAAGCAAATGTTGACATCTTCATAGGGTTTTAGGAGTATGTTATTTTGAATGGTAACAAAACGTTGCGTTATATATTGTGATCCACCCTATAGTTTTAGGAGTATGTTATTTTTCTGTAAACAGAGATTAATATGGTTAAAGTGAAACAAGTTTATATAAATTTTCTAATTAATTCTACTTTTATTAATGGTAATTCCTCATAAATATGATAAACTTATAACTATCGAATATAAGTGTTATTATTCTTAGTGTGAGTTATGGAGGAATTATGAGTAAGGTAATTGGAATCGATCTTGGTACAACTAATAGCTGCGTGGCAGTTATAGAAGGTGATTCGCCAACAGTTATTACTAATAGTGAAGGGTATAGAACAACACCATCGGTTGTTGCATTTACTAAGAATAAGGAAAGACTGGTGGGAGATGCAGCAAGAAGACAGGCATCGGTTAACTCAGACAGAACCATATTTTCAATAAAAAGACATATGGGAACTGATTATAAGAAAAAGATAGATGGCAAAGCATATACGCCACAGGAGTTATCAGCTTATATACTTATGAAACTAAAGAAGGATGCAGAAGGATTTCTTGGAGAGGAAGTAACAGATGCTGTCATTACTGTGCCAGCATATTTTAATGATGCACAAAGACAGGCTACTAAGGATGCAGGAAAGATAGCGGGGCTTAATGTGTTAAGAATCATTAATGAGCCAACAAGCGCTGCACTTGCATATGGACTTGATAATGGCAATCCTCAGAAAGTGCTTGTATATGACCTTGGTGGAGGTACCTTTGACGTATCTGTTATAGATATTGGAGATAATGTTATAGAGGTTCTTGCAACCTCCGGAGATAATCATCTTGGAGGGGATGACTTTGATTCCCGCATTGTTGATTATCTTGTGGGCAGGTTTAAGGATACAGATGGTATTAATCTTGCAAAAGATCCAGCAGCTATGCAGAGATTAAGGGAAGAAGCTGAAAAGGCTAAGAAAGAGCTTTCTTCTGCATTGAATGCCAATATTAACCTTCCATTTATAGCTGTTGCAAAGGATGGTCCGCATCACATGGATATGAATATCACCAGACAAAAGTTTAATGAGCTTACAGATGATCTGGTTAACAAGACAGTTATTCCTGTTGAGAATGCACTTCGTGATGCCGGGCTTAGTAAGAGTGATATTGGTATGGTACTTCTTGTTGGAGGCTCCACAAGAATTCCTGCTGTTTCAGATAAGGTAAGACAGATTATGGGAAAAGAACCATCAAGGAATCTTAATCCGGATGAGTGTGTTGCACTTGGAGCAGCAGTTCAGGGCGGAAAGCTTGGTAACCAGCTTAAGCCAGGTTCAGCAGCTTCGGAGATTATACTTATGGATGTAACACCATTATCTCTTTCAATAGAAACTGTTGGTGGTATATCAAGTAGGCTTATAGAAAGAAATACAACTATTCCTACAAGGCACAGCCAGATATTCACGACGGCTGGCAATTTCCAGACATCAGTTGAAATCAAGGTATTTCAGGGAGAGAGAAGATTTACAAGAGATAACAAGCTTCTCGGAAACTTCAGGCTCAATGGCATTAAGCGTGCGATGGCAGGAGTTCCACAGATAGAGGTGACTTTTGATATAGATGCCAATGGTATTGTAAATGTGTCTGCAAAGGATCTAGGAACGGGAAGAGAGCAGTCTATAACTATAACTTCAAGCTCTAATATGTCAGAGGAAGAGATTGAGAAAGCTAAGTGGGAAGCCGAGGTGTATGGTGCACAGGATAAGCAGAATGAAGAGTTTTGTAATTCGCGTATCGAAGCTGAGAATACCTTAAGACGTGCAGAGGGCGAGTACAGTCAGAACAAGAAGGCATGGGATAAGGCTAAGAAAAAGGCTGTTAAGGAAGCTATGAATATCTTAAAGAAGCTTATATTAAAGACTAAGCCAGAGAAGATGGATGCACAGGCCGCGGCTGCGATGGATGAAGCTAGAAATAATCTTGAAAATGTTTTGAATAATTAATAGAAATCTGATATTATCTATAGAGTATTGTTTTATGGATGATATCAGATTTTTGTATGTAATTATGAATTTTATACATCTATAGAATTATCGTTGACATGATTATGTATATTAGTACAGAATAGGAGATATATAAGGTGGCAGCAGGTTCGACATATGGAAATATTTTTAAGATAATGACTTGGGGTGAATCACATGGAGAAGGTCTTGGTGTGGTTGTAGATGGATGCCCAGCTGGTATTCCTTTATGTGAAGAGGATATTCAGAAGTTCCTTGATAGAAGAAAGCCGGGACAATCTAAGTTTACAACTCCAAGAAAAGAAGATGATAAGGTGAGGATATTGTCAGGTGTATTTGAAGGTAAAACGACAGGAACACCTATATCGATGATGGTACATAATAAGACACAGCGTTCGTCTGATTATTCAGAAATAGCCCAGTATTACAGACCTGGACATGCTGATTATACATTTGATGAGAAGTATGGCTTCAGAGATTACAGAGGTGGTGGAAGAAGCTCAGGAAGAGAAACAATAGGCAGAGTGGCAGCAGGAGCAATCGCTATTAAGGTGTTAGAGACTCTTAAGATAAGCGTATGTGCTTACGCAACAAGGATAGGTGGCATAAGCATAGATTATGATAAGTTCGATATCCGGGAACGCGATGAAAATGCATTTAATATGCCGGATGCGGAGGCTGCCTGTAAGGTGGAGGAATACGCAACGAAGAAGCTTGAGGAAAAAGATTCTATTGGTGGAATAATAGAGTGTGTTGTTACTGGTATGATGCCAGGTGTGGGTGATCCTGTGTTTGATAAGCTGGATGCCAATCTTGCAAAGGCGATTATGTCAATAGGCGCAGTTAAGGGCTTTGAAATAGGAGATGGCTTCGCAGCGGCTGATAGTACAGGAAGCACCAACAATGACAGCTTTACAGTAATGGATGGCAAGGTTGTCAAGAAGACTAATCATAGTGGTGGAGTGCTTGGAGGTATGAGTGATGGTTCTGATATAATATTCAGGGCAGCAGTCAAGCCAACACCTTCCATAGCTTCAATGCAGCAGACGGTTAATAAGTCTGGCGAGGATATCAGTATATCTATAAAAGGCAGACATGATCCTATGATAGTTCCAAGAGCGGTAGTTGTCGTTGAAGCTATGACAGCATTAACGCTTGTAGATATGATATTAGGTAATATGACATCAAGAATAGACAGGATAGTTGATTTCTATAAAAGATAGATAAATGTTTGTCATTTATATGGAGTATAGAATAATTATAAAATGATGTGAGTGTCAAAAGTATAATAAAAATAAAAGAGAAATCATAGAAAAATCAGAAGGAAAAGACAAATATGTATAAAATATTAAAAACAGACGGAAGAGCCAAAAGGGCGGAATTCACAACAGTTCATGGAACTGTGCAGACACCGGTATTTATGAATGTTGGAACAGTTGCAGCTATTAAGGGGGCGGTTGCTACAACAGATTTGCAGGAGATAGGTACACAGATAGAGTTGTCGAACACATATCATCTTCATGTTAGACCAGGTGATAAGCTTATTAAAGAGCTTGGAGGTCTTCATAAGTTTATGAACTGGAACAAGCCTATACTTACAGACTCAGGCGGATTTCAGGTGTTTTCACTTGCTGGACTTAGAAAGATAAAGGAAGAGGGCGTTACCTTCCAGTCACATATAGACGGACATAGGATATTTATGGGACCAGAGGAGAGCATGCAGATACAGTCCAATCTTGGCTCGACAATAGCTATGGCATTCGATGAGTGTGCTCCGGCAAAGGCAGATAGAAAGTATATTATTAATTCAGTAGAGAGAACTACAAGATGGCTTGAGCGCTGCAAGAGGGAGATGAATAGACTTAATTCACTTGAGGATACCATTAATAAGCATCAGATGCTTTTTGGTATTAATCAGGGCGCGATATATGACGATATCAGAGTTGACCATGCTAAGAGAATATCAGAGCTTGAGCTGGATGGATATGCAGTTGGTGGACTTGCCGTAGGCGAATCACATGAGGAAATGTATCATGTGCTTGATAAGGTTGTTCCATATCTTCCACAACATAAGCCAACATATCTTATGGGAGTTGGTACACCAGCGAATATATTGGAGGGAGTAGACAGAGGAATAGATTTCTTTGATTGCGTATACCCATCAAGAAATGGAAGACATGGACATGTGTATACAAAGCTTGGTAAGATTAATCTTTTCAATGCAAAGTATGAAAAAGACACAGCACCTATCGAAGAAGGCTGTCAGTGTCCTGCATGCAGGAACTATTCAAGAGCGTATATCAGACATTTGCTTAAGGCTAAAGAAATGTTAGGCATGAGACTTTGCGTTCTTCATAATCTGTATTTTTATAATCATCTTATGGAAGATATCAGGGCTGCAATAGATGCCGGTAATTATAAGAGCTTTAAGGATGAAAGGCTATATCTTCTTAAAACATATGATAAGAAAGAGGATTAATAATTATTATTTAGTATAAATTGCTTATTTGTGCGAGTACAAACGTAATTTATACTTTTGACACTTACATCATAAAATTATAAAAATGCTATAAATTTTAATTTAAACATAGACACGAAGCATAAATTACGATATTATAACAATATTGAGCCTGTACACAGGCAAGTAATTAGGAGGATTTAATAATGGGTCAGATTGGTATTATTATTGTGTATGTAATAGCACTTGGTGCTTTAATGTACTTCTTTGCAATTAAGCCACAGAAGAAACAGCAGAGGGAACAGCAGCAGCTTATGGATTCAATGGCTATTGGCGATTATGTTCTTACAACAAGTGGTTTCTATGGTGTTATCCTTGATATAACAGAGGATGATGTAATCGTGGAATTCGGTAACAACAAGAACTGCCGTATTACAATGCAGAAGAAGGCTATTGCCCAGGTTGAGAAGCCAGCTTCTACAGAAGAATAATAATTGATAAATGCAAGAAACTCTGGACAGATAATGCCATCAGGCTGATATCTGTCCAGAGTTTTTTATTATGCCACTACTTGAAAAATGCACTATTATGGAGTAAAATACTAAACAATAGCCTGAACTTGCGATATATTCGGGTAGGGGCTTTAGTACAAGAAGGAAAGGCAGGAATTAACATGGATTGTAGAATAACATTAATTCCAGGAGATGGAATCGGACCAGAAATAGTAACAGAGGCTGTTAAGGTGTTAGATGCTGTGGCAGCTAAGTATGGTCACAAGTTCGATTATACGAAGATTTTAATGGGAGGCTGCTCTATTGATGAGTGCGGAGTACCTCTTACAGATGAGGCAGTAGCCGTCGCTAAGGCTTCAGATGCGGTGCTTCTAGGTGCAGTAGGTGGTAACGTGGGTAACTCAAGATGGTATGACGTGGCACCTAACCTAAGACCAGAGGCAGGTCTATTAAAGATTCGTAAGGACTTAGAGTTATTCGCTAATATTCGTCCTGCTTATTTATATAATGAATTAAAGGCAGCCTGCCCTCTTAAGGAGGAAATTATCGGCGATGGCTTTGATATGGTTATTATGAGAGAGCTTACTGGAGGTCTTTACTTTGGAAAGAGACATACAGAGGAAGTCGATGGACTTATGACGGCTGTTGATACTCTTACATATAATGAAGAAGAGATAAGAAGAATAGCTATTAAAGGCTTTGAGATAGCTATGAAGAGAAGAAAGAAAGTAACAAGTGTTGATAAGGCAAATGTTTTAGATTCTTCAAGATTATGGAGAAAGATTGTACATGAGGTTGCTAAAGATTATCCAGAGGTTGAACTTGAGGATATGCTTGTAGATAATTGTGCTATGCAGCTTGTTATGAATCCTGGACAGTTTGATGTTATTCTTACAGAGAATATGTTTGGAGATATACTTTCAGATGAGGCAAGTATGATAACAGGTTCTATTGGTATGTTATCATCAGCAAGTCTTGGTAAAACAAAGCTGGGCTTATATGAACCAAGCCATGGTTCAGCACCTGATATAGCAGGAAAGAATATAGCTAATCCTATAGCTACAATTCTTTCAGCAGCAATGATGTTAAGATATTCACTTGACCTTGATAAGGAAGCTGATGCCATAGAAGCGGCAGTTGCGGCAGTGCTTAAAGAAGGCTATAGGACAACAGATATATATTCAGAGGGCTGCACTAAGGTTGGAACAGATGAGATGGGCGACCTTATAGCCAAGAGAGTATAATATATGATACCAGGGTCAAAAGGTCTAAACCCACATGAGCTTGCTCATAGGTGGGGGAGAGACCTTGGGACCCGCCACGATATGCGAATATTGGGGGAGAATTGTGGGAGTGCGTAGCACGGAACAATTCGCAGGTATCAAAGTCGGGGACATTTGCCCCGGCATCATATATGTTGTTAAGGAAAAAGCAGCATTATCAGATGATGTATAAGACAGATATAAAGGCAGAAAATATATGATATGTGCTAAATGTGGAACGGAATATGAAGGCAGTCAGTGTCCTAAGTGTGATGGACCTGTAATAAAGATTAATAACAGTGATTATCAGGCAAGAAAAAAGGCTTATGAAGAAAAACAGGCTAAGCTTAAAAGAAAAGAAGTACCAGGTAAAGATAGAACAGATAGAATTGATAAAACTGAAAAAAAAGATAAGAAAACACATGCTTCTAAGTCTAAGAACTATGATGAAGGGGTATTTGATATAACTAAAGTGGATATGAATCAGGTGGCTGATAAGCTAAAAAAAGGCAGGGACGTCTTTGCTGACAGCAAAGACAGATTTGCCAAATCACTTGAGAAAAATGCTAAAAAAAACAATAAACAGGCAGATGAAAATACAGGGATTAAGATAAGAAAAGCTGATAGTTCAGGTATTCCTTATAAGAAAGCTGGAATAGCAGCAGCTGTAATTCTTATACTTATAACTGTAGTTGTGTTTACTGTTGATATAATTACAAAGAAAAACTATAACATATATATGAGCGATGGAAGTAAAATATATGATGTTTCATCACTTGACAGCAGATATGTATGTGATAAATCAGGTGCTATATTTGCTCTGGATGATGATACATTTTTTACTCCTGAATGGCCTGGGGGCATTGATAAGGATAATTCAGTGTTAAATGTTTCAAGTCCTAAGGGAAGTTATTTTGCAACAGATGTGTACGATGCCACAGCTGGTATGTATACATTATATATATGGTCAGATGATGTATGTCTTAAAGCAGCAGAGAATACATATGAACACAATGTTTATTTTATATCTGATAAGGGAACAGTCATATATGAAGAGACTGAAACTATCAATGATAATGGAAAAACAGGGGTCAGAATGTTATCCATGGCAGAAGTAAAAAAAGATAAGTCAAAGGATGACGGATATGTATGTGAAGTGAATACTATAGAAAGAAGTCTTAATCAGGCATATGTATATAGCAGTAAAGATATAATAGTTATTCTTAATACCGATGGACGTCTGTATCAATATGATTATGACAGAAAGATAACTACAGAGGTTGACTTATATGTTGATAGTGTGAGTGCACTTGGAAGTTCAACGGGTATGTATATGTCAGGGGCAGAACATCTTAATGCGAAGGATGATGCGGATTCATATATATACACTGTATCAGAAAACACCTATTATGTAGAAACTAAGACTGCAAAAGCAACTCTGCTTAAAGGAGTAAGTGGGGCAGGCAATATGTATGTATATGATAAAAAGAATGATTATGTGTACTGGCTTAGTAATAAAAAGTTGTCATGTGCAAGATTTAAGGATGGAGAAATATCAGATATATTGTTTCTTGAAAATACTGGAAATAATATGAATATGATATATCTTGCAGATACGCAGGAACTCATATATGTAAACGATGCCGCGCAGCTTATAAAGGCTGAAAAAGGTAAAAAAACTTTTATAACAGAAGCTGTTAAAGATGGAAGTCTTTCGCTTGTAAAAAATACAGACGAAGCATTGACATATATATCAGATGGAAAGCAATATTATATTAAGAATGTAACAGCCTCACCAGTTGTGATATGTGAAGCAGGGGAGCTTACTAATACATCTAATACAGGCATTTATAAGAAAAAGATATATTATTATGGTGCGGATGGACAGTTGTATACATGTAACCTTAAAGGAGAATCACAGAATGTTATAGGAAATGTTGAAAGGTTCTTTGTAGGAAGCTATATAAGGTGATAAAATAATAGAATATAAGCTTTTGCATATACATATATAAGTAGTAAATGTATTAAGAGGCAGTTTATATGAAGCATATGTATATGAATACAAGATGTGGATACATGCGTATAATAGCGGGATTGATGGTTATGGTCATGATTATTGTGGCTATAAGCATTAATCCTGCTTTTTATAGTTATGTATGGGCTGAAGATGAAGAATTGAAAGAATCGGACATAGTGACAGCTGGCACAGCAGGTCCTGATATAGATACTCCATCAGCTATACTTATGGAGTCTAAAACTGGCCAGATAATATACGAAAAAGATGCATCAAAGCAGCTTGCACCTGCAAGCATAACTAAGATAATGACACTGATACTTATATTTGATGCATTGGAAAGCGGACAGATAAAGATGGAAGACCCTGTTACTGTTTCTGAACATGCAGCCTCTATGGGCGGCAGCCAGGTGTTCTTAGAAGAAGGAGAGATACAGAGCGTAAGGACGATGATTAAGTGTATAGCGGTGGCAAGTGCTAATGATGCGTGTGTAGCCATGTCCGAATACATATGTGGTTCAGAAGATGTTTTCGTTGATAAGATGAATGAGAAGGCTGGGCAGCTTGGCATGGAGCAGACACACTTTGTCAACTGCTGCGGTCTTGATGCTGACGGACATACGTCAAGTGCAAGAGATGTTGCTCTTATGAGCAGGGAGCTTATAAACAGCCACCCGGAGGTCAAAGAGTTCAGTAATATATGGATGGAAGATATAACACATGTTACGGGAAAGGGTGAAAAAGATTTTACATTGTCAAACACTAATAAGCTTATAAAACAGTATACTTATGCGACAGGACTTAAAACAGGTTCGACAAGCAAAGCTGGCTGCTGTCTTTCAGGAACAGCCATGAAGGATGGAATAGAACTGATAGCAGTAGTTATGGCAGCACCAACAAGTAAGATAAGATTCAAGGATGCGGTTACACTTCTTAACTATGGATTTAGTGTATGCAGCATATATCAGGATGCAGAGGAGCCTGATATTAAATATGCCAGGGTTGAGGCAGGTGTAAAGGACGAGGTAAGCATTAAAAAAAGTGAAGATTTCTCATACATGTTTCTTGAAAGCTTTAGCGACTCAGATATAAGAAAAGAATACACGGTTGACACAATGATAGCACCTGTACATGAGGGCGATAAGGCAGGAATTATTAATTATTATTATAAGGACAGACTGATAGGCAGTGTTAACCTTATGGCAGCCGAAACAGTTGAGGTGATGGATTATTCAGATTCACTAAGAAAAGTATTGGGGGTTATTACTTTTAAAAAATGCTGATATATGCTATATTATGATGTAAGCGTCAAAAGTATAAAAAGGTAAAATGTATAGATATGTAAAATGTATAGAAAGGACAGCTTATGGATTTGTTTGATTATATGCGTGAAAGTAATAAAGAGAATGAATCACCTCTTGCCATGAGGCTAAGACCAAGGACACTTGATGAGGTGGTTGGGCAGCAGCATATTGTAGGTAAGGATAAGCTTTTATATCGTGCTATAAAGGCAGATAAGCTGAGTTCGATTATATTCTATGGACCGCCAGGAACTGGTAAAACAACACTTGCCAGAGTTATAGCGAATACAACAAGTGCGGATTTTTGTCAGATAAATGCTACAGTAGCAGGCAAAAAGGACATGGAAGATGTAGTCGAAAAGGCGAAAAATAATCTTGGCATGTATGCAAGAAAGACTATTCTTTTCGTAGATGAGATACACAGATTTAACAAAGGGCAGCAGGATTATCTTCTGCCATATGTTGAGGATGGAACAGTCATACTTATCGGAGCAACAACTGAGAATCCATACTTTGAGGTAAATGGGGCTTTGATATCAAGATCCATTATATTTGAACTTAAACCTTTAACAAAGGATGATATCAAGGAAATACTAAAGAGAGCTGTCTATGATAAAGAAAGGGGAATGGGCAGTTATAAGGCCAAAATAGATGATGATGCCCTTGAATTTCTTGCAGACATATCTAACGGTGATGCAAGAAATGCGCTAAATGCCATAGAACTTGGGATACTTACAACTGACAGATCACAGGATGGTATTATACATATTGACATTAAGACAGCAGAACAGTGTATACAGAAACGTGCTATAAGATATGACAAAACAGGTGATAATCATTATGATACAATCTCAGCATTTATAAAGAGCATGAGAGGTTCAGACCCGGATGCGGTAAGTTATTATCTTGCCAAGATGTTATATGCGGGTGAAGATATTAAGTTTATAGCAAGAAGAATAATGATATGTGCAAGTGAAGATGTTGGAAATGCAGATCCTAACGCACTTGTTGTAGCAGTGAGTGCAGCACAGGCAGTTGAGCGTATAGGCATGCCAGAGGCAAGAATAATACTTTCGCAGGCTGCACTGTATGTAGCCTGTGCACCTAAGAGCAATGCGTGCTATATGGCGGTGGATAAGGCACTTGATATAGTAAAGACAACAAAGACACAGCCTGTTCCTGCCCATCTTCAGGATGCTCATTATAAGGGCTCCGCAAAGCTTGGACATGGTGTTGGATATAAGTATGCACATGATTATCCTAATCATTATGTCAGTCAGCAGTATCTTCCAGACGCACTTGTTGATGAAAGCTTTTATTCACCTACTGATAACGGATATGAGAAACATATAAAGGAACATCTTGACAGGATAAGGTCAGAAGCACAAAAATAATAATACTAGGATGTAATATCAGACGTAATATAAAGAAAAGTACCTAAAAGTATATTGTACACATGAATGGAGAGTAAAGGATGAAAGAGTATATTAACCGGCTTTCATTAGGAAAGTTCAGGTATGACATACCAGACATAATAAAGCCAGATGATGTTGTAAGGGCTGATGTATTATGTGGAACATACAGTGAAGAACAACTGCATATTCAGGCAAGTGATGTCATCAAAGGCGTAGTGTACTCTTCTGACAGCCGGGTTGTTATAAAGAATGGGGCATTCATAGGCAGAGAATGCAGTATAACATATATAGCTGATGCAAGAGAACTTCAGGATAAAGAGAGCATTGAAGGAAGATTCACAATAGTAAGTGATGCTGGTGAAAAAGATATAGCATATATTATAACAGGTTATAGCATGAAAGCTAAGACAAGTCTTGGTATGGGAGATGATCTGTTTCATTTTACGAATATTGTCCAGAAGTCAAGGGAAGAAGCAGCTGTTTTATACAGGTCAGAAAGCTTTAAGAGTATATTTTTAAAAAATGATGAGAATCTCATTAACTTATATGAAAGTCTGTATGACAGTGAAAATGTATATGAATCCATGGAAGAATTCTTAATAGCAATTAAGAAAAAATCACCACTCACATTTAAGATGGATACACAGACAAGAACGTACAGTCTTTCGCAAGAAGGAGAAAAGGACAGTCTGATTATAGAAAAAAGCGGATGGGGATATATAGAACTTGAAGTGGAATGTGATGCGGACTATATCAAGATGAAGCGTGGAACACTTAACTCAGATGATTTTGTTGGTGATATATATGAGATTGAATATCTTATAGATTATAGCCGGCTTCACAACGGAAACAACTATACTTCGATATGTGTACATTCATATGGTCATGAGGAGCAGATTGACCTTATAATATATAAAGAAAACAAAGAAAATGATATAGATAAGAAGAATGATGGCTTTGATATCCGTATGGAACAGAGAAGTGCCAGAATAGCACTTACGCAGGCTTATATGGCATTCAGAATGAAAAGAATAGACCGTGAACAGTGGATATCAGATACAGGAAAAATGCTTACAAGAGTACGCGGATTGAAAGAATCGGACATGATTTTCGATGTATTTCAGGCAGGGCTTGATTTTATAGCTGGCAATGTGTTTGATGGAAAACAGATACTTGAAAACATTAAAGATAAGATATTGACAGATGTAAGCAGTCATGTTGAGTTATACTGTCTTTATCTGTATGTGAGCACACTTGAAAGAAAGGATGCACTATATACATCTGATGTGTTACAGATAGTCAGCAGATATTATGACAATGGTTATGATACATGGGTTCTTTTATGGATATTGTTTTATATAGATGGACAGATAGAGCACAATAAGAGTATAAAGCTTATAAGAATCAAGGATTCCTTTAATAACGGATGTACAAGTCCTGTTATGTATATTGAAGCATTAAATATATATAACGAACAGCCTGACCTGTTAAGGGTTATGAACAGATTTGAAATACAGGTAATATCTGAGGGCATAAAATATGGTGTTATATCAGAAAGACTTGCAAGACAGGCAGCAGAGGTTATTGGAAATGAAAAAAATGCTGGAATGTCTGACATAGAGCTGTTAAAAAGACTATATGAAAGCTATGAGGAGGATAACATCCTTGAGGCGCTTATAGTACATATGATAAGGACAGGTATTGCAGATGAAGAAAGCTTTACATATTATGAGAAGGCAGTGCTTCGTGGTATCAGAATAACAAGGCTTTACGAGTTCTATATGGCAAGCATAAAGAAAGATATAAAGTTAAGACTTCCTAAGATAGTGCTTATGTACTTTACATATGATTCAGGAGTTAATTATTCCTGGAAATCATATCTATATGCTAATATAGTATATAATAAGGAGCTGTATAAGGAGATATATGATTCATATAAACATATAATAGAGTTATATGTTTATGAACAGTTAAAGCAGGTGAACATTGACAGCAATCTTGTGTATCTTTATAAGAAGTTCATAAAACCACAGCTTGTTAAAAATGATACTGCAGCATTTTTAGCAAAACTTAAGTTTATGTATCATATAACATGTTTTGACGAAGATGTTAAAGCAGTTATGGTAAAGTATAGCCAGATACAGGAGCCTGTAATATATGAGTTTACAGGGAAAGATACTTATATTCCGCTATATACTAAAGACTGTTCGCTTGTATTTATATGCAATGATGGGCGTAAAAGAAAAAAGACAGTTGATTATGAGATAGAGAAAATATTTGAAGAGCCGGGTGATATGTCTGAGTATGACCAATACGATATAGATGATAAATATATTACTATATATAAGGTGGAGTACTACAGAAGAAAACATATATATAAAATGCATACACTCGAATTATATAAGCTGGTGCTCAAGGTTGAAGGGATATCAGAACAGTATAGAAAAAAACTGAATTCATGGATGATAGAGTTCTATCTGGAATACTATAATGCAGAAAGCTTTACAGATGAATACAAGCAGCTTGATACATATAACCTGTCAGTGAGAGATAGTGCATGTCTTGTGAAAATACTTATAGATTATGGCATGTATTATGAGGCAAGACAGCTTATTGATAAATATGGATATGCAGATGTAGATGCGACAAAGCTTTTTATGTTTATGGTTCATGAGCTTGAAGCATCGGTTAATGAAGAAGAATATAAGAACAAAATATCAGAATATGTATTTAAAAAGCATCTTTATAATGAACAACTGCTTACGTATATGGTGGAGCATTATAACAGTACAAACACTGATATGTATGTTTTATGGAAAACATCAAAGGAGTTTGGTGTGAATGTTGATTCGCTGTCAGAAAGAATAATATCCCAGATGATGTTTACCAATGTATATTCAAATAGATTAGCAGAGGTTTTTGCAGATTATTATAATAATGTGGCTGGATATTCGATAGTTAAGGCATATGCAGCATATAATTCATATAACTATGTTATAAAGAATAAGAAAGCAGATCCGGTTATATTTAAAGTTATAGAAAGAGCATATAAGGATAAAATAGGACTGCCATTATTATGCTATATTGCATGGCTTAAGGAAAAGTCATTGGAACTGTCATTATTGAATGAATCGGACATAAAGAAAACAGCACAGTCTATTCTGGATGAATTATGTGAAAAAGAACTTATATATAACTTTTATAAGAAATTCAATGGAATACTAAGCATACCATATAATGCGTATGGATTAACTGTTATAGAATATTTCGGCATTCCGGATAGAAAGGTGGAACTGCATTACCGCATCAATGATGACAGGGAGTATAAAACAGCAGTTATGAAAAGTGATATATGTGGAATATTTACATATAAGCTTTTAATGTTTTATGACGATAAAGTTACATATTATTTTACAACATCAGATGGAGAAAAAACAAAGGAATACAACATGGTATGTGATGATATTCCAGCACAGTATGCCGGCAAAAGATTAGATGCCATCAATGAATGTCTTGCCAGTGAAGAACTGCATGATATGGTTACATTGAAGAAGCTGATGAACAGTTATGTTACAAAGGC
>OOBM01001162.1_pt1 | contig 15882 bp, 7 predicted proteins | sample 1671581 | NCBI WGS metagenome assembly OOBM01 (sample SAMN06348171, study PRJEB24527) | human gut metagenome
TACAGAATCGTATTTCGGATGCAATGTCTTTTTCTGCTACTGTTACTCCGTTGAAAGGATGGGATATAGTGGGAGAAATGAAAGTCCGTTTTGATGTGGAAGACAATAGTTTCAAGCGTGGATTTCCTACTTATGAAAAACCTGACGGAAGATTAGTCATGAACTCAGGTACAGATCAAGGGTATGCGTATCCGGGAATGAGTTACCTCAACTCGAAATGGGGTTCTTATACCCATGGCAATGCCTTTAATTATTATCTTTCTCCCAATGTGTCTTCATCTTATACTCATCAATGGGGAAGTCATTTCTTTAAGGCTATGGCAGGTTTCCAGATGGAATTACAGGAAAACTCCAGCGACTATACTTATAAAGACGGTCTTCTAACTGACGACATTTATTCTTTTGCCAGTGCCAATGGTATGTTATATGCGGGAGATGACCGTACGCATTGGGCTACGATGGGTATGTATGCCAAGTTGAACTGGAACTATCAGGAGGTATATTTCCTGGAATTTAGCGGACGCTATGACGGTTCTTCCCGTTTTGCTCCGGGACATCGTTGGGGATTCTTCCCTTCTTTCTCCGCCGGTTATGATATGGCACGTACCGATTATTTCAAGGGATGGAACCTTCCGTTCTCCCAGTTGAAGCTACGTGTGTCTTATGGACGTCTGGGTAATCAGAATGGTGCCGGATTGTATGACTATCTTGGATTTATGAATCTGGTTCCTGATTCTCCCGACTCTTGGTTACTGCCGGGAGTAAGTGATACTCCGTCCAAAGGAGTACTTGCCAGAACACCTAAAATGATCAGTCCTTATATCACATGGGAGAAAGTGGATAATGCCAATCTTGGTATTGACCTGATGCTGTTCAGAAACCGACTTTCTGTAACTGCCGATATTTATCAGCGTACAACCCGCGATATGATCGGTCCGGCTGAGGCAATACCTTCTATCAGCGGTATTAATACTGAAGACCGTTCGAAAATAAATAATGCAACTTTGCGCAATCGTGGCTGGGAATTATCGGTCAACTGGCAGGATAGACTGAAATGTGGCTTTAGCTACGGTATCGGGTTCAATATTTCCGATTATAAGGCTGTAGTTACGAAATATAATAATCCCGAAGGCCTGCTTTACAATAATCATACCGGTCTGGCACGTAACAAAGGTTACTATGAGGGAATGGATATCGGCGAAATCTGGGGATTCCAGGCCGATGACCTCTTCCGAACCAACCGTGAAGTGGATGAATACCTCAAAACGGTAGACCTTAGTTTCTTTAAGCCGGGTGATAAGTGGCAACGAGGCGATGTGAAATATATAGATTCAAATCACGACGGAAAAGTCGATTCGGGCAAGGGTACACTGGCAGATCACGGTGACCTGAAAGTGATCGGTAATGCTACTCCCAAATATTCTTTTGGATTCAACCTGAATGCAGGCTATAAAGGATTTGAAGTATCTGCTCTTTTCCAAGGGGTGGCCAAACGGCAATTCCCCATCTCCGGTGCAGCTTATTTCTTTGGTGGAAATAGCTATTTCAAGGAACATCTGGACCATTTCAATGCTCAGAATCCTGAAGGATATTTACCACGTCTGACGGATGATAAACAGACTCTGGCAGCCAATACAGGCTACAATACCACCCGTTACTTGCTGAATGCAGCTTATATGCGCCTAAAGAATCTGACGGTGTCTTATTCGTTCAAGCCTCAGCTGGTGCAACATATCGGACTGAGTAATTTGAGAGTATACGTCACTTGTGATAACCTGTTTACTGTTTCTAAATTGCCGAAACAGTTTGATCCGGAAACACTGAATCAGGTGAACGGATGGGTAGGCGGCAGTAATGACACTGCCCCGGCACTTACTTCACCATTGAATGCCAATGGTAACGGACGTGTATATCCTATGAACCGGAACTTTGTATTTGGAATTGATGTCACATTTTAATTAGAGAGGAACTATTATGAAAAAGAAGATAATTATTCTAACTGCTTTTATGGGACTGATGCTGTCTGCTTGTTCCGACTTTCTGGACCGGAAACCATTGACGCAGCCAGATAACACTACCTTCCTGTCAGGACGGGAACAGGTAGAGAACTATATCAATGCTTTATACCCGGCATTGCCCGCTCCGGCACAGTATGGAATGGGTGTCAGGGGAGAAGAGGTGAACAGCGACAATATTCTGGCGGAAAAGTATGATATGCGCCTGAATGGTGAAAATAATTTGTTCAGCGGCTCGTCCGACTGGAAGAAGGGGTATGAGAACCTGCGTGATGTCAACTATTTCTTCTACTATTATTGTGTTCCTGAAATAGAGGAAACAGCCGAGATACAATCTTTGCGAGGAGAAGCTTATTTCTTACGGGCTTACTGGCACTTTTATTTGCTAACCCGCTTTGGGGATATACCTATTATGGATGATTTTTGGGATGGGAATGCCACAGTTGCCGGTTTACAAATTCCGGCTACTAAGCGTTCGGATGTGGCACGGTTCATTCTGAGCGATCTGAAGGCTGCTATAGGCGAGCTTCCCGAAACTCGGGCAAGTCTGTTTTCCCGTAGTAAATATCAAGGATTGCGTATTAACAAGGAGGCGGCTATTATTCTCGCTATGCGGGTAGCGCTTTACGAAGGTTCATGGGAAAAATATCACAAAGGAACAGAGTTCGCCAAAGAGGATAATTCCGCAGAATTTTATCAGGAAGTATTGAACTGGGGTGATCAGCAACTTTTCCCTGCCGGTCTGACCTTGAATACAAAGGATTCTGATAAGGAAGCTATCAGTGCGGAAGACGCTTTTGCACATTTGTTTAATAAGAAAGATCTCTCTGGGATTCAAGAGGCTGTTTTCTGGAAAAAGTACTCTTTGAATGATGGTATCTTCAATGCTTTGGGAGGCTTACTTTCCAGTGGTGTGGTCAATACCGACGGCCCGGCAGGATTATCAAAATCTTTGGTTGATAATTATTTGTATACCGATGGTACTTTTATTGATCCTGCTGAACTGAAATTTAAGGATTTCAATCAAATGTTTAAAGATCGGGATGCGCGGCTTCTTGCTACAGTGATGCATACAGGCTGTAAATATCGCTCGAATGCAGGAGCTACTGCTTCTAAGCCAATGAACGTCAGAGCTTATGATCCTACAGGTACTAAGGAAGAAATAAAACTGAAGAATGATGATATCGTATCTCCGAGTTTGAATGGCAACGGGAACAGTAAAAACGTTACAGGATTTCATATTCGGATGGGCATCGATACAACTTATGTAGACGGTAACAGTGAAACAGCCATTATTATGTTCCGCTATGCGGAAGGATTGCTCTGCTATGCGGAAGCAGCAGCAGAACTCAATAAATATGATGATAATGTAGCCGCAAAAACGATAAAAGCGTTGCGTGAAAGAGCAGGTGTGAAATATATTACTCCGACAACCGATCCCAATTTCCCATTTACGGGAATTAGTCCTGTTATTCAGGAGATTCGCCGTGAGCGGCGTTCGGAACTGGCTCTTCAAGGGTTCCGTCTGGATGATTTGATGCGTTGGGCAGGTGCCGGAACTCTGAAAGGAATAGATGGCCGCGGCAGAGGTGCCTATCTGGGTAAAGAGGGGATTCTGTACCGGAGTTTTTCACCCGAGGGACAAGAGTCACTAAAGCTCGTATTGAAGGATAATGAGGGTTGGATGGACCCATTGCAGCAATACTTGCCTAATGGATACCTTTTCGATCTGAAACGGGACTATTTATTGCCGATTCCACAGGATGAACTACAATTAAATCGCCAGTTACGTCAAAATCCGGGTTGGGAGAATGTAAGTGAATAAATACCTCATTTTATAAACTATACTATTATGATAAAAAGAATATTATATACATTTTTACCCGTTTGCCTGCTTGCAACAGGATTTGCAGGTTGTGATGACGATGCGGTAGAACCATTGCCGGAGACTGTACCGTTGATTATAGAAGCAAGTGGAAAAAGCTTTGTGATGGGAGAAGAACTGACTCTTACCGTCAAAGTTAATGATGAAAAGAATCCGCAATTGACGACTAATGAAGATTTTGATGTGTATCTGACCGCTAAAGACGGGGAAATGGATGTATCGAAAATCGCATTTAAAGATTTTCCTTCGATGGTTACGGTCCCCAAAGGGGTGAGTAGCTTCGATATTAAATTGCCGATTGTGGAAAGTGGTCTTGAACCGAAACAGAAATTAACTGTGAACGTGACTGCCTTCGTGCGTGGCTATGCCATGACTAATCCTACTCAAACGGTGGTGGTCTCCGACCACTATTATACAGTAGTGTCACTGAAGAACAATTCGGATAATATAATTAATGAAGGTGATGAGTTTACTATTCAGGTGCAGACTCCTGTTCCGGTGAAAGACGATATGGATATTAACATCACTATTCCTGATGATCAAAAGAGTCTCTATGAAACGTTGCCTCCTGTTACATTGACAGTAAACGCAGGTGAAACTTTGGCAGAGGCAAAAGTGAAGACGAAACATAACCTCAGTCCTACACAGCACGAAACGTTGGTACTGAATTTTACAACTATTTCTGTTATGTATCCGCTGGATAATGATAAAATGGAAATCATCATGAAAGACCTCGAAGCAGGAAAGGGTAGTAAACTTCTTGACGAACGCTGGGTATATGATCATCCGGGGATCCCGTTTGCTTCCAGTGGAAGGCAGACGGCTGTGGTTGAGCAATATGGCGATGCTGTTTTAATGAAGGAGTTGGATGCGCATCCTAATGCGGACTTGGCTGCAGCAGGCTGGAAATTCTATAATGCGTGGGAATTCCATAGTGTGGGAAATTCGGGCGACATGTGGAACAATGGCAACTCTTTTGGTAATAAAGTACCTCTGTTCCTGGCGGCACGTAATACCGTGATCGTTCAGAACCATGCTGCTTGTATAAACGAACAGTTCTCAAAGATTACGGACGACGGCTATCTGCGAATGATAGAAATGAAAGTACCGTCAAATGCTACGGCTCCTGCATCAGGGCAAAGAGATTATGGTACAGCAGCTTTCTATGGTTGTGGAACGGGTTCTCCGTGGAAGTCCAACAGTCAGTTGATATCAGAAGGTTGCAGAATGGAAATCCGTGCCCGTCTTCGTGGGCAGAAGAATGGCTTTAATATGGGTATCTGGCTGGTTTCTGATGAATCTGCCGGTCAGAAATCTTATTCGGAAATAGATATTCTTGAAAATCCTGTCGGTCCTGTAACCGGAGACAGAGCACATCAGACATTCCATACCGGTCCTACTACAACTGATAATAAAACCAAAACTGCTAATAATACAATCAATATGACTGAATGGAATATTTATTGGGTAGAGTGGCGTTCGGATACGGAAGTTGCAATAGGTATCAACGGAGAAGAAACCGTAACCTTGAAGAAGAGCGAATGTACCGAAGAGGAGTGGACCTTTACGAATGCAAAGAATGAGAAGGGACTTAAGTTCATCCTCACTATGGGTGCACCTAATAAATGGGGACTTGGCGGTGGAACAGAAACAGGCGGAGTATGGTCTCCTGATGCCGGCTGGGATTCCGGATTCGCAAGTTACAATAATTATGAGCGAGATAAGGAAAACGACGCTATCCCTCGTCTGGAGATTGATTGGGTTCGTACATACATCAATAAAGCTACGGTAGCAGATTATGAACTGGGTAAAGCTAAAAATGGTACTAAGTTCTATTAATCAATAATCCGTATTATCAATCATCCGGGGAATCCCGCAAGTATTCTCCGGATGATTTCTTTTAAATCAATGAATAAATAAAATGAAGTATACTTATATAATTCCTGTCACCGGATTGGCTGCTGCAGCTTGTAGTTGTACTTCGGTAAAAAAAGAGGCTGCACAGAAGCCACTGAACATCGTCTATATCATGACCGATGATCATACAGCACAAATGATGAGTTGCTATGATACCCGATATATGGAAACTCCCAATCTTGACCGCATAGCGGAAGAAGGAGTACTCTTTACCAACAGCTTTGTGGCTAATTCTCTGAGCGGACCCAGCCGTGCCTGCATGATAACGGGCAAGCACAGTTGTGCCAACAAATTCTATGATAACACCACTTGTGTATTCGATAGTGCTCAACAGACATTCCCCAAATTGTTGCAAAAAGCCGGATATCAGACCGCATTGGTAGGCAAATGGCATCTTGAAAGCCTTCCTTCCGGATTTAACTACTGGGAAATAGTTCCCGGTCAGGGCGATTACTACAATCCGGATTTCATTACACAGAACAACGACACCATCCGGAAGCACGGATATATCACAAATCTGATTACCGATGATGCCATTGACTGGATGGAACACAAACGTGATCTTGATAAACCTTTTTGCCTGTTGATTCATCACAAAGCGATTCATCGCAACTGGTTGGCAGATACGTGTAATCTGGCTTTGTATGAAGATAAGACCTTCCCGTTACCGGATAATTTCTTCGACGATTATGAGGGACGTCCGGCTGCCGCCTCACAGGAAATGAGCATTGCCAAAGATATGGATATGATCTACGATCTTAAAATGCTGCGTCCTGATAAAGACTCCCGCCTGAAAGCCTTGTATGAAAAGTATATCGGACGGATGGACAAAGCACAGCGTGCCGCATGGGATAAGTTTTATGATCCGATCATAGCCGATTTCTACCGGCAGAACCTGCAGGGGAAAGAACTTGCCAACTGGAAATTCCAGCGTTATATGCGCGACTATATGAAGACGGTGAAATCATTGGATGACAATGTCGGTAGAGTATTCGACTATCTGAAAAAGAAGGGATTACTGGACAATACACTGGTAGTTTATACTTCCGATCAAGGCTTCTACATGGGTGAGCATGGTTGGTTTGACAAACGTTTCATGTACGAAGAGTCCATGCGTACTCCTCTTATCATGCGCCTGCCGAAAGGCTTTGACCGCAGGGGAAAGATCACGGAAATGGTGCAGAACATCGACTATGCCCCTACCTTCCTCGAACTTGCCGGAGCTCCTGTGCCCGAAGACATCCACGGAGTGTCACTTGTTCCGTTGCTGAAAGGCGAACATCCTCAGGACTGGCGGACAGCCTTATATTATCATTTCTATGAATATCCTGCCGAACACATGGTGAAACGCCATTACGGCATACGTACCGAACGCTATAAACTGATTCATTTTTATAATAACATCAACTGGTGGGAACTTTACGACCTGCAGGCTGATCCTACGGAGATGCACAACCTTTACGGTCAACCCGAATATGAATCCATCGCCGAAGAACTGAAAGTAGAAATGGAAAAACTGCAGGAACAGTATAATGATCCGGTCCGTTTCTCCCCTGAGAGAGACAAGGAATAATAATAAAACTGACTATCATGACGAAATACATCTTAATCATTCTCATGCTACTGGCACCTATAGCGGGGGCAAGCGCTGATAACTTAACACCATCCCCTATTTCAATAGTTCCTTGTCCGGTACGTGTAGTACCGGGCAAGGGTAACTTTACCTTTTCCGACAAGACAGTCTTTTCCGTAGAAAACCATGAACAGGCGGTTATCGCCCGTAACTTTATAGACTTATTTAAAAAAAGCTCAGGGATAATTCCTCAGTTGACAATGGGTAGCAGTGAGAAGAGTCATGTTCGTTTTACGACTGACTCTTCTCTAAAAAGTGAAGCATACCTGCTGGAAGTTACCCCGCAGCAGATTTTGGTGAGAGCTTCCGATACGAAAGGATTTTTCTACGCATTGCAGACGATCCGTTTACTGCTGCCACCTGCTATCGAAGGCAATCAACGGGCAAAGTGCCTTGACTGGAATATTCCCACAGTGACTATTCAGGATGAACCACGCTTTGGTTATCGGGCACTGATGTTGGATGTCGCCCGATTCTTTATTCCTAAAGAGAACGTTTTGCGTATCATCGATTGTATGGCGATGCTCAAAATCAATACTCTCCATTTTCATCTGACGGATGACAACGGCTGGAGGCTGGAAATCAAGAAATATCCCCGTCTGACGGAAACAGGAGCCTGGCGGGTCAACCGTATGGATGTTCCTTTCTATTTCCGGCGCAATCCGGAACCGGGAGAACCTACGCCTATCGGAGGATTCTATACACAGGAGGATGTAAAGGAGATGGTGGCTTACGCTGCCGAACGGCAGATAGAAATTATTCCCGAGATTGATATGCCTGCCCATAGTAATGCTGCATTGGCTGCTTATCCGGAATTGACCTGTCCGATAGTAAAGAGTTATATCGGGGTGATCCCGGGTTTGGGTGGAGGCAATTCAGGAGTGATCTACTGTGCGGGAAAAGATAGTGCCTTTACTTTTTTGCAGAATGTTCTGGATGAAGTGATGGCTTTGTTTCCTTCCCGCTATATCCATCTGGGAGGTGATGAAGCGCAAAAAGGATATTGGGAAAAGTGCCCGCTTTGTCAGGCACGGATGAAAAATGAACATCTGGACAATGAAGAAGACTTGCAAGGTTACTTTATGAAACGGATGAGTGACTACGTGTGCAGCAAAGGACGAAAAGTGATTGGCTGGGACGAACTGACCAACAGTAGTTTCCTGCCCGAAGGCGTTATCATCCAGGGATGGAGAGGACTGGGAACGGCTGCTCTGAAAGCAGCGGAGCAAGGGCATCCGTTCATCATGACACCCGCACGTATCATGTATCTGATTCGTTATCAGGGACCGCAATGGTTTGAACCTCAAACCTACTTTGGTAATAATACGTTGAAGGATATTTATGATTATGAACCGGTGCAGGCAGACTGGAAGCCGGAGTACGCTTCTTTACTCATGGGCGTGCAGGCATCCATGTGGACAGAGTTCTGCAATAAACCTGAAGACGTGGATTATTTAGTATTTCCCCGTCTGGCTGCATTGGCGGAGATAGCATGGACACAGCCGGAGAAAAAGGATTGGACTTCATTTCTGAAAGCAATGGATATTTATAATGAACATCTGACGGCAAAAGGAATTGTCTATGCCCGTTCGATGTATAATATTCAGCACACGGTGACTCCCGAAGATGGAGCACTGAAAGTGAAACTGGAATGTATCCGGCCGGATGCAGAAATACATTATACGACAGATGGCAGTGAACCTATAGCTACTTCACCTCTTTATAAAGAAAAATTGGCCGTAAAAGAGACATTGAATCTTAAAAGTGCTACTTTTGTGAAAGGCAGACAAATGGGAAAGACACTGACGCTTCCTGTTCGTTGGAATCTGGCAACCGCCAAACCTGTGTCGGGATGTAATCCGAATGAGAAACTTCTGACTAACGGGATACGTGGAAGCCTGAAGTATTCGGACTTTGAATGGTGTTCTTGGACGAATAATGATTCTATCTCTTTTACTATAGATATGGAGAAGATGGAGAAGGTGAATACCTTCACTATTGGTTGCATAACCAGTTATGGTATGGCTGTACATAAACCGCGCTTGATAGAGATTGCGGTATCCGGTGATAATAAAACTTTCGATAAGGCAGGAGAACGGACCTTTACTCCGGAAGAGATTTTCCGTGAAGGTAATTATATTGAGGATATATCGATAAGTTTGGGAGGCGTTGAAACCCGCTATATAAGGGTAACGGCAAAAGGGATAGGAAAATGTCCTGATAACCATGTCCGTCCCGGGCAGGAGGCAAGAGTGCATTTTGATGAAGTGATGATAGAATGATAAAAATGAATAATTTGTTGAAACCATTTTTCTTAATGATGCTGGCGGCGCCCGCTATCATTTCCACTACGGCACAACAGCAACAGCCTGAATGGCAGAGCCAGTATGCCGTAGGATTGAACAAGCTCGATCCTCATACTTATGTATGGCCTTATGCAGATGCTTCGGAGGTGGAGAAAGGCACATTCGAGCAGTCACCTTATTATATGAGTCTGAACGGGCAGTGGAAGTTCCATTGGGTGAAGAATCCGGACACTCGTCCAAAAGATTTTTATAAGCCGTCGTACTATACAGGTGGATGGGCAGATATAAAGGTGCCGGGAAACTGGGAACGTCAGGGATATGGTACGGCTATTTATGTGAATGAGACGTACGAGTTTGATGATAAGATGTTTAATTTCAAAAAGAATCCTCCTTTGGTACCTTACAAAGAGAACGAGGTCGGTTCTTATCGGCGGACTTTTAAAGTGCCTGCCGGATGGGAAGGACGTCGTGTGGTACTCTGCTGTGAAGGAGTGATATCGTTTTATTATGTATGGGTAAACGGTGAGTTTCTCGGATACAATCAAGGTTCCAAGACTGCTGCCGAATGGGATATCACGGACAAGCTCACCGACGGAGAAAATACGATTGCGCTTGAAGTATATCGCTGGAGTTCGGGAGCATATTTGGAATGTCAGGATATGTGGCGATTGAGTGGTATTGAACGGGATGTGTATCTTTACAGCACTCCCGAACAATATATTGCCGATTACAAGGTGACTTCCCTTCTCGAAAAAGAACATTACAAAGAGGGTATCTTCGAACTGGAGGTGGCAGTCGGAGGAACGGCTTCGGGAACGTCCTCCATTGCTTATACATTGAAAGATGCTTCGGACAAGACAGTGCTGGAAGGAAGCCAGAAGCTGGAATCACATGGATCGGGCAATCTGATCGTATTCGATGAACAGCGCCTTCCTGATGTGAGAAGATGGAATGCGGAGCATCCCGAACTTTATACCTTGTTGTTGGAGTTGAAAGATGCCGGAGGAAAGGTTACGGAAATAACCGGAACAAAAGTCGGGTTCAGAACTTCTGAGATAAAGAACGGACGTTTCTGTATAAACGGTGTGCCTGTATTGGTGAAAGGTGTTAACCGGCACGAACATTCGCAACTCGGACGTACAGTAAGCAAAGAACTGATGGAACAGGATATCAGGTTAATGAAACAGCATAACATCAATACGGTACGCAACTCGCATTATCCGGCACATCCCTACTGGTATCAGCTTTGCGACCGTTACGGACTTTATGTGATTGATGAGGCTAATATTGAATCGCACGGTATGGGTTATGGTCCTGCCTCTCTTGCAAAGGACAGTACGTGGCTTCCTGCCCATATAGACCGTACACGCCGTATGTATGAACGTTCGAAGAATCATCCCTCTGTTGTCATCTGGTCGCTCGGTAATGAAGCCGGCAACGGAATCAATTTCGAACGTACGTATGACTGGCTGAAATCGGTGGAGAAAAACCGTCCGGTACAATACGAACGTGCGGAAGAAAACTATAATACCGATATCTATTGCCGGATGTATCGCAGTGTGGATGTGATCAGAAATTATGTGGCACGCAAGGATATTTATCGTCCTTTCATTCTTTGCGAGTATTTGCATGCAATGGGCAATAGCTGCGGCGGAATGAAAGAATACTGGGAGGTCTTCGAAAATGAGCCGATGGCACAAGGAGGTTGTATCTGGGACTGGGTAGATCAGTCGTTCCGTGAAGTAGACAAGGATGGTAAATGGTATTGGACATACGGAGGAGATTACGGGCCGAAAGATGTGCCCAGCTTTGGAAACTTCTGTTGCAATGGGTTGGTAAATGCTGTCCGGGAACCTCATCCGCATTTGCTGGAAGTAAAGAAGATCTATCAGAATATAAAGAGCACACTGATTGATAAAAAGAATCTGACGGTTCGTGTGAAGAACTGGTTCGACTTCTCTGATTTGAATGAATATATCCTGCATTGGAAGGTGACGGGAGATGATGGTACTGTTTTGGCAGAAGGCAACAAGGAGGTGGCATGTGAGCCGCATGCAACGGTGGAGCTTACTTTAGGGGCGGTGCAGCTTCCCAAGACTATCCGTGAAGCTTATCTTGATTTGGGCTGGACACGTAAAAAGTCCACTCCTTTAGTGGACACCGCTTGGGAAATTGCTTATGACCAGTTTGTGCTTCCTGCATCCGGAAAAGTATGGAATGGAAAACCTTCTGAAGCCGGAAAAACGACATTTGAAGTCGATGAAAACACAGGCGCTTTGAAGTCTCTTTGTCTGGACGGAGAAGAGTTGTTGGCTAGTCCGGTCACTATAAGCCTGTTCCGTCCGGCAACGGATAATGATAATCGGGACAGAATGGGTGCAAAACTATGGAGAAAAGCCGGATTGCATACATTGACCCAAAAGGTGGTTTCTCTGAAAGAAAGTAAGACATCCGCTACCGCACAGGTAAATATATTGAATGTGACTGGGAAGAAAGTAGGAGATGCCACATTGGAATATACGCTGAATCACAATGGATCTTTGAAAGTACAGACTACTTTTCAGCCGGACACGACATGGGTGAAATCAATAGCACGACTGGGATTAACGTTTGAAATGAACGATACCTATGGAAATGTGACTTATCTGGGACGTGGTGAACACGAAACATACATTGACAGAAACCAGTCTGGTAAAATAGGTATCTATACTACAACGCCCGAAAAGATGTTCCATTATTATGTTATCCCCCAGTCGACGGGAAACCGCACCGATGTACGTTGGGTGAAGCTGGCAGACGACAGCGGAAAAGGCTGCTGGATAGAGTCTGATTCTCCATTCCAGTTTAGTGCTCTCCCTTTCTCTGATTTATTATTGGAGAAGGCACTTCATATCAATGACTTGGAACGTAATGGCAGGATTACCGTACATTTGGATGCTAAGCAGGCAGGTGTAGGTACTGCTACATGCGGACCGGGGGTGTTGCCGCCGTATCTGGTTCCGTTGGGAAAGCAAACATTTACTTTCACCATTTATCCCGTGAAGTAAGGAAGAGTGATGAAAACTTAAATTTATAAATGCGATGAATAAATTATCTGAGAAAAACACAACCCGTTTGGCATCGTTGGATATCCTTCGTGGCTTTGACCTGTTTCTTCTTGTCTTCTTTCAGCCGGTGTTTGCGGCGTTGGTACGACAGTTGAACTTGCCGTTTCTCAATGATATCCTTTATCAGTTTGATCATGAAGTGTGGGAGGGATTTCGTTTTTGGGATCTTGTGATGCCGTTGTTCCTCTTTATGACAGGCGCTTCGATGCCGTTTTCACTGTCAAAGTACGTCGGTATGTCCGGCAGTTACTGGCTCGTCTATCGGAGGATTCTGAGGCGGGTGTTTCTGCTGTTTATTTTCGGAATGATTGTTCAGGGAAATCTGCTTGGACTGGACAGCAGTCATATTTATCTCTATTCAAATACTTTGCAGTCTATTGCTGTCGGCTATCTCATTGCGGCAGTCATTCAGTTACATTTTTCATTCAGGTGGCAGATAGGAATCACTTTATTGTTGCTTTTCATATACTGGATTCCCATGACATTTTTGGGTGACTTCACACCGGCTGGAAACTTTGCCGAACAGGTGGACAGATGTGTCTTAGGTCGTTTCAGAGATGGTGTTTTCTGGAATGAAGACGGAACGTGGAGCTTTTCACCTTATTACAATTACACATGGATATGGAGCAGTCTGACATTCGGAGTGACTGTCATGCTCGGAGCTTTTGCCGGAAAGATTATGAAAGAAGGGAAAGCGAACCGTAAAAAGGTGGTACAGACTCTGTCGGTCATTGGTGTGCTTTTAGTAGGGCTGGCGATGCTTTGGAGTTTGCAGATGCCCATCATTAAGCGTTTGTGGACAGGTAGTATGACATTACTATCCGGTGGTTATTGCTTTCTGTTGATGGCATTATTTTATTATTGGATTGACTATAAAGGACACAGCCGCGGGTTGAACTGGCTGAAAGTGTATGGTATGAATTCCATCACGGCTTATCTGTTGGGCGAAGTGGTGAACTTCCGTTGCATTGCTGATTCGGTCAGTTACGGGTTGAAACAATACATCGGAGATTATTATCCCGTATGGCTTACTTTTACTAATTATCTTATTCTTTTCTTCCTGTTGAGAATGATGTATAAACGTGGCTTGTTTTTAAAAGTTTAGTGGAGCGGTAATCTCTCCTCTCTTAAAATAAAAAGAGCCATTTTAATCCCGAAAAGCAGGAGATAAAATGGCTCTTTCTTTATGTTGGAATCTCTTTATTTCATGACTTCTTCCGCTCTATCCAGCGCTATCTTGAAGTTCGGGCAGATATTTTCTTTTCCCAGCAATTCATAGAATCCGGATTTCTCCAGTACCTTATATACTTTCTCATTGACTCCGGAAAGAATGACGGTAATCTTTTCTTTCTGCGACATTTCGCAAAGTGTAGTTAGATTATGAATACCTGTGGAGTCGATGAACGGAACTTTACGCATACGGATGATGCGTACATTCGGACGGTCTCCCAGCTGCGCCATCGTTTCTTCGAACTTTGTAGCGATACCGAAGAAGTAAGGGCCGTTGATCTCATATACTTCCACTCCTTTAGGGATCATGATGTTTTCTTCGTTGACGGCGATATCCGATTCTTTATTCGGGTCGATCTCATCCGTAATGACGGAGATTTCAGTAGTTTCCATGACACGTTTCATGAAGAGTACGCAGGCGATGATCAGTCCTACTTCGATGGCAACTGTCAAGTCGAAGATAACAGTGAGGAAGAAAGTAATCAGCAGTACGGTGACATCGGATTTCGGATTCTTCAGTAAAGCCTTGAAGACGCGCCAGCCGCTCATATTATAAGATACGATGACCAGTACTCCGGCAAGGCAAGCCATCGGAATATACTGTGCCAGCGGCATCAGGAAAAGAAGAATCAGAAGAAGGACAATCGCATGGATAATACCTGCAATCGGCGTCTTACCTCCATTGTTGATATTCGTCATCGTACGGGCAATAGCTCCGGTAGCGGGGATACCTCCGAACAATGGCGCTACGATATTTGCCGCACCCTGTGCGATTAGTTCCGTGTTGGAATCATGACGGTCGCCTATCACACCATCGGCTACGGTGGCAGACAAGAGTGATTCAATAGCTCCCAGCACTGCAATAGTGATAGCTACCGGAAACAGATTTTTGATAGCTTCCCAATCCAAAGCCGGTACAACGGCATCCGGCAATTCTGACTTAATGGTGAAACGGTCGCCGATGGTCGGAATGCAATCTATTCCGCCATAAGTCTTCATCAGATAGACGGCCACTGTCACTACAATAATAGCAATCAGCGAACCGGGAATTTTTTTAGAAAACCGGGGAGTGACGATAATGAGCAGGATACTTCCGATTCCTACCCCTAGTGCAATCCAGTTCGTTGTGTCGAAACTGTGGAAATAAGCAATCCATTTGGAGATAAAATCGGCGGGCACTTTGTCCATGGTTAATCCGAACAGATCTTTGATCTGAGTCGTGAAAATGGTAAGTGCAATACCACTGGTAAATCCGACGACGATCGGATAAGGGATAAAGCGGATGATTGTGCCTAGTTTAAATACTCCCATCAAGACCAACATGATTCCGGCCATAACGGTAGCGATCGCCAGACCCTCGATACCGAATTGTTGAATAATACCATAAACGATAACGATAAAGGCCCCAGTCGGTCCTCCGATCTGTACGTTACTCCCTCCCAGGAAGGAAACGATAAATCCTGCGATTATGGCTGTGATCAGACCTTGTTCGGGACTTACCCCCGAAGCAATACCGAAAGCGATGGCTAATGGAAGAGCAACGATTCCGACAATAATTCCGGCCATCAGGTCGGTAAAGAATTTTTCTTTCGAATAATTTTTTAGGGTATCGAATAATACCGGTTGAAAATCAATCCGTTTCATGACTAGCACACTTTTTTTATAACAAGCTGCAAAATTATAAAATAAACTTTAAATAAAGAATGTCCGGCGCTAACAAAGTTGACTTTATGATGTAAAAGCCGTTTGATCGCCGGTCAAAGTGAATCATATCAGACGCTTCCCCGGT
>OOBM01001176.1_pt1 | contig 15772 bp, 11 predicted proteins | sample 1671581 | NCBI WGS metagenome assembly OOBM01 (sample SAMN06348171, study PRJEB24527) | human gut metagenome
TTTTTTGATTATTATATGTATCTTTATATATTTTTATGAATAAAATAAAATGATAATTCCCTTAGGAGCGGATATGTCAAAATATAAAGTAGCTCTTGATGCAGGCCATGGTGGCAGCGATCCTGGTGCTGTTTATAATGGCAGACAGGAAAAAGATGATACCCTCGACCTTACTCTGGCCGTCGGCGATATTCTTAAAAAAAATGGAATTGATGTTTTCTATACAAGAACTAACGACGAATATGAGACACCTTTTAAAAAGGCAACTGATGCTAACAACTCAGGCGCTGATCTTTTCGTGTCAATACATCGAAACTCTTCTGAAAAGCCCAACCAGTATTCTGGTGTTGAAACTCTTGTATACAATGATTCAGGACTTAAGTCAGAGGTTGCAAGAAACATAAACAACCAGCTTGAGAATGTTGGATTTAAGAATCTGGGAGTTGATACCCGGAAAAATCTTGTGGTACTTAAGAGAACTACAATGCCAGCTGTCCTTGTTGAAGCAGGCTTTATAAATAATGAAAAAGATAATTATATATTTGACCAGGAATTCGATAAGGTTGCAAATGCTATAGCTGATGGAATACTTGAAAGTATTCCGGCCAGTGCCCGTAATAACAATAATAGTCATAGCAATAACAACAATAATAAAAATGATAATACAAGCAATAATAGCCGCAATGATAATATAAGCAATAATAACCGCAATGATAATATCAATAATAATAATAATAATAGAAACGATTATAATAACAGCAATAATAGTAATAAAAACAGTTTAAGTCCTGCTAATACAACAGACAGCATGGCCGTTACCAGTTATATAAGCAACGGAGCTGACTGCGGTTGTAACTATGATGATAACACAGATAACTCTTACTCACCACAACCTCTTTACAGAGTACAGACTGGTGCATACAGGAACAAAGAAAATGCAGACCGTATGTTAAACTCACTGCTCATTGACGGATTTCCTGCATTTATAATATATGAAGATGGCTATTATAAAGTACAGGTTGGAGCATATGCACATTTGGCCAATGCTATTAAGATGGAACAAAGACTAAGAAGATTCCATTACAATACTTATATAACAACTTAACAACGAAAGACTAAAAGCAGGCTCTGATTTAAACTGACTAAAAGCTTATAATAGCATGAATATATACCATGAAATCAGGGTCAAAAGGTCTAAACCCACATGAACTTGCTCATAGGTGGGTGAAAGACCTTTTGACTCGCTCCCCGATATTAGCATATATTTTATCTTTTCACTCTGCCTTTATATCCCCGGCTGCCTTTAAACGCATATTATGTCTATGGTATTTTACATCTGTTTCAACATCATACTTAATATTATCCATATCCTGCATATCCAGCTGGATTGATGCATTTATATAATTGTTATTTATCACTGCTGTCGAAACTGTCATATATATACTGTCATACAAGTTTTTTTCACCAGTAAATCTTACTGATATATTGGCAAGCCTGGTATCTGAATCTGACTTAAACGCAAACTCTGCTCCGGTCAGTCTGCCATCATCGTCCATATCCATAGTAATAGTTGTGTATACACCCTCTGCATACATATTAAACTTTGACTTTATCTTATCAATAGTTATTCCATGAACATTCAGAAGAGATATATATGGAAGAATGGCTGAATCCTTATACATTTCTTCTACAAATGTATTAAAACCTGCTATAAGTGACTTATCACTTATAGTTATAGTACATCTTTCATCGGATATTGTGCCAATTGCAGTCATAGAACCATCATTCTTGTCAGACTTATTATCATTACCAATATTATCAAAATTATCTTTTACAGCCACTTCATACCCATTCATAATATGTGAAAGCACTGCCCTTAACATAGCTTCTGTCTGTCCAGAATCTATCTTTGCAAGACCATATGGTAATATATCGTTTTTATCGACAACAAGTGTACCATCTTCTACCTGTGGCATAGAAAATGTTATATTGTTATTATCTGTAACAACACTATATTTATGGCTGTTATTCGTTGTATCTGGTCTATAATCCACGCCATCATATGTGAATTCTGATACCGTTATATTACCTGTATATGTATGGTTGCCCATTGGATCAAGCTGCACCACTTTATCAACAAAACCTCCAAGAACCTCTTTGAGTGTATCTGCTGACTGTTTCATAGTCTTAATCGTCTTTTCTTTTGGTGATGCATAAAGATGTGGAATACCATAACCTGCAAAAACTCCTGCAAATATAGCAGATATAAGTATTCCTGCCATTATATGCCTTATTTTCTTTCCTTTTTTATTCATGCCATCCCTCACACTCTCTGGTATCGTACAAACTCATAACATAAATCAAAATATGTATGTTCATCACTTCTTGCTGTGACTTTCCACCCATCAAGCTTGTCAAAGTCAGCTATATATGTATCTGCTTCATATGTATAATCAACTCTTGTTATATGTGCAGTATCGCAATATGGAATAAACTGCTCATATATCTGTGCACCACCTATTATATAAACATCATCTGAATCATACTGTTTTAGTTCCTCTAACACTTCATCAACACTGTGGCACACCATTACATCTTTTGCTTTATAATTTATATTGTTAGTAAGAACTATATTCTTTCTTCCTTCAAGTGCAGACTGGTTAGGAAGACTTTCATATGTCTTTCTCCCCATAACAACAACTTTTCCGTATGTTTCTCCACGGAAAAGCTTCTTATCCTCCGGAATATCCACAAGAAGCCGTCCGTTATTACCAATCCCCCACTTTTTATCAGCAAGTGCTATTATATTCATAATATATACTTATGCCCCTTTCTTTTTTCTGACATCATCTCTTATTCATAACACACATATATACATAGCTTTGCAAAACAGATACACCAGCTGCGCAGCGGTTGCACAAGCCACACACAACAGATGCATACCAGGCGATACGCCAGCTAAAGTTTGCCACCAACCCATGCAGGCACATATCCTTTAACCTTTATGCCATCCTGTGTATATTCTTCACTTTCAAGCTGTCCATACTCTCTTATAAGCTGAAGCTTTCCTGCCTCATTATATGGAAATACCCTTTCTATCTGGATTCTGCTCTTAAGAATAATATCCTGTATATCCATCAGGAAACTATCAAGTCCCATACCAGTTTTTGCTGATATATTCTCTACATAATCAGCTTTACTATCTTTAAGTATAGGTATCTCATCGAATTCATCACATTTGTTAAAGAGTGTGATAACCGGCTTATCACCTACATCCAGCTGTTTAAGGGTATCGTATACCGTTGCCATGTGTCTCTCATAATCATCATTAGAACAGTCAACAACGTGTACTATCATATCTGCATATTTAGCTTCTTCAAGTGTACTCCTGAAGGCCTCAATAAGATTATGCGGAAGCTTTCTTATGAATCCGACTGTATCTGTTAAAAGCACTTTTTCGCCATTCGCAAGTTTAAGTGCCCTTGTCGTAGGATCAAGTGTTGCAAACAGCTTGTCTTCTGATAACACACCAGCATCTGTAAGTCTGTTAAGAAGTGTTGACTTTCCTGCATTAGTATAACCTACTATGGCAGCCACAGGTGTTGAACTGTTCTCTCTGTTCTGCCTTTGTATATCACGATGGCTTTTTATTTCTTTTAATTCTGCTGATAAGTGGGATATTCTGTCACGTATTATTCTTCGGTCCGTTTCTATCTTCTTCTCACCAGGACCTCTTGTTCCTATACCACCACCAAGTCTTGACAGTGTTGTTCCAAGACCTGCAAGTCTTGTTGACCTGTACTTAAGCTGTGCCATCTCAACCTGTATCTTACCTTCACTTGATGACGCTCTTGCTGCAAATATATCTAATATAACCATAGTTCTGTCCATAATCTTTGTATCAAGAACATCTTCAAGATTCCTTAACTGTGCAGGAGACAGCTCATCATCACATATAATACCTGTTGCTCCAAGCTCCTGTATCATAGCTCTTAACTCTTCAAGCTTTCCTTTTCCTATATAAGTTGCAGGATGGAAGCTGTCTCTTGGCTGTATCATCTTTCCAACTGTAACTGCCCCTGCTGTCTTTGCAAGCTCAGATAGCTCCTCAAGTGATTTCTCACAATCATCTGCCGGGTCAAGCTCCACACCTACAAGTATAACTCTTTCCTGCTCTTCATCTGTTACATATATCGCCATATGTTCCTCATTTCTATCATTTTTATTATCACATTACTTATTCATTATGACATTTATTCATAGCATTATTTATCCGTTATGTCATCTATTCTTTGTATTATCACATACAACATATTTTATAATGCACTGTCATTACTATCTTTAGCTGTCTGCTTAGATGTTTCAGCTCTTGATGATATATAATCACTCAGATAATTCGATACTTCCTTTTCCTCTGAATATCCTAATATATTCCCTGCTATATCACCAGCTTCTTTCATACTCCATGATGCAATCTCTTTTCTTACCTCAAGCACACGGCTTACACTGACTGAAAACTCATCAAGACCAAAAGATAAAAGCAGTGGTATCATGCGTTCATCTGCTGCCGCCTCACCACACATACCTACACCAATACCTGCGTTATGCGCACATTCTATTATTCTTTTAATGCTTCTTAGAACTGCCGGATTAAGTGCCGAATACAGATATGAAACATTTTCGTTACCTCTGTCAACAGCAAGCGTATACTGCGTAAGATCATTAGTTCCTATAGAGAAGAAATCAACCTGCCTTGCAAGAACATCTGCCATAATAGCCGCTGCTGGTGTTTCTACCATAATACCAACTTTAATATCAGTATCATACTTAATATCCTTCTTATCAAGATCCCTGCATATTCCTGCTATAATCTTTTTAACCTCGTTGACCTCTGAAACCGATGTTATCATAGGTATCATAATTCTGATATTACCGTAAGCACTAGCCCTTAATATAGCCCTTAACTGTGTCGTAAAAACATCTATCCTGTCAAGGCAGAATCTTATCGCCCTGTATCCTAAGAATGGGTTAGTTTCTTTAGACAATCCCATATATGGAATATCTTTATCTCCGCCGATATCAAGTGTTCTTATAGTAAGTTCCCTTCCATCAAGAAGAACTGCTGCTTTCTTATATTCTGTAAACTGCTCTTCTTCTGTTGGAAGCTTGCTTCCATTCATAAAAAGAAATTCAGTCCTGAACAGTCCCACACCTTCTGCACCATCCCTGACTGCCTTTGCAGCATCAAGTGCATTGCCTATATTAGCAGCCAGCATCACACGTCTGCCATCTTTAGTAACTGTTTGTTTATTGATATATTTCTTAAGTTCTATAACACTCTCATCGTACTGTTTTTTCTTTTTGGCGTATATCTTTTTAGTTATGTCACTTGGAGATACAAACACTTCACCATATGCACCATCAACTATTATGTCTTCTCCATCCTTAACCTCACTGCATATACCCTTTACACTAAGAACTGCTGGTATCTCCAAAGCTCTTGCAAGTATCGATGCATGTGAGGTGTCTCCACCTTTTTCAGATATAATGCCTGCTATATGCACAGTATCCATATTCGCTGTCATAGATGGATGTATCTCATCAGCTATAATAATCGTGTTATCAGGAAGCTGCGTAAGATCAATACTCTTAACACCAAGAAGTATTGCTGTCAATCTCTCCCTCATATCTTCAATATCTGTTACACGCTGGGCTATAGCCTCGTTATCCATACTTAGAAACAGCTGCTTCAAAGATTCGCAGGCCTCATAAAGGGCTGCCTCTGCATTAATATTATTCTTCTTTATAATATTACAAACCTCTGACGTAAGCTGTATATCACCAGCTAAATATTCCTGGTTCTTAAGAACAAGTGCATTCTTATCATCGCCGTTTAACTTAGCTGTCAGCTTCTCTATGAATTCGTCTGTCTCCTTTATGAATGTGTCCACTCCATCCTTGTATCTTTGAAGTTCTGCATCTACATCATCTATTTTATACTTTTTTACCTCGCACCCTGTATTTTTTAACACCAGTGCCTTTCCTATACCTATACCCTTAGATGTACCTATTCCCCTAAGCATACATACCTCCTTGTTTTGCGAAGCAAAATGCGACTGTTATTTATTAAATACATATTTGATCATATTTGTAATAGTTTCACTTGTATTCCTTGAATACACAACCTCCCTTGCCATAACAGGTTCATCTGTTATTATATTATCAATACCTTTATTAGCAAGATTCTTTATAGATGTATCGTTATTAGCTGTCCATGCATATACCTGTTTACCAGTATTATGTATGGCATCCACTGTTCTCTTTGTAAGGAATGAAGCGTTAACACTAAAGAAGTCTACGTTGGTATTCTCATAAAATCTTCCATATGCAACAGACAGTATATATCCCGTCTGTATATCCTCATCCATGCTCTTAACTGCAAGAAGCGCATCATAATCAAATGAAGTTATAACACAATTCTGTTCCATGGAATATTTCTTTATAAGCTCTATAACCTTTCCAGCTGCTATGCTGCTATCCGCTGATGACTTTATCTCAACATTAAGCTTTATACTGACAGGACTGCTTTTAACAAGCTTTAACACCTCTTCAAAAGATGGAACCCTTTCACCCCTATATTTTTCTGAAAACCAGTACCCGGCATCAAGCTTCTTTACTTCCTCATATGTCATATCTGTTATATTCCTGGCTACACCTGTTGTCCTATATGCTGATGCATCGTGCATAACTACTATATAACCATCGCTTGTCATCTGCACATCAAGTTCAATATAATCAGCCATATCATCTATGGCACGCTGGAAAGCTGCCAGTGTATTCTCCGGTGCTTCCCTTGATGCACCCCTGTGTGCTGTTATCTTAGTATCATGGAATATAGCAACTCTCTCAAAAGGGTTGCTGTTAAATGTTAACACCACATATAACACATCCAGGACTATCGACATCACAAGAACAAATGAATATATAATCCTGTTTATCCTTGCGCTTCCTTCATCTATATCAACAAACTCAAAATTAATATCCGAAAGATTCTCATACTTGTAATACATATATGATATCATAGAGAATGAACAAGGTATAGATAAAAATACAAGAAATAATCTTACTATCGTCCTTAATGTACTAAGCACAGAAAGATACACCGCACTACCCATATAAGCAAGATCAAGCAGTTTAACTCCGGCAATAAGTACAACAGATATAATTATATAAAATATATAAATAGCCGCTAAAAGTGCAAGATTATATAGTACAACTACACCCACTATCTTCAGTACATTATTTTTAACAATGCTTCTGCTTTTAGCACATGACTGTCTGAAGTTTTTTCCCTCCATCATGTATATGTTAAATGAAAAAATATCCCGTATAACAAAGTAAAACAGGCATATTATGATAATTGCTGTCACAATAAATATAACAGTTCTATTTCGTTTTACCTCACTTTTTATAATATTTTTTACACTTTCGCTAAATATAATATTGCCAGTAACTGTCACATTAATAACTATTATAGATATCAGAAAATATAAAAAAAGCGGTATGCTCTGAATCCTCAACAGCTTTTTAAGCCGCAAAAAGGCATTATATATGTTATCAATAATAGACGCCTGTATACCTTTTCTCTTGGTTTCAAAACATACTGCAAGATATGCCATTTCATATAAGCAGTAAACTATGAATCCTATAACCCCTAAAAGGCAGAATATGATTATTACAGGATTCATAAACGCTTTCGCTATATATTCATTTGTAAGATAATTAATCCCTGTTATTCTCATGCACAAACGGATAACACCCGTAATAACAGGATAAAACACTGCTAATGCAAGGAGCTTATATGCAAGTTCAAACAACAATACATGTCTTTTACTGCTTTTTAGCAGTTTCATGTTATTTCTAAGACTTTCTAACATATCTCACCCAGAAATCACCTATGGAATCTGTTAAGAAGATTACTGCAGCCTGATGCATGTTTAACTGCATCTCCCATTCTTTTGTTTAATAAACGCTTTGTAAAATGATATGAAAAATCACATACATATGACACAACAAGAACAACTGAAATCACTGTAACCGCTGACATACGCATAGAAAATACTGCCTGTTCTACAAGCCTGTTAAACACTCCGAATATAAGCACTGCCAGAAATCCCCATCCAATTGTGCTCTGAAGGCATATTATACCCTTATAATTAAATCTAAGGTGATCATAGTTCCACCATACTTCGCCGAACAGCTTTAACATAAGCTTCGCCGTCATATACTCAAATATTGTTGCACATACAGCACCAAATATATACAATGCAATATAGTTGTTTTGTATAGGTGCAAATATATTGAAAGCTATATATGTTCCAAAACCGTATATTACACAAAATGGCAGCTTTGCAAACCCTCTGTTTTCCCAGTAGCCAAGCTGCTTTCTTATAACTATGCACTCCATTGCCCATCCAAAAAAGCTATATATAAAAAACCAGACTGCAAGCTGGTTAATATTCATTCCCCTGAAACTGAAATCCAATAATATATTACGCATAACACTCCTTAAGTTACGTTCTGTTTCATACCTCTTACAACATAATCTGCTCCACTGATATTATAATATCAATGGAGCAGTTAATTATACATTAATTCATAAGTTCATCAAGCGTTGCCATTACTGCTTTGATAAAATCCTGTGTATTAAGTGTTACAGGATTCTCTAATGTTGTTATAAGTGCAAGATCCTTTGTCATCTTACCATCTTCTACTGTCTTGATACAAGCCTTTTCAAGTGTATCTGCAAATCTTACAAGTTCAGGAATAGAATCAAGTTCTCCTCTCTTTCTTAAAGCTCCTGTCCATGCAAATATAGTAGCTATAGGGTTAGTAGATGTTTCCTCTCCCTTAAGATGCTTATAATAATGTCTCTGTACTGTACCATGTGCAGCTTCATATTCATAGAAGCCTTTAGGTGATACAAGAACTGATGTCATCATGGATAATGAACCAAATGCTGTAGCAACCATATCTGACATAACATCGCCGTCATAATTCTTACAAGCCCAGATATATCCTCCCTCTGAACGAATAACTCTTGCTACTGCATCATCTATTAATGTATAGAAATATTCAATGCCTGCTTCCTTAAACTTATCAGCATAATCATTATCATATATTTCCTGGAATATATCCTTGAATGTATGATCATACTTCTTAGATATTGTATCCTTAGTTGCAAACCAAAGATCCTGCTTAGTTTCAAGAGCAAAGTTAAAACAGCTTCTTGCAAAGTTCTCTATAGAATCATTAAGATTGTGCATACCCTGTATGATACCAGCACCCTTGAAGTTATGTATAAGCTCTCTTGTTTCGTTACCCTGTTCGTCTGTGTATACAAGCTCAGCCTTTCCTGCTGCTGGAATCTTCATCTCTGAAGCCTTATATACATCACCATATGCATGTCTTGCTATAGTTATAGGTTTCTTCCATGTCTTAACATAAGGTTCAATACCATTAACAATGATAGGTGCCCTGAATACCGTACCATCAAGAATAGCTCTTATTGTTCCATTAGGGCTCTTATACATCTCCTTAAGGTTATATTCTTTTACTCTTGCTGCATTAGGAGTGATTGTAGCACACTTTACTGCAACACCATACTTTTTAGTAGCCTCTGCTGAATCTATAGTAACCTGGTCGTTAGTATCATTACGATGAACAAGTCCAAGATCATAATATTCTGTGTTAAGATCTACATAAGGAAGTAAAAGTTCATCCTTAATAAGTCCCCATAACACTCTTGTCATCTCATCTCCATCCATCTCTACGAGAGGTGTTGTCATTTTTATCTTTTCCATACCGCAATCCTTTCCATAATGGCAATTATGTCCAAAATATATAAAAAATCTGTCTTTAATTATAAAATATTTTCATGATTTTGTAAATGCCTCATTTCATTCTTGTTATATTACCAGCAATATCTATCTTCCATATCTGTACACAACTATCATTGCTATAATCCTTAAGACTTTTTATACTATAGCTTCCAACTGTGTCATACCATGCTTCATCTCCTGATGTACGCCGTATAAGTGTATCAAAGTACATTGTTGATGCTGCCTTTGTTATATTACTCTCAGAGTTGCTTTCAGGTATTACTTCTTCCCATATTGCATAAAACCTTGTATCTTTTTTTATTGATATTTTATCACCTGGATCATAAGTGTTTATTCCATCTGACCAGCCAGTTAACTCAAAACCAGGCTTCGTTACCTCATCTTTATCTGGCAGTGTGATTTTACTTTCTTCCCACTTCGCATAAACAGTTTCGTTACATGCATATGGATAACTGTAAATATCGGCTTTACCTTCACTGTTATACCAGTAATCATTCACATCAGCCATTTCTTCAATATTAAGACTGATTTTCCAGCTGCCAAAACTATCTGGCCCATACTCTGGTCCCCGGTACCTGATTCTTATACTGTTAACCTTATTAACATAGACATCTACATAGTTATTATCATTTGAATGTGGTAAAAACCATATTTCCTCGTTATCACTGTCACCATCAAGAGTACTCCACTCAACATTAACAGAAACCTCTTCATCTGTACTATTATAACCATCATAGTAAAAATACAAATAGCCAGTATATGGTCTTGTTAATGTTACTGTTGAAATAATAGAATTATCAGCATTAGCATCTGAATAATTATAACTTTCATTTAATATACTTCCCAGACTGACTTCATTTCTTTTTTCTTTCAACATATATCCTTTAAACTTATTAATCTGGATTATATCAGATAATAACAGTCTGTCATTATAGTTATCATCATCATAAAATGAAGCTTTATATTTCTGTTCAGGAACTGTTATATCAGGCAATCCCTTCCTGTAAGATACCATAACTGATTGTGTTCCCCTTTTTGTTGCATCCTCCTGCGATAATGTCAATATGAATTTTCTTGATATATCAACATATTTTTTACAAGCCTTTGTCACTGTATATCGTAACGACGAACCATCTGCATATGTATCTGGAAACTCATATAACGTGGCATCCCACCTTGAATCCTGTTTAATATCTTCAACTCCAAAACCAAACGATGTACCACTATCTACATGCCACAGAAAGTTCTCCCGATAGCCATCAGGTGCTTTCTTTGTTGGTGTATGCCAGTATGTGCTTGAATATTCACCCCATGAACCATCCCCATTCTGATACCTCACATATATCTCCTGGTCATTCTGTATTTTTAATCTGGCTACACTTATATAACTAGTTTTTGCACCACTTACTTTATAGGCAAAGGATGTTCCATCATCAAACTGCTCTGGCATCCTGTATAAGTTTGAATTCCATTTTGAATTTCCAGTTATATTCTTAGTATCAAATGTATATGTTGAACCACATAATACATTTTCAGTTATTGCTGACGTGTCATCCCATCTTTCCCACGTACCATTCTGATTCTGATATCTTATGTATACAGTCTGCTTATATGATTTTATAACCTCTTTCTTCTTAGTATGAATATAAATGCTCCGGCTCCTATTCATAGTCCAGTAGTTATCCCATCTTTTACATGCTTCATTCCATGTGGAATCATACCATTTTTTGTCACCTTCCTGTATATAATCAAGTTCATATCCATCTTTAAGATATATCCATGTAGGAACCAATGTACCTTCTTTATATGTAATAGTCTGTCCATCTGAATACCGCATATCAAGACCACTCGTGCTGTGTCCTATAACATCACTGACTCCAGAATCCCATTCGATGTTAAAGTTGCATGCCCATCCTAATGTGATAGTTAATGGTTTTCTTTCACCGGAATATTTATCTCCATCATAATTGATATTACAGCCAGCTTCAAACAGGTAACCGCCAAGCATTTCCTTAACATTGTTGTCTGGATTGTCCCAATTGTTATAGTTTTTATAGCCAGTGAAATCCACATTGAATATACAGCCTTCTTTCGAAATATTGTATACACGAAGATACGGCGTATATCCACGACAGTTCACATGTTCTGTAAATGTTCCTTCATGCGGTGCCTCATTATCACTATAAAAAGGTATATCATCAAAATATATCTGTTTATTCTTATCATTCATATATACCCATTGTAAATCAGCTGTGCCACCGGCAAAATCAACGGTTATCTGTCTTTTAAAATCATCATCTGTATAACTGCCCGCTTGATACGCATATGCCAGACCTACAAATGATAACAATAACACCAATACCGATAATATATATAATAAAGTCACTCTTTTTTTGTCCTTCATAGGACATGCTGCCATATATACACCCCCTTTATTCCACTATTCCAAGACATGTAAACACAACGGAACCACATCTATATATACCCATAACACCCTGAAACATAGCTGTATCTGCGTTAAACAACGGACTCCCCATTGCATCAACCAGGCAATCAAGAATTTCGGTTTTATCTGAAACTGTATAATATCCTTTATATGTATGATAACCACAATGCTCATCATACATAACCCTTGTTGTCATAACCTCTATAGGATATGGACATTCCACTGTACTTCCTGTATTAACATCCTTTCCCATCTGTGCTTCACTTGCGTTTTCACCATATTGCAGTACACCATTAGCTATATAGATTTCATGTCCATAAGGACTATCTGTTATGGCTGGTTCCTGCTTTTCTTCTAGTTCTGGTTTATCTTCAGGCTCTGGCTTTCCTTCTGGCTCTGATTTCTCTTCAGGCTCTGGTTTCTCTTCGGGCTCTGGCTTCTCTTCGGAATCTGGTTTATCTTCAGGCTCTGACTTTCCTTCTGAATCTGGCTTCCCATATTCTTCTTGTTCTTTTATATCTATTCCTGAATCTGCCTGTTCATTTGATTCTTCTGGCTCTGCAAGGTCTGATTCTATTTCTTTTTCAGTTTCTTTTTGTTCTGCAAAATCTGATTCTATTTCTTTTTGTTCCTTATATTCTTTTAGTTCTGCAAAATCCGATTCTGATACTGTTGCTTTTTTTGTCTGTATCGTTTCAACTGCAGCACTATTTTTTTCTGGCACTTTGTTTTTAGCATCCGCATTCTTCTTAACAACGGCTGCAGCTGCTAATAAAGCTCCAATTGTCACTATTATTAATATTATTTTCAATAAAATATTTCGCTTCATTCTCACTTTTTCCTTCTTTATATTTATCTTATATTTGTCTTATATTTATCTTATATTTGTCTTATATTTTTTTAGAATAATATGCTTATGGGTACTGTCAAATATCATCGTTCATCCACTTTGTCTTATACTTTTTATAAAATAATATGTACACAATCCTGTTATATCTAAGCATGACATGCACAACATGTCTTATATAAGCGTATTGATATTGTTAATATAATATTAAGTGTCTTGTGGAAATTAATATGAATCAATGTGACATTACGTTATATATTCACATCAGATGAATAGTTTTTATTAAGATTACCAGATTAAATATTCTTTATGCTGTCAATAATATCTATAGAGTTATTATCCTGATTTTGTCATCTTGTGTTTATATCAGGAATGTCATATATATTCTTCCAATCAATCATCTCCTGTCTTTTTGTTACCGCGCCATAACTTTATTATTTAAACTAAACATATCATATATATACTTAATTGTCAATATCATGGGTATTATTTTTTTATTATTTATAGAACACGCAATAACGCATAATATTATTACATTTTCTTGTATTAAATACTCTGGTTTGTTATAATTACATAATTGATTTATAAGATATATGTGTCAGAATTTCCTTTTGACCCCATATCTTTATCTCACAAACAACATTTAGTTTATGAAAGGACGGTTTTGTAATATGTGCGGTTTTGCTGGATTTACAGGATACCTTGAGAATGGTAAAGATGTTCTTACTGATATGATGAATAAAATTATCCACAGAGGTCCCGACAGTGCCGGTCAGTATATAGATAACAAGGCATATATGGGCTTTAGAAGACTTTCAATCATCGACCTTGATAACGGAAGCCAGCCTATGTTTAACGAAAATAAAAAAATTGTCATCACTTTTAATGGTGAAATATATAATTACCAGGATTTAAGAAAAGAGCTTATTGAAAAGGGACACACTTTTGCAAACAACTCCGATACAGAGGTTCTTATTCATGCTTATGAAGAATATGGTGAAGATATGCTTAATAAACTTCGCGGTATGTTCGCTTTCGTTATCTGGGACAGCGAAAAAGAAACTCTTTTTGGTGCAAGAGATTTCTTTGGTATTAAGCCTTTTTACTACACAATAGTTGATGGAAATATAATATATGGTTCAGAGATTAAGAGCATACTGGCTCATCCTGCTTATAAGAAGGAAGTTAACGATGTGGCTCTTGAGAATTATCTTACTTTCCAGTACTCAGTACTCCCTGAGACATTCTTTAAGGGTGTATACAAGCTTATGCCTGGACACTGCTTCACTTTCCATAACGGACAGATTAATATAAAAAGATACTGGGAACCTACTTTTGAGGCTGATGAAAACAAGTCCCTGGATGATTTTGTACAGGAGATTGATGATGCCATGCATGATTCAGTAGAACATCACAAGATTAGTGATGTTGAGGTTGGCTCATTTCTTTCCAGCGGTGTTGACTCAAGCTATGTCGCTGCCACCTTCAATGGTGATAAAACATTTACAGTTGGTTTCGACTACGAAAAATATAACGAAATAGATTATGCAAAGGCTTTATCTGAAAAGATTCAGATAGACAACTATTCAAAGCTTGTATCAAGTGAAGAATACTGGGCTGCTATCCCTAAAATCCAGTATCACATGGATGAACCTTTAGCAGATCCTGCTGCCATCGCACTTTACTTTGTAAGCCAGACTGCTGCAAAGCACGTCAAGGTTTCTATGTCTGGCGAAGGTGCTGATGAATTCTTCGGTGGATACAACATTTACAAGGAACCTCTTGATACTGCAGGTTACAGAAAGCTTCCAAAAGGTCTTCGTAAGGGACTTGCTAATGTAGCACAGGCTATTCCATTTAAATTTAAAGGTAAGAATTTCCTTATAAGAGGCAGCAAGGATATTGAGGAGCGTTTCATCGGTAACGCATTTATGTTTAATGAAAAAGAACGCGCAAAGATATTAAAGAATCCTACTGGAAAGTACGACCATAAAGAGCTTACAAAGCCTTTCTATGACAAGGTTAAGGATAAGGATGATGTTACGAAAATGCAGTACATTGATATCAACTTCTGGCTTATTGGTGATATTCTGCTTAAGGCCGACAAGATGAGCATGGCACACAGCCTTGAAGTACGTGTTCCTTTCCTTGACAGAGAGGTATTCAATGTAGCAAGGACTATACCTACTAAGTATAAAGTAAACAAGTCCAACACAAAATATGCTATGCGTATGGCTGCTCATAAGTATCTTCCAGATATGGTAGCTGAAAAGAAGAAGCTTGGATTCCCTGTACCTATAAGAATCTGGCTCAAGGATGACAAGTATTACAATATGATAAAGAAAGCCTTCACAAGCGAAGCTGCAGAAAAATACTTTAACACTAAGGAGCTTGTTAAGTACCTTGATGATCACAAAGAGGGAAAAGCCGATAATTCAAGAAAGATATGGACAGTATATATGTTCCTTGTATGGTATAACGATTTCTTTGGTGATTCTGAATATGCAGCATAGAAATATTGGTGTTTAATTGAATATTAGTTGGTGACGAACGGACGACAAATATAAGCTACAGGCA
>OOBM01001181.1_pt1 | contig 15703 bp, 23 predicted proteins | sample 1671581 | NCBI WGS metagenome assembly OOBM01 (sample SAMN06348171, study PRJEB24527) | human gut metagenome
AAACTTTATATTGCTTTAGAAACGGCAACCTACATCTGAAGTATATCAGAATTGTGAATTCCTATTTATCTAACAGCCTTGACACAGTTCAGCTGACGCCCCCAATACGGAAGATTCTTGGGCTGTTCCAATTACCCACGATGTCGGTTTACGCATAATTTATAGAGATTGGCAATGGTTATGAGAAAAGAGAAGAATAGTATAATTTTAGAGCCAGGTGATAGACTTTGCAGATATGATCTTGGAACGGACTTAAGTGTAGATTGGTCAACTGAATACGAAAATCCTGAATATATTGGTTGTGAATTTGGAAAGAAAAATGCGATTGGAGCCTTTTTCTTTTATGATAAAAAGACTACAGCAAAAAAAACTCTAGCTCAAGCAATATATAATCAAAATAAAAAAGGAAACATCTATAACAGCGGAACAATTACATATTGTGAAGTGGTAAATGAGTTAAATCTTTTGGACCTTGATAGCGGATTGATTGAATGTTCGAACATTATAAGTTTTCTAGTCAGTATTGATGCAAATGTGATTGAGAATAAATTTGTTAATCATCATTCTAATAAACCTTATTCTGAATTACAATCTGTAATTGTTGATATCTTCTCCACAGATCATATTAAAAGGATAAATGCCGCAGATGAGATTAACAAGTTTTTCTTTTATAATGCACCATATTTAGGACAGTCACTGACTGATTATGAAAATGGTATTTTATTCAAATCAATTCTTGAAGAAAAGAATTATGAAGGGTATGTTTTTTTTGAAAATCCTGAGAGTAATACATACTGCATATTCAATTCAGATAAAATAAGCGACCCAATACACGAAGAAGTTTATATAGACACAGATGATGAGTTGAAAGAGTTTCTATTAATAGCTGAAAAGAATGATAAATAGTAAATAACGTGAGTTCGAGGAATTCAAAACAATGTAAGTTGCGTATCTAATGTTCGTTGCACATTGATACACGGCTTCTTTGGGAAAACACAATAAGCCGCAATAGCTCCCAGCATGTTCACAATGAAATTATCAAAGCATCTGTGTCTGGAGTGTTCCACTTGTGCGATGTTCTTCAGCTCATCATTTTCCTTGTATTCCAAAGGTTTCCTGTCATCCACATCACCGGGAGTTATCATGAAGTTCAATAGCTCACCTTTCTCATTGCAAATCAAATGCAGTTTGAAGCCAAAGAACCATCCCATAGAGCATTTGCCTCTTTGGGCGATGCCCTTGAAGAGATGACGCAGATGCAGACACACCGCTTCATGTTTGATTTAAGCGTATATTGTTCCATCATAACATCAAAAAACTTGCAGAAATCATCTGCCATACAAAATAATTCCGTAACTTTGTCCTCGGTGATCATAGCGATTATTGTTTGTAACCATTTGTAATTGAGCACTATAAAGGTACAACAATTTTCGCTAATCACCAAATTTTCAATCAATTAAATTTCGTCGAACTCACGTTAAATATCTGATTTGGATAATTATGACCGCCCCGAATATAGAATCATCGACACGAGAGGAACGTTTGGATTATGTTCTGAATGAATGGAGATGTCTGCATAATTGTGAGATATGCGGCAAATGCCATGTTCTGAAAGGCAGAAGTGAGGAAAAGCTCTATGCCGACTATATTGATGGCAAGCGGTCGTATATGGATATAACACTGGAAATCAGAAGTAACAGATAAGTCTATGACAATAGATACAACAAATATGTGCTCACACCTTCAGAAGAAGTTGTTTGAACCAGAAGGTGTGTATTATCCTATATGGCAAGCCATGCAGGATGATGAGACCTTGACGGCTGTGGTGCGAAGCAGACAGCTGCACATCTACAGAAACGGGAAGAAAATTCTCGTTCTGGCAGGTAAGGCACAACCGAAGATTATAAGGGAAGACAAAATACAAGAGTTAATAACAAGATTATAAACAAAACATCAAATCATCAAAACAATGGACGCAAAAGAAAAAGTATTGGCAACAATGAAAGAGGCTGGTCAGCCTCTCAACGCAGGTAAAATCGCAGAACTCAGCGGTCTCGACCGCAAAGAGGTAGATGCAGCAATGAAACAGTTGAAGGCAGAGGGTGCAATCGTCTCTCCTGTGCGTTGCAAATGGGCACCTGCAGAGTAAGGTTTATACTGCTGTCTTGAAATATAGGCAGCAGTATCTTTATTTTTATCAAAATGTTAAGGTGAGGAATCTGAATATCCTTGCCTACGGACACAATTATCCGCTGCATCTTTTTGGGGTAAGGTGCAGACGTATGGCTGTCAGCGTATCTTGGTTTAAAGACGCTTAGCGGTCACGGCGAAAGTCGTTTCGTCTCTCTCCGCCGAACAAAGCTCTGAGCACATTGCCCAAAGCTCCGAACACGAAGTAGCAAACGATGATTGCAACAATATCGTCCATAAGCATTTTCTGTTTTATGGGTTATACTCTATTATGAAGATTCACTATGTCCAAGCCCTGCCGCTTGGCTTTTCTAACGGTGTAGAACGTGCCGCCCTTGGGATTGCCATCGAAGTAGGCTATGAGGCGTGAACTGTGGTTGACCATGTAGTCATTGCGCCTCAGAAGGCAGCCATTATAGTATCGCTCGCTCAATACGACCACGTCATCCACGATGCGTAGGATGGCATCATATTTGGCTTGCTCTTCCTTGCCCCACCTATCAGACTGACCACGGAACGGCACAACGGCTATCACCTGCAAGTCCTTCAACTCGCATTGCAACGAAAGGGCGGCTTCTGCCGCCAGCAGGTCAAATCCCATTGCCATGCCACAATAGAAATACCGGTAGCCGTCGGCATACGCCTTGGCTATCTCCGATTTCAGACATTGATTCAACTCCCTCCGCTTGGCGAAGGGTACGCTGCGGTGTCCGCTGAAGCATACGGACACTGCCTTGTCGTACTTTGTCATACTTTACCTTACTTTATAATGTGTGCGTGCGAGGAACATACCGCCAATAACACATGCCCCGAGACTTTCGAGTTGGTTGGCATACTTGGCATAGCTGAGACCCTTGGTTATCACATCGTCAAAGACCAACACCATTTTGTTGTCGAAGAACGGCTCATCAAACTCAACGACATTCGCCTTGCGGACTTCATCCTCGTTCTTGCGGTTATCGTGGATGGTCTTACGCTCTCCGCATACCCTCACGTGCTCGTAGCCGTTTTCCGCTCCTGTCAGTTCACAAACCCTGTGGCAGAAAGCCTTGTAGCGGAGTTCGTTGCTCTCGCTTGTGGATGCCGGAACGGGGGCAAAGACGATGTTCACGCAACCCTTGCCGTAGAGTGTCAGCATATTCTCTGCGGTGCGCTGCGCCACTTCCTCGTAGGCTCTTCCGTCCTTGAAGTCAAACACTAATTGTCTGTCGGCAATCTCCTTCTCACCCACATTGCGGATGCGTGCGGGATAGTATTTGCAGAACCAAGTCTGAGGCTTGTCTAACTGCTTTTGGATTTGATAGTCATTCTTGTGTGCCATTGCTCTGATGTTTTTTTCTTCCCTCTGTTTGGAGGCTTTCCTGCCTGCCCAAGGGATATTTTTTGCTTTCCAAGAGTGATGGCGGTCAATAAGCCAAATCGGGAGCGGAAAATACGCTCTGTGAGCAGAGGAAGATTTTTCGGTCAAATGCAATGGACGATTTGGTGTTTGAACAATCGCCAGCATTACCTTTGCAAAACAATATCCGCAGCGGCAAGGCAGGCGAAAAGAAATCTGTTACATAAAAGGGGAACCAGGGCGGGATGGCGTGGGGCTATGCCGTATATGGGGAAGGACGATAGTTGATATGAGGGAAAAAGAGAAAATCTTGTAATAGGGAACGACATTGTCTTTTATCAGCATGGAGACAGTCCTACAAGCAGAGAAAACTATTGCCCTAAAAATGAGTTGGATAGTATTTTCTAAAAGTAGTATCGACTACGAATAGTATAATAGTCGAATAGTATTTACTACCATACTACGGATAGTAAAGTCTGTTTATAGAAGAGATAGCGGTATCATCGTCTGTCCGGCGATGATACCGCGCGGCACTCATGTGTCATGCCGCTTTAGGTATTCTGTCATTGCCTCATTGACAATATCACGCAAGGACATCCCTTTCTTGATGGCGAGGTACTTCATCCTCGTGTGGATGCTCTTGTTGATAAGGAAATTGCAATGCACCGGCACTTCGGTAGTCTCAGAAACAGACACAGGTGGTGCTGGTGTAGTTTCTGTGACTATCTGCTCCTTACTCGGCTTCTTTGTGGAAGAAAGGAGTCCGTTGAGACCGCCTTTCATTCCCTCTTTCAACATACTGCTCTTGCTCATGGCTATGCTATTTTAAGTTTAACACTTCTTTTGCCAAAGACATATAATCACTGGCACCATTGGATTTGGGATTATACTCAAAGATAGTCTTGCCGTTGATGGGTGCTTCTGCCAAAGCCACATTATCACGGATGACGGTCTTGAAAACCTTCTCGTGAAAACTGTCATTGACGATTTCCCTCACGCTTCTGTTCAACGTCTTGCGGCGATCGAACTGGGTGATGACGATGCCGCCCACTTTAAGGTTGGAGTTGAGCCGCTCCTGAACGATGCGGATGATGTCCATCAACTTTGCCATACCTCTCATGGCAAGGTATTGCGCTTGAACAGGGATGATGATGTATTCGGCTGCGGTGAGGGCATTCAAGGTCAGCAAGCCCAATGACGGTGGACAGTCGATGATGATGTAGTCGAAATGCTCTTTGGCGATGGCTTTGGTGATAAGTCCCTTCAAGATAAGCTCCCGTCCCGGCTCGCTGATAAGCTCTAACTCAGCCGCAGACAGGTCAAGGCATGAGGGTGAGACGGTGATGCCGTTGTGCAACTTGACCAACGGCAAGGTGTACTGTCCACACATTGCGCCATAGACTGTCTGTTCTTCCTCGATGGACAATCCCAAGGCTTCCGTGAGGTTGGCTTGTCCATCCATGTCAATAGCCAAGACGTTCTTCTTACTCAGTTGCAGAGCTGCCGCAAGGCTTACTGCGGTCGTACTTTTCCCTACACCACCCTTGTGATTTAATACTGCAATTATCTGTGTCATAACATGATACTACTATTAGTGAATACTACTTTACTATTCTACTACTGATAGTACATACTAACCATAGTAAAAGCGGATTTACTACGATTAGTACGTACTACTCTCAGTTGATACTACCCTCAGAAGGGAAGGTCTTCGCTCTTGTCCTGCGGTGCATCGGCTGGCGGTACGGGAGCCTCGCCCTCTGCCTTGGCTGCCTTGCGTGCCTTTGTTGCAGGTGTGTCGGTTGCATCCTTCTTCCCTGCATTGACAAAGGCGATGGAGTCAGCTATGATGCTATGCTGTATGTGGTTCTCTCCGTTGCGGTCTGTCCAAATGGAAGAAGTCAGTGTGCCTTCCACAAGCACCATACGACCCTTGGTGAGGTATTCAGCCAAACGGATATGGTTCTCCTTGCTGCTCTTCACCCTTACCCAAGTGGTGATTTGCTTGCCCTTACTGTAGTCGTCCACTGCGATGTCAACAGCCATGAATGTTCCGTGTGTACCTGTGATGACGCGGCAATCCTTTGCTCCGATGCGTCCGATAGTGTGAGTGTAAATCATAATGTGAAAATGTTATAGTGGCAAGTTGGTTAGACTTGCCGTTACCTTGTTATTTAAATGACTTTTCTTGTTGATTGAACATAAGCTATTGCTTCATTCATAATTTCTGCTCGTGACCTACTCTTGTTATCTTGCATCCACTCATCAATTTCAGATTTGAGGAACATGATACGTTTCCCCTTCTTATGGAATGGTATTTGTTTATTGCTTGTCCAACAATAGATTGTGTGTTCAACTGGATGGGTAGGGAGATACTCACTCAATTCGGAAACACTAAGCCATTCCAATCCCTTATCGGGCTGAATTTGAGTCATTAGTGTGGAAAACTTTTCTTCTAAAATCTCCAGCTTGTTTATTACTAATGACAATGCTGATGGCAAGTCATTAAAACTCAATATTTGCTTTTCCATATCAATATATGTGTGGCAAGTTGGTTAGGCTTGCCGTTACCTTGTTATTAATATCCTTTCTTCGTCTGCCTTGTATTGGCGACAAAAGACTTGTTGCTGCCTGTGAGACTGATAGAGCCGCAATTAACAAACTCTCCGTCGGAATAGACTCTGTACTTCTGTCCGCTTACCTCATGCTTCTGTTTGATGCGCTCTCGCATCCACTTCTTGGCTGCGGTCAATGAGCAAAAGGTCTCGCTCTCCTTGGTAGTCTCGTCATATACGATGCACTGGGTCATACATGCTCCTCCTTCATCCATGCACCTATACTCGACGTGACATAGTCTAACTGACCGCCAAAGATGTCGCTTGGCTCTATGTCGTATTGTCCATCCCTCACTTCCTTGTCCTCTCCGAGAAGCGACAAGTTGCCGTCAGCATCCAAACGAGCTGCATCTATGACGATGTCACGAGGCTCGTCAAAGAGATAACCTGCCACGATGGGCTGTTCTCCCTCGAAATGCACCTCAAAGCCTCCGTCCGCTTCCGTGCCGTACTTGCGAAGAGCTACTTTCAGTTCGTCCTGCTCCCGGTGCTGCAATGCCTGGAGTTGTCCGTGGATAGTGAGGTCTTTAAGTTCCGCCTCTCGTTGGGTGTGAGTCGCCTCGCCGGTTTTGCGGTCGATGTCGTACTTGTGGTAAACCACTGGGATATGGTCTGCCGATGTGACAAGCCATGTGATGTTGTTCACTGAGAAGCCCTGTCTGGTGAGAAACTCCTCGATGTCTGAGCCGATAAGATGGTCGGCTACGTCAAGATACTCGATGCGTGCGTCAGCATCATGCAGGATGATAATCTTCATTGCCTTTCAATTTTTAGTGATACAATCATTTTGTTGTCGCCCATGTCGCTGGACTTGTTTCTCTTCCCTCCTTTCGAGGCCTTTCAGCCTGTGGAGGGATATTTTCTGCTCCCAAAAGCCGCAAGAAAAGACATAAAGACAAATTATGTGTGAAGAATACTCTTTTCCGAGGAAAAGGAAGATTGTTCACAGTCACAAGACCTCAAGCAGAATTTGACGATTGTCTCAGAGGCGGCTAACTTTGCAGGAAATATGCCTACCACTGCGCTGATTGGAAGAAGATTATTGATATTGGCTGCAAGAGGAATGATGTGTTATATATAAAGAGGTAAGAAGAAAGATTGAAACAGTTAGGGTGGGCTGTGAAGCGTTTGCAGGTCTGCTGTACCGACATCAAGCGAGTGTGTTGGCTGACCGGGATGCAAGTCATCAAAGCTTCAGCCTTGATAGCTTGTAGCACGGACAGACTATTCTCTCGCGTCGGTACTTCGGCATACTGTCAGCTTTGGCTAATAGCAACGTGTTGCCATCAGCCAAGGATGTCTGTATGACGACAGACCATGTAACGGTTCGCAAAGGCGTGGGGCAAAGCAGTATAATTTAGAAGTAGATAGTAACGTATATCAGGCAAGAAGAGACAGTTGCGTAACGGACAAATCGGGCACTCTTGTCAGCATGACAAATGTGCCTTGTCCTTGCCGCAGGACACTGAGGCAGATTGGACGTAGCAGACATGTCTGCCACATTCAATATGCCTGAGTGGACAAGAACTGCCTCTTGTATAGCAGGAGAAAGGATGTAAAACAGTTGATTATTGGTAAAAGTGGTAAGGGTGGGCAGAATGACATTACACGTACATTGCCGAAGCCCAATAATGGGACAGCCAGACAGCAATAAAGGCAGTTATCAGAAGTGGCAGTTTATGATAGTGCCATTGTTGGCTGCCTGTCACATGGGATTCGTGCGGTGTCCGTACAGTAATGCCGTTCTGAAGGTGTGGGGCGAAGCGGTACAACGCATATGGACGGACACACCGATTATGGCAGAAGATATTTTGCAGTCAAAGAGAAGAAGAACAGTAAAGCAGGCGTGGGTGGGCAGTGAAGCAGTCGCAAGAATGACGGTCTGAACATCAAGGCGAGTGGATAGCCAGTAAAGGACACAATTATCAGAAGTCCCGGCTTCGACATCTTGTGGCATAGATGGCAGTCCTCTCGCGTTCAGACCTTGGCATACTGTCTTTCTTGGCTAATAGCGACTTTGTTGCCATCAGCCAGGAATGTCTGCATGCCAACCACCTTGGTGACGCTTCGCAAATGGTGAGGGACGAAGTGGTTAGAATAAAGGAAGACGGCATCGCCGTTATGGTCAATAAATGAACATGGTTGTTATTAGAGAAGATTATCACACGCTATAACAGCAGAATGATGTCCCTGAGCAAAACAAAAGCGACCCGAAGGTCGCCTTGTTATAGGAAAGGCTATTTCTTGCCCTTCTTGGTTGCTGGTTTGGCCGGCTCTTCCGCAGGAGTCTCCTCCTTGTCGGGACACTCGTAGAACTTGGTTGCAACCATGATGATTCTGGAGTGCTTCACGCCATCCTTGTCTGTCCATTCCTCTGGCTTGAAGAAACCCTCGACGGTGAGCAACGTGCCCTTGGTGAGCTTGTCGAATGATTCGGTGTGCTCGTTCTTGCGCCATGCTTCCATATTCATGAAAGCCGATACGCGGTTGGTTTCCTCGCCGTTCTTCTCCTGACGGCCTACTGCCAATGAGAAGCGTGCTACGCTGGCGTTTGCGAACTGACGGATTTCTGCATCCTTACCTACGAAACCTGAAACTGTGAAGTTGTTCTCGATCTTTTTCATTTTGAATTGAATTTAAAAGTGAAACTTAATTTTTACATGCATTCAAAAGCAGGGATGTGGCACCATGTGGGAAGCACCATGAAAATCGTTCGCAATACTCTTTTTGTCGTTGGCGGTAAGGGAGAAAAAGGAAGATTACGCACTATTTTATTGGTCACAGCGATAGCGGCCACACAAGAAGGATGAAGTCCTTCGCAGCATCACGCTACCTTTGCATGGTAAAAATAAGTGGCTTTCAAATAGCTCAATTCAGAAAAAGACGGGGCAAAACAATGGAACAAAGGTTGTAAGCAAGGAGGCAATCCGTATGCAACAGACAGGGGCACTGCTGTGGCGGTATGCATGGAGAAACGAAGCGGGAAATCCGACCTTACAGCTGTATCAGCAGAAGATGGAGGAGCATGAACGTTGATGCACGACGAACGACAAGCCACAAAGGTGCAGCTTACCAACAGAGGCACCAAGCCACAGTAGGACAGACATCAGAGGATAGCCGATAGCACTGTCATCATGCGAAGACCAAGTTCTGTGTCCGACAAGGAAGAGTTTCAAAAGACAGACGAGTAAAACCAAAAGGCGAAATGGCCATTCCTATAACAAGGTGATGAGTCGCTTAAAATGGCGAAGGGACTCTGGCGATGTGTCGTTATACAGGTGCCGAAGCATAGCTTCTATAACAGGACTGGAGCAAGTGAGCAAACCGCACAACTTGCTCCCAAGGTATTTCAGTTACAACAGCCATAACCTCATTGGAGGATTGTCCTAAAAGAGTTTTTGCAGTCAAAGGAAGAAAGAGTCTGCAAGCCACATAGCCAACAGACTCTCTCCTGATTATTCACAGATGACAACATCATCCTTGTACTCCGTCACCTCTTTGCCGTTGATGAGCTGGACAATGACCTCACACCCCAAGTCCTCGACAATCGTTCCCTCTGTCTGACCTCTTCGGGGATAAAGCAAGGTGCAAAAACACCCTACAACGCCGTCCAACTGCTCCATGTCTATCGTTGCCATATCCGTTCCTCCTTGTTAGCCGAATGTGATTGGATTGATGCAGAAGTTCGTGTCCTCTGCCTCATACTCGTATTCATTGATGAAGTCAATCATCTTCTGTTCGTTTCTTCCGTCCTGAGAGATACCTGTCTTCTCACACCACAACTTGATAGCATCGCTAAAGGTGGAGTAAGCACCCTCGCAATCCTCAAAGAGTTCTCCGTATGCAGTGATATAGCACTCTTCGGGGAAGAAGTCGTTCTCATCGTGCGTATAGAAGATGTCGCAACCAGGCTCAACCTCTCGCCAACTGATTGAAAGTTCATTGCCAAGTGCCTTGTTCACCTCCTCAAAGAACAAGTCGCAGGAAGACCAAGCACTTTCGGTGTCAAAGGACAAGAGGGCATAATCGTCTTCCACGTCCTCCTCATACTCTGCCCAATAGATGTGTCCTCTGACCGAGATGCCTTTCTTCTCGTAGTCAATGCCATAGTGTTCTGCCAAGAGATACAGAGACACATTCTTACTGTTCACCTCCAACTCTTGGAGTGTGTTCCAAAGGTCTGCCACGACTTTGCGTGAGCCTGTCACCTTGTACTGAGTGTCGCAAATGTTAGCCATAAGATAAAATTTTTATTTTCTTCCCTTATGTAGAACCAACTACCATCGGGATTGATTAAAGAATTATGTTGCCCCAAAAGGTGTTATGGCTCATCAATGCAAGGTTTTGCCGTCAAATACTACCTCTGCCACAATCAGAGCGTGGAGATTTCACGGACAAACCACAGGCACCGACCTTGCAGGATGAACGCCATGACAGGTACCTTTGCAACACAATTCTTATCAAAGCCCGATGGGGTGGTACATGGCAGACTGCATGGTACAGCAGTGTGAAGTGACGTTATAGGTGGAGATAAGGCTATAAGAGGTTTTTGCAGTCAAAGGAGAAAAGAGTCCACAAAGTGCAGTATCTACAGGACAAAAACACTTTAGTTTACCTTGGTTAGCTTTTATATATATGCTAACCTAAAGTAAACTGTATATATGTCCGTCTAAAACTCGAAAACCGTACGGGTCAGCTTACGTCAGAAACAGAAGTATAGAACCATAGAAGTGGTTCAAGAAGTCTTTCTTCCTTTGACTGCAAAATATTATCTTTGCACGAATCATAATGGCCCTGTAGGATTTAATATAATTTAACGCTCTTTGTTGAATGCAAGGAAGAACAGCTTCAATATGCTGAATATCAGTAGTATATCATTGTATTAACCCTTAATCTGTAGAAAAGGATGTTATCATACAAAGTAATGTCCATTTGTACTTTTTCTATATGGTTTTATACTTACATTTGCATATCATTTGTACCTTGATAACAGTAACTAACTGATTATCAATATGCTTTATATTTGAGGAAGTCAAATGATTCCGATAAGGAAACAGATAACAAACAATAAGCAAAAGCGTGCAGCTCAATGAGTTGCACGCTTTTTGCGTTTATAGGGTTCATGGTTGCTATGCGTTTTCTATGGGCTTTTTTATCTCTTATTTGCGACATGTTTGCGACACGTCTTATTTGGTGATAAGGTACAACTTAAATTGATATAAACCATTTAAAACGAGAAGAATATGCCAAGAGGAAATTATACTATTCAAAGAAGTTGCGAGGAGTGCGGTAAAATCTTTACTCCTCCCACATTGATGTCAAAGTATTGTTGTCCAACTTGTTCCAAAAGGGCGTACAAGAAAAGGCAAATCGCAAAGGAGAAAGAGGCGATACGTCAAGCATTAGTCAGGCGAATACCATCCAACAAGGGGTATCTGACAGTTAAAGAGTCTGTGCTGATTTACGGCATTAGTAAAGATGTACTTTATCGTATGATACGGCAGGGCTTGATACCATCATACAATTTTGGTCAGCGTCTGACACGCCTTAGTCGGCAGTATATGGATGAACACTTCAAAACAAAGGCTGGCAGTAGAAAGAGAAAAAAGGAAGCATTGTCCTTTGAACCCAAAGACTGTTACACTATCGGAGAGATTGCCAAAAAGTTCCATATCAATGACAGCAGTGTCTTTAAGCACATACGCCGTCATTCTATTCCTACATGGAAAAGCCACTCAACTTTGACCCTTTTGGCCACGCAGAATTATCCCTTTTGGCTAAAATATGATTGACCCCTTTGGCTAAAATAGTGTTGCCCACTTGCTTCACCTATAATTATAGTTTTTTTGTGTAGATTTGAGTACCCTTGTCCTGGTGTAACGGGGGAGAAAATAAAATCTATACAAATGAATAAACGAATCAAAAACATTTTAAGATGTTATGCGGCTGGCATAGGAATCAAGGAAACGGCATCTACGTTTCATATTTCCCGTAATACAGTCCGCAAATATGTCCGCTTATTCCTTTCAAGCGGCAAGAGTATTGAACAGCTTCTTTCCCTGCCCAATGGACAGTTGGATGAACTGTTCGGCTGCACGGATACCCGGCATCGGGAGCCTTCATCCAAAAGGATTGAATTGGAGGCCTTGCTTCCCGGATATGTATCTCGTCTGTCACGCAAAGGTATGAGTGTCCGAAAACTGTTCAAGGAGTACCATACCGAATATCCGGACGGCTATCAGTTGTCTTCCTTCAAACGGATTGTCAGCGAATACAGGTTTCACATTAAGGTTGTCGGTCATGTAGAGCACTATGCCGCAGAGCAGATGTATATTGACTTTGCCGGTGACAGACTTGAAGTTGTTGATGAAATGACGGGCGAGACGAAGAAAGCCGAGGTATTTGTTGCCATCCTTCCGTTCAGCCATTATACCTACTGCGAAGCCGTATGGTCGCAACGCAAGGAAGACCTGATAAAGGCATGCGAGAATGCCATTCAATATTTTGAAGGTGTTCCTGCGGCTATCGTCCCCGACAATCTGAAGGCTGCCGTCACACGAAGCGACCGCAACGAACCTGTCATCAATGATGATTTCGCCGCTTTTGCCGAATATTACGGCTGTGTGGTCTATCCTGCTCGTGTGCGTCACCCCAAGGACAAGGCTTTGGTAGAAAATGCCGTAAAGCTCCTCTACCGTTCCATTTACCTTGATATAGAGGGAATGACATTTTCCAGTTTGGAGGAACTCAATACCGCCATCCATATTTCCTTGCTTGATTTCAATGAAAAGGTGATGGCCGGACGGGAGATGTCACGCAAGGAAATATTCCTTCATGGAGAGAAGGATTATCTTCGTCCGCTTTCCCGTGAAACGCTACGTAATGAAAGAAAGGAAACTGATGACCGTGGGAAAGAACTCTTACGTTTCCTTGTTCAAGCACCATTACAGTGTTCCGAAAGAGTATGTAGGCAGGCGCATGACGATTCTCTATGATGCCGACACGGTGGAAATCTATTGTGGAATGAACCTTGTCGCCACCCACGACCGCTGTGACATTCCTTACACTTATTCTTGGAAAAAGGAGCACAACCTGCCTGGTCATTATGGTCCCTATGACAAGGACTTGGAGGAACTCTTTCAACGTGCCTCGGAAATAGACAACATCGTATTGAACTATCTTCAGGAAGTGGAGCGTGTCATGCAATATCCACCCAAAGCGTTCAGGTCATGCCGTGGCATCATGACACTGGAGAAGAAATACGGCCGTGACCGTCTAGTTGCGGCTTGCGCATGTGCGGATCAGAAATTGCAATACGGATACCAAGCCTTGCGCGAGGTGCTTGAACTGGGAGAAGATGTGGATTTCCTTCCTGATGAGGACGGAAAAGTACAGTCCAACGTGACTTCCCAGATTCCATTGACCCACAAAAATATACGTGGACGTGAATATTACAAAAAAGACAAACAATAAAACTATTATTTATGGAAGTAAACAATAAAACAGCTCCCGTTACGGGACAACAAGACCAGAATACCATATCACTGGATTTAATGAACCGTATGAAATTGCATGGTATGGCAGAGGCTTTCAGGGAAAGTCTTGCCGGCACCACTCCGCAATCCATGACTGCGGACACGTTCCTTTCCATGCTCCTTGCACGCGAATGGGACTATCGCTCCCAGGCTGCCATTGCACGGCTCACCAAAAATGCGGCATTCCGCTATAAGGCTTATATTGAGCAGATTGACTATGCCACGAACCGGGGACTGGACCGCAATCAGATGGAACGTCTCGCCACCCTTGATTTTGTGCATAAGGCACAGAACCTTTTCATTACTGGTTCTTCCGGAACGGGAAAAAGCTATTTGGCCTGTGCCCTTGGACACGAAGCATGCAAAAGGGGATTCCGTACCTTCTATGCCAATGCTCCGAAACTGCTCGGTGCGCTGAAAGTCGCCAAAGTAAAAGGTACACTTGAAGCGGAACTCAAGAAGATTGAGCGTTGCCAGCTACTCATTCTTGACGACTTGTTTATTGTACCACTTGACGCCAAAGAGCGTCCCATACTGCTTGAAATTATTGAGGATAGGCATGAACGGAAATCTGTCATCATCACATCGCAGTATCCATCTTCCAACTGGTATGACATGGTAGGTGATCCAACAATAGCCGATGCAATCCTTGACCGCATCATACATACGGCCCATACTATAGAATTATATGGTGAAAGTATGCGAAAATTAAAATCTAAGAAAAACGAGAATTTTTAAAAGGGTAAAAAGGGTAAAATAATATTGCCCCCCAACACCAGGACTTTAAAGGGTCAATCATATTTTAGCCAAAAGGGATAATTCTGCGTGGCCAAAAGGGTCAAAGTTGAGTGGCTTTTCCAATAATGCCGCTTTGTATCAGATTTCATAGTGTATTTTTTCATCAGGGCATCAAAAAACTTACAAAAGTCATCTGTCATACAAAATAATTCTGTAACTTTATCTTCGGTGATTATAGCGATTATTGTTTGTATTTCTTTGTAATAGAGCACTATAAAGTTACAACAATTTTCGCTAATCGCTAAATCTACAGACTATTATAATTCATCGAACTCGCGTTAAAATATCATTCAAGCCTAATCTGCCGTTCTGTGTTCACCTTATGTTCACTGAGAAAAGAAAAGTACCGACTATATGTCGGAAAACTCACTTGGATTGATTCTCTTTCTCCCTTTTCTCTTTTACTTTTTCCATTCCCGGCATCTTTTTAGCCAATACACTTTCTCCGGAAGGAAAGTAAAGCGGAAAGACCTGAGATAAGAAACTTACAATATCACTACGCTTCTTACCCATATTGAAAAAGGCAGAACAAACAAAATACATAAGATCTTGCTGACTACATGTATCTGTTGGCTGAATGGTTATTGGGGGAGTGATTATCAAACTGTGTTCTGCAAATGCGCAAGCACTGGCAAGAATAGCTTTCTGTTCTTCTTCGGTAAACATCTTTATTTTCCCTGCAAACCATTCAAGTTCTCTTTGCTGAAGTGCTTGTTGCTTTTCATTTTGATGTTCCAATAGAATTGCTACATTTTCTTGTTGCTTTTCGGTCAAGGCATTTTCCAATGCTTGATTCTTTCGTTTAAGGACATTGAATTTCAGTAATGCGGCAATGTACATACAGAAATAACCTACTGCAATATCAAATATCAGAACAAGCAGATAATTGCTGTTTGAATTTTGGGCATGTCCAGCCATATACTCACTGATAGGAATAACGGCAAATAGCATGATGATGGCTATTGCATAAAGCACTCTGTATCGCGTTTTATGGTTTATCTGCGGTAAGGAGGCAAACAAAAAGGCGATAATCAAGACGGCAATTATTGCACAAAGTGGTATGAAAGATGTTCCCATAGGCTTATAGCTCGGTTTGAGGATTAATTACAATGCGCCAATAACCAGCTTTATCAGAACCTTCATGAACCAAAATGCCCATACCTCTAAGGTTCTTGAGATCGGAAGAGCGTCGTGTAGGGAAAGAGTGTAGATCTCGGTGGTCGCCG